>ENA-OWLX01000710-OWLX01000710.1-metagenome-genome-assembly--contig:-NODE-710-length-12533-cov-9.175188_pt1 | contig 12533 bp, 15 predicted proteins | sample MGYA00245351_ERZ651106 | MGnify/ENA primary metagenome ERZ651106 (study PRJEB26857, sample SAMEA4031768) | metagenome | biome: human; feature: oral; material: saliva | place: Philippines | collected 2014... | reverse complement strand
CGCTCTTCCGATCTTGATATTATATGCCTGATTGAGGTGAATTATTTTGACAGCTGTTGTAGAAGAAAGAGATATTGATTTAATAGCACAGGCTATTAGTAATGGAGAGATTGTTGCTTTTCCTACAGAAACAGTGTATGGATTAGCCTGTAAGTTTAATGATTCAGATGCTTTAGACAGACTTATGGACGCTAAAGAAAGAGATTATTCCAAGGCTGTGACGTTAATGCTGAAAGATATAGATGATATTGGCAAGTATGGTGAAACAGATGAGAATATCATGAAGATAGCAAGAAAATTTATGCCGGGAAGAATCACTTTAGTGCTTAAAAGAAAAAAAACAGTAGATCCAATAATGACAAATTATCTTCCGACAATAGGAATAAGAATACCTGATAGTCAGTTTGTATTAAATCTTATTGATAGGACAGGACCTATTTTGGTAACAAGTGCTAATTTATCAGGTCATCCTAATACTACTAATGAAAAAGAGGTTCTTCATCAGCTTGAGGGACGCATTAGTTATGTAGTTAAAGGACAGTGTTCTTCTGCTTTGGCGAGTACAGTTGTCTTACTTACTGATGGAAAGATAGAGATATTAAGAGAAGGATTAATTCATAAAAAGGATATAGAGGAGGCTCTTTTATGACAATCGCAATTGCATGTGATCATGGCGGATACAGATTAAAGAATGTTTTATTCAAAGAATTACAAAGACAAGGATATGAAGTTAAAGACTTTGGAACATATAGTGAAGAATCATGTGATTATCCTGATTATGCTGCCAAGGCAGCAAAAGCTGTTGCATCAGGAGAGTGTGATAAAGGTGTTGTAGTCTGTGGAACAGGTATTGGAGTTTCAATAACTGCTAATAAGGTTAAGGGGATCAGATGTGCTTTATGTCATGATGTTTTTAGTGCTAAAGCAACAAGGAATCATAATGATACAAATATGCTGGCTATGGGACAGAGAGTTATCGGGGAAGGTTTAGCAATTGAAGTATTAAATGCATGGCTATCTTCAGATTTTGAAGGTGGTCGTCATATTCCTCGTATTGAGAAAATGATGGCTTTAGAAAAGGAGCAATTATGAGAGATCAAAAACTTTTTGAAAGTGTACAAAGAGAATTAAATAGACAAAGAGAAAATATTGAATTAATTGCATCAGAAAACTTTGTATCTGATGAAATCATGGAATTAGCCGGTTCAGTTTTAACAAATAAGTATGCTGAAGGATATCCTCATAGAAGATATTATGGAGGATGTGAATTTGTAGATGAAGCAGAAGAACTGGCAATTGAAAGATTAAAAGAAATCTTCGGCTGTGAATATGCAAATGTTCAGCCGCATTCCGGCTCACAGGCAAATAGTGCTGTTTATTTTGCATTATTAGAACCCGGAGATAAAGTGCTGGGGATGAGTTTAAATGATGGCGGTCATTTAACTCACGGACATCCATTAAATTTTTCCGGCAAGACTTATGAATTTCATGCTTATGGTGTGAATAGAGAAACAGAATGTCTGGATTATAATGAATATAAAAAGAAAGTAGAAATGATTAAACCTAAACTTGTGGTTGCCGGAGCAAGTGCTTATTCGAGAATCATTGATTTTAAACTGATGGCGGAGATTGCTCATCAGAATGGTGCATTATTTATGGTAGATATGGCTCATATTGCCGGTCTGGTAGCTGCCAATGAACATCCATCACCTTTTCCTTATGCTGATATTGTTACCAGTACAACACATAAAACATTAAGAGGACCTAGAGGCGGAATCATTATGGCTAAAGAAGAATTTGGCAAAGTGATTGATTCAGCTGTATTCCCCGGTATGCAGGGCGGACCGCTCATGCATATTATTGCTGCTAAAGCAGCTTGCTTCTATGAAGTAATGCAACCTGAATTTAAAGAGTATGCAGTTAAGATTAGAAAGAATGCTAAGGCATTAGAAGAATCATTGAAAGAAGAAGGATTTAGATTGGTTGCCGGCGGTACAGATAATCATTTATTATTGGTGGATGTAAAATCAAGTTGTGGTATTTCCGGTAAGAAAGCACAAAGATTGCTTGATGAAATTCATATTACAGCTAATAAGAATGCTATTCCGTTTGATACGGAGAAACCTTTTAAGGCTTCCGGCATTAGGTTAGGAACTCCCGCTATGACTACTAAAGGATTCAATGAAGATGATTTTAGAGAAGTAGGGAAGATTATCTCTTTACGTCTTAAGAATAAAGAAACAGAAGATATTAAGCAGAAATGCTTAAAAAGAGTTAAAATACTGACAAATAAGGTTGTTATGTATAAAGATCTTAATTATATAAAATGATATTGGGAGGACAAATATGAGTGTTAAGATTTTAGACCATGCTTTAATTAAGCATAAGTTATCAATTATGAGGGAGAAAAGTACATCTACTTATATTTTTAAACAGAATTTAGATGAGATTGCAATGTTGATGGCTTATGAGGTATCTAAAGGTTTTCCTTTAAAATTAAAGGATATTGAAACACCAATCTGTAAAACAACAGGATATGAATTAGATAAGCAGATTGTTTTAGTACCTATTCTAAGAGCCGGTATTGGTTTAGTAGATGGATTTAGAACAATTATGCCTAATGCTAAAATAGGACATATCGGAATGTATCGTGATGAAGAAACGCTTCAGCCTCAGGAATATTATGCCAGATTTCCAAAAGGACTGACAGAATCAAAAGTGATTATTGTTGATCCGATGCTGGCAACAGGCGGTAGTGCTGATATGGCTATTCAGGATATTCTTGATCGAGGAGCTAAAGATATTATGTTAGTATGTTTAGTAGGAGCACCGGAAGGCGTTAAATTCTTGCAGGATAAATATCCTGAGCTTGATATTACATTAGCGGCTTTAGATGATCATTTAAATGATCATGGCTATATTGTTCCCGGTCTTGGAGATGCTGGAGATCGTTTGTTTGGTACTGATTAATGATTGAATATAAGATTAGACGACAGTCTTATATTATATTTCTTATTGGCTTAATAGCCACTTTATTTACCGGTGAGATCAGATACCCGGCAGGTTTTATGATAGGTTATCTTATTTCGTTATTAGCTTTTATGATGACTGCTAGAATGACAGATCTTCTTTTAGACAATAAAAGCAATACAAAGATTTTAACAGTTTGTCTATTTATAGGTCAGTTGCTTATATATTCTGCCGGTCTGTTAATAGGTTTACTTTTGATGGATTATGTAAGCTATATTACTGTATTTATTGCTTATTTTGTAATAAAAATGACTATTTATTGGGATGCTTTTAAAGAAAGGAGGAAAATCGAATGAGTACATTCTTTAATAACTTACAGCCGGAACTGATCAGTTCAATTACAGTTATGATTATTCTTTCTATAATCTTTATAAAGGTAGGGAAAAAAGCAGAAGCTGCTGATCCTTTAGAAAGACCGAAGGGAGCATTATTAGTAGCTGAAGTAGGTATTAAGACAATTTATGATTATTTAAAAGGATTAATGCCTAAAAAGTTTGAAAAGAATTATTATCCTTATTTTGCGATGTTATTTGCTTATCTGATTGTTTCTAACTTATGGGGATTGACAGGATTTGAAGCTCCCACTACAAACTATTCAATAACATTATCGCTAGGTTTGATTACATTTGTATTGATACAATGGAATTCTATTAAAGCTCATGGCATAGGATCTTATATAAAAGATGCCTTACTGCCGCCTACTAATTTATTAGGTAAAGTATCACCGTTGATATCATTATCAATGCGTATATTCTGTAACTTATTAAGCGGCTCATTTATTATGGGATTAGTCTATGGAGCTACAAAATGGGTATCTTATCATTTGATCCCATTCAATTTTTTAGGACCGGTCATTGCTCCGATATTACATATCTATTTTGATGTGTTCTCAGGAGTTATTCAGGCTTTGGTCTTTATGACATTATCTTCAATTCTGATTTCTATTGAGAATCCGGATGAGGAATAAAAAAATTCAATTTTAGGAGGAAAAATTTTATGACAAGAGGTTTAGTTGCGATTGCTGCCGGAATTGCAGTATTAGCTGGTTTAGGAACAGGTATTGGTGAAGGATTAGTGGCTTCAAAAGCAGTTGAAGCTATTGGCAGAAATCCGGAAGCAGAAAATTCTATTAGAACAACTATGATTTTAGGTATTGCTTTAACAGAGACAGTTGCTTTATATGGTTTATTAACAGCTTTAATTTTAATTTTCGTATTCAAATAAATATTTTAAAGGAGGATAGGCTATGGAATTAAATTTACCGGATATAGCTAGTAAATTAGCTCCTAATATTCAGACAATCATTGTTCAGTTATGTTCAACGGGTATCTTACTATTTGTCTTTAAAAAATATCTTTGGAAACCAATGATGGCTTTCTTTGAAAAGAGAGCTGATTATATTGAAAAGAATATAACAGATTCTAAAGAAATGAGAGAACAGGCTCAGGTCTATTTAGATGAAAGTGAAAAACAGGCTAGAGAATCGGCTTCTCAATATAAGATGATAGTTGAACAGGCAAAAGAAGATGCCAATAAACAAAAACAGATGATTATTGCGGATGCAAATCAACAGGCAAGAAAAAAATTAGAACAGGCAAGATCTGAAATTGAATCAGAAAGGCTTCAGGCTCAGGATTCAATGAAGAAAGAAATTGTAGATATTGCAGCTGAAGTAGCAGAAAAAATTATGAATAAAGAAATGGATTTATCTGCAAATAATGAAATGGTTCAAAAGTTTGTAGATGAGGTTGTTAATTAATGGATACTGTCAGTGAAAGATATGCAGAGTCTTTATTTGAACTTGCCTTAGAAAATAATACTGTTAAAGCTTATTTGGATGATATAAAGCTGGTTGGTACGGTATTAGAAAGTGATCCTGAATTTGTGGTTTTCTTTTCTCATGTACTTATTGAAGATCAGATAAAGTATCAGCTTTTAGAAGATAGTTTTAAAGATAGTGTAGATCATTATATTTTAAATTTTTTAAAGCTTTTAGTTAAGAAAAGAAGAATTCGCTATATTAGAGAAATAGTCAAAGCTTTTATTAAGCTTTGTAATAAGCAGTTAGGTATTGAAGAAGGTATTATTTATAGTGCCTTTGATTTAACTGATAAACAGATAAACTCTATTGCCCGGGCAATAAGTAAAAAAGAAAATAAAACTGTACAGTTACGCGTTATTAAAGATGAAAGTCTTATTGGCGGGGTAAGAGTACAGGTCAATACGAGAGTCTATGACGGCTCTGTAAAGAATAAAGTAAATATGTTAAAACATAGTTTACTGGAAAGCAGGTGAACAGTGTGGGATTAAGACCGGATGAAATTAGTGCCTTAATTAAAGATCAAATCAAACACTATGATGATATCATCGAACAAAAAGATATTGGAACGGTTATGACTGTTGGAGATGGCGTTGCGGTTATTCATGGATTGGATAATGCAATGGTCAGTGAATTAATAGAATTTCCCGGCAATGTCTTTGGTATGGTTATGAACTTGGATGAGGATAGTGTAGGTATTACTTTGCTGGGTAATGCTGATGAGATCAAAGAGGGCGATGAAGTAAGACGTACAGGAAAGATTATTGAAGTACCGGTAGGTGATGAATTATTAGGTCGAGTTGTTAATCCATTAGGACAGGCTATTGATGGTCAGGGAGATTTACGTACTTCCAAGACAAGACCTATTGAAAGAATTGCTCCTGGTGTTATGACAAGAAAATCGGTTGATCAGCCTTTACAAACCGGTATTACTACCATTGATTCTATTATTCCGATTGGTAGAGGACAAAGAGAATTAATCATTGGTGATCGAGAAACCGGAAAAACAGCTATTGCGATTGATACAATCTTAAATCAGAAGAATCAGAATATTTATTGTATTTATGTTGCGATTGGACAGAAAAATTCTACTGTTGCTCAGGTTGTTAATAAATTAAAACAGGGAGGAGCAATGGAATATACAACAGTTGTTTCAGCATCTGCCAGTGAAATGGCTCCTGTTCAGTATATTGCTCCTTATGCCGGATGTGCAATAGCTGAGGAATGGCTTGAACAGGGAAAAGATGTATTAATTGTCTATGATGATTTAAGTAAACATGCCGTAGCATATAGAACACTATCATTATTATTAAAGAGAGCACCGGGAAGAGAAGCTTATCCGGGTGATGTCTTCTATTTACATTCTAGATTATTAGAGAGAAGCTGTCGTCTCAATGAAGAAAATGGCGGAGGATCAATTACCGCCTTACCTATTATTGAAACACAGGCAGGGGATATTTCAGCTTATATTCCTACTAATGTTATTTCTATTACAGATGGACAGATTTTCTTACAGCAGGAATTATTTAATGCCGGCTTTAGACCGGCTATTGATACCGGGTTATCAGTATCACGTGTAGGATCTGCTGCTCAGATTAAAGCTATGAAGCAGGTTTCATCATCATTAAAGTTTGAATTAGCTCAATATCAGGAAATGCAGGCATTTGCTCAGTTTGGCAGTGATCTGGATGAGGCTACTAAAGCAACGATTGATCATGGTGAAAAAGTAAGAGAAGTGTTAAAGCAGGCTCAGTATTCACCTCGTTCAGTTACTGAACAGGTTATTACATTATTTGCTTTAAAGTATGGTTTTACAAAGACGATTAAAACAAATAAGATTAGTGAGTTTATGACGGGTATTACGGAAAATGTAAAAATGACACATCCTGAATACTTAACCGAAATAGAAGAGAAAAAAGTTCTTTCTGATGAATTAATAAGTTCATTAAAAGAAGTGATGTCTGCTTATGTTAAACAGTTTGAAAATTTACAGAAAGCTGAGTAATAATTATGGCAGGATCAATGCAGGCGATTAAACGCCGAATCAAGTCAGTGGATTCAACAAGAAAAATCACACGTGCAATGATGTTGGTAGCCAGTTCTAAATTAATGAAAACAAGAAAACAGATGGATAATATGAAACCATATTATTCAAAAGTAAAAGAAACCTGTGCTCATATTCTATCAGATGCTAATGGGGATATAGAGTCTCCTTATTTAAAGAAGAATGGAAAAGGCAGAAATGTTGTTATTATGATATCCAGCAGTTTAGGATTATGTGGCGGATATAATGCAAATATATTTAAAAAGACAAGAGAAGTATTGAAAGATGAGGATCTTGTTTATGTGATTGGGCATAAGGGAGAAAGCTATCTGAGAGTACATGAAAAAGCAGAAATAAATACAGATTATATTGATCTTAATTCTACTCTGGATTTTAGAGAGATTATCAGGCTTACAAATCATTTGTTGGAGGGCTATAAAGCACAAGAGATTAAATCTATTCGTATTATCTATACTGAATTTATTAATAACTTAACTTTTACTCCTCAAATTATTAATCTTCTTCCTGTAGAAGAAAAAGATTTTGGAAAAAGTAAAGGTATTCATAAGCAGACAGTTTTTGAGCCTAGTCCGGAAGCGGTATTAGATAGTCTGATACCAATGTATCTTCAATCAGTTATTTATGGTTATTTAATTGAGAGTGTAACCAGTGAAAATGCTTCAAGAAGAACATCAATGGAAAATGCGACAGATAATGCAGATGAATTAATTGATGATTTACAGTTAAAATATAATCAGGCACGTCAAAGTGCTATTACAAGTGAAGTCAGCGAAATTGTCGCTGGTGCAAATGCAGAAAATTAGAGGAGGTGCCATATGTCAAATATAGGAAAAGTCATTGCTGCTCGTGGACCTGTTGTTGATATTCAGTTTGATAGTAATAAAAATCTTCCTGATATTAACAATGCTATTAAACTTAATAATGACGGGCAGGAGCTGGTAGTAGAAGTTGCTCAGCATATAGGTGATGATGTTGTACGCTGTATCGCAATGGGTTCTACAGATGGTTTGACAAGGGGCTTAGATGCAGAAGATACCGGAGCTGCTATTAGTGTTCCGGTAGGAAGAGAAACATTAGGAAGAATGTTTAATGTTTTAGGTCATGCTATTGATGGTAAAGAGGAATTAACAGAAATAGAGCATATGCCTATTCATAGAATTGCTCCTAGTTATGCCGAACAAAGAACAGAAACAGAGATATTAGAAACCGGTATTAAAGTTGTAGACTTAATTTGTCCTTTTATTAAAGGAGGTAAGATTGGTCTATTTGGTGGTGCAGGTGTTGGTAAAACAGTTCTTATTCAGGAATTTATCAATAATATTGCTACTGAACATGGCGGTTTATCTGTGTTCTCCGGAGTTGGTGAAAGATCAAGAGAAGGTAATGATCTTTATTATGAAATGAAAGAAAGTGGAGTATTAAATAAGACAACTCTTGTCTTTGGTCAGATGAATGAACCACCGGGATCCAGATTAAGAGTTGCCTTAACAGGACTTACGATGGCAGAATATTTCCGTGATCAGGAAGGGCAGGATGTTCTTCTATTCATTGATAATATCTTCCGTTTTACTCAGGCCGGATCAGAAGTATCAGCTTTACTTGGACGTGTTCCTTCACAGGCAGGCTATCAGCCTACTTTGGCAACAGAAATGGGTCAGCTGCAAGAAAGAATCACATCAACAAAGAAAGGATCCATCACATCTGTACAGGCTGTTTATGTCCCTGCTGATGATTTAACAGATCCTGCCCCTGCAACAACATTTGCTCACTTAGATGCACGTGTTGTCTTAGATCGTAATATTGCCGCATTAGGTATTTATCCGGCTGTGGATCCATTGAATTCTTCTTCAAGAGGATTGGATCCGAATGTAGTTGGTAAAGAACATTATGAAGCAGCTCATGGTGTTCAGCAGATCTTACAGAGATTTCAGGAATTACAGGATATTATTGCAATCTTAGGTATGGATGAATTGAGTGAAGAAGATCGTAAGACGGTTGCCAGAGCAAGACGTATTCGTAACTTCTTATCACAGCCATTCTCAGTAGCTTCACAGTTCACCGGTATGGATGGAAAGTATGTACATGTAGAAGATACTGTTAAGGGATTTAAAGAAATTTTAGAAGGAAAATGGGATCATTTACCTGAACAGGCATTTCATAATGTAGGAACTATAGAAGAAGCGGCAGCGAAAGCGGAAACAATGAAAAATGAGTAAAATACATTTACATATAGTTACTCCTGCTGGAACTTATAGAGATTTAGATGTTGATATGCTTAATATCACAACAACTGATGGACAGATAGGAATACTTCCTCATCATATTCCATTAGCGGCTGGAGTTGCGATTTCAGAAATGAATTATAAGCTTGATGGACAGTATTATAAATTTGCGATTGCCGGCGGATTTCTTCATGTAACACCTGATAATACAGTTACTGTTATTGGCAATGCTGTTGAATCTCCGGAAGAGATTGATCTTCGTAGAGCAGAAGAAGCTGCACAGCGTGCTAAAGAACGTATGAAACAAAAAGATATTGATTTCAAGAGAGCGGAGGTTGCTTTAAAGAAAGCACTTGTACGTATTGATGTCAAAAATGGATTATAAAGTCATTCTTAGGAATGACTTTTTTCATATTATGTAAATTTTAAACAATGTAAGTGTAACCATATTATAATAAATACAAATGGAGGTATTATATGGATAAGAAAAAAGTAAAGATAGTAACTATTGGCGGAGGAAGCAGTTATACTCCTGAATTAATGGAAGGATTTATCAAAAGATATGAAGAAATGCCTATCAAGGAAATATGGTTAGTAGATATTCCTGAGGGTGAAGAAAAAATGAATATTGTAGGAGCTATGGCTCAAAGAATGTGGGATGCTTCACCTTATGATGTTAAAGTACATTTAACTCTAAATAGAAGAGAGGCTTTAAAAGATGCTGATTTTGTAACAACACAGTTTAGGGTAGGATTACTTGATGCCAGAATAAAAGATGAAAGGATACCTTTATCTTATGGTCAGTTAGGTCAGGAAACAAATGGAGCAGGAGGTATTTTTAAGGCTTTCAGAACTGTTCCGGTTATACTGGATATAGTTAAAGATATGAAAGAATTATGTCCGGATGCATGGCTTATTAATTTTACTAACCCTAGCGGTATGATTACTGAAGCTATTATTAGATATGGTCATTGGAATAAAGTTATAGGATTATGTAATGTACCTGTTAAATCTATTTTAGATGAACCGCCAATGATAGGATTAAAACCTGAAGATTGTATTTTTAAGTTTGCCGGACTCAATCATTTCCATTGGCATAGAATATGGAATGCTCATACGGGAGAAGAAGTGACACTTAAGGTTATTGATGCATTATTTGAATGTGATGATAAATCAGCACCTGAAAATATATTTAAGATTCCTTATTTTAAAGAACAGCTTTATGCAATGGGAATGATACCTTGTGGATATCATAGATATTATTATTGTGAACAGGAAATGCTTGCTCATTTAATGGAAGAATATCAGACTATTGGAACAAGAGCGGAACAGGTAAGAGAAATTGAAAGAAAACTTTTTGAATTATATAAAGACCCGAACCTTAATTATAAGCCTGAAGAGCTTGCTAAAAGAGGAGGAGCACACTATAGTGATGCGGCCTGTGAAACAATTGTATCAATCTATGCGAATAAGAATACACATATTGTAGTATCTACAAAGAATAATGGAGCAGTACCTGATCTTCCTTCAGATTGTGTTGTAGAAGTAAGTGCCTATATAGGCAGATCAGGACCTCTTGCGATTGCTTTTGGAGATCTTCCTTCAGCACAAAAAGGATGGCTTCAGGTTATGAAGAATATGGAACTGACAGTTTTAGAAGCAGCTGTTAAAGGTGATTATGGACTGGCACTGGAGGCATTTACTGTTAATCCGCAGATTGTATCCGGAGAAGATGCAAAACATATTCTGGATGAATTATTTATTGCTCATAAAAAATATCTTCCTCAGTTTAAAGAAACAATTAAACGTTTAGAAGAAGAGGGTATTACTATAAAAGATGATAAAGCAAGATCATTAACAGAAGCAGGACTATAAATTAAAAAGAAATCGATTAAGTTCGATTTCTTTTTATAAAATCATTTGTCCAAAAAGCATAAAGAAGATAAATAGTCATAACAATCCAAATGACAGGTTCACAGAATATAACTGCCATATAATGATATTGAGGAATAAAAACATAAACAAAGATAATCTTACCGATAAATTCAATAATGCTTGAGATTAAAGGAAGAACTTTTTGTCCAATACCTTGTAAGGCACTCCTTGTTTGCATAAGAATACCTAGAATAAAATAATTAGGAGCTACTATTCTTAAATAAAGAGAACCATTATAGATGATTTCAGGACGAGAAGAACTGGAAATAAATGCAATCATATTATCAGAGAAAACCCATAATAGGAATGTTAATAAGATAGTTACAAATAAATCATAGAGATAAGCATTCTTTAAACCTTTACGGACTCTATCAGGATTATTAGCTCCTTTATTTTGTGATATAAAAGTAGCAATACCATGACTCATGGAAACAAATGGCATATTACAGAACATATATAGCTTTCTTGCTGAAGTATGACCGGCAATAATATATTCTCCTAAACCATTAATTCCTGATTGTAATATAACAGATCCCCCATTAACAATAGAAGTCTGTAATGCCATCGCATATCCTTGTCCGATTAATTCTTTATACAATTGTTTATCAAAGATAAAATGCTCTTTTTTAGGAATTAATAGAGGTGTAAATTTTAAAATATAAATAAGACATAGAATGACTGATACACCCTGAGCAATAACAGTTGCAATAGCAGCTCCTGAAATACCCATATGTAATGAAGTAATAAAGAAAATATCCAGAATAATATTAAGTATTGAAGAAAATATTAGAAATACTAGAGGTATAATACTATTACCAATAGATCTTAATAATCCGGCGAGAAGATTATAGGCAAACATAACTGTTAAAAATACTACAATCCAGAATATATAGCTATATGCTTCATTGAATATATGTGCAGGAACATTAATTTTAATTAGTAAAGGTTTAAGTCCTATTAAAGCAATAATAGTAATTAAAACACTTGATATAAGTCCAATCACAAGACTTCCGGCTACTGATTTCTTTAGTAAAGTATTATCTCCTGAACCATAAGATCTTGCTGTTACAATAGCCAGACCATTTCCTATACCTAAAGCAAAGCCATTAACTAAATCAAAAACAGAATTAACAGATCCTATAGCGGAAAGAGAAGTACCGCCTAGATATTTAGCTACTATAAAAGTATCCATAGCATTATAAAATTGCTGAAAAATACTTGAAATAAATATTGGTATTGCAAAGACCACTATACTTCTAAAGATTGGACCATGAAGCATATCAACATTCATAAAACTCTTTTTATTCATACAAAAAACCACCCTTCTTATTTATTATAAGACAAAGTTAATATAATATAATATATTAATTCCACTTCTTGATCATTACATATTAATTATTGGAGGGTGGTAGTTGATTAGCAAATTAAAAGTTATTTTGGTATGTATAAATATATTTTATAA
>ENA-OWLX01000708-OWLX01000708.1-metagenome-genome-assembly--contig:-NODE-708-length-12550-cov-4.488275_pt1 | contig 12550 bp, 7 predicted proteins | sample MGYA00245351_ERZ651106 | MGnify/ENA primary metagenome ERZ651106 (study PRJEB26857, sample SAMEA4031768) | metagenome | biome: human; feature: oral; material: saliva | place: Philippines | collected 2014 | study... | reverse complement strand
ACTCTCGTCATGGTGGAGGTGCCTTCTCTGGTAAGGATGCGACTAAAGTGGACCGGTCAGCTAGTTACATGGCTCGCTACATTGCCAAGAATATCGTGGCAGCTGGCTTAGCTAAGCGTTGTGAAGTACAATTAGCATATGCAATTGGGGTAGCACAACCAGTATCGATTCGGATTGAAACCTTTGAAACTGGCATCGTTTCTGAGAGTCGCCTAGTTCAAGCAGTGCGTCAACTCTTTGATTTAACACCAGATGGGATTATCCGCACCTTGGCCTTGCGTCGCCCAATCTATAAGCAGACAGCAGCCTATGGTCACTTTGGTCGTCAAGACGTGGTCTTACCATGGGAGCAAGTCAATAAAGTGGATGAACTTAAAGCCGTGATTGCTGAATAAGACAAAATGAAAAGCTGAGACTTAGGTCTCAGCTTTTTTACTTACTTGATACGTTCGATGATGAGAAGTTGCGGTGGATTATTCCGTTGGTTGATGAAGCCATAGTGAAGGACTTGGAATTCTTCTTGGGGCCAGCTGGCTAGGGCTTGGAAGAGGGCATCCTTTTCCTTGGCGCCTTCAGGGTGACCACTGTAGATAACCAGAATAATTTGACCGCCAACCCGAAGTTTGGTTCGCACCTGGTCGAGAGAGGCCAGGGTGGAAGTCTCTTGAGTTGTGATTTGGTGGTCGCCACCGGGTAGATAGCCTAGATTATAAATGGCACCACTGAATTGAGGAATCTCAGCTAAAAGCGTATGGATTTGGTCGTGAGAAGCTAGAAAAAGCTGGGCAGACTCCCGATTTGGAATATCAGCCAGTCGTTCCTGAGTCCAAGCCAAGGCCTGATCTTGGATATCAAAGCCCATGACCTGGCCACAAAAGCCAGGTTGGCTTAGGATAAAGGCTGTGTCGTGTCCTTTGCCTAGGGTACCATCAATATAAACGCCATCTGGGAAACGTTGGATTAAGGCGGCTAAGAGAGTGTGACTGTAGTGAAGAGCGCGTTGCATAGACAAACTCCTTTGTATTACGTGAAAGTTACACAATAGTTAAAAGTAAACGAAAAGGGGGCTAGGCCCCTTTTTTTAGCGAGAGGCTTTCTATATAATGGTATTGTATCATAAAATGGCAGAATGGGGGAATATACGTGAAATTAACGCGTCAAGCGGTGATTAATCGTCGTAAACAAGCACAGCGCCACGAATCAAATAAGAAAATTGCCAAAGTGGTTAATGCAGGCTTAGTCTTATTCGCATCTGCATCTACTTTAAGCACGCTCACTGCACCAAAGGTGACCGTACAAGCTCAAACAGCTACCCAACAAAACTTCTTATCAACTATTGGAGGGTATGCACGCGATATCGCTAAGAATAATGACTTGTATGCCTCTGTAATGATTGCGCAAGCAATTTTAGAATCAGGTTGGGGCCAAAGTGGATTAGCATCAGCACCTAACTATAACTTATTCGGGATTAAGGGTGACTACAACGGTAATTCCGTTCGTATGGACACCTTAGAAGACGATGGTAGCGGTAACTACTATGCTGCTAAGGAACCTTTCCGTAAGTATAGCAACTATGGTGAATCCCTGAATGACTATGCTTCGCTCTTAACCGGGGATAACAATCCTAATAGTTGGCGCTACAAATACTATTATGGGGCGCGCGTGAGTGCCACTAACTCTTATCAAGATGCAACGCAACACTTAACGGGTCGTTATGCGACAGATACGCGTTATGCGTCTAAACTCAACCAATTAATTCAAACCTATGGCTTGACTCAATATGATGCGGGTGGTTCTAGCACTGCTAGCCCAGCTCGTCCACAAGCCCCAGCGACTGGTGGCGGTTCTTATACCGTTCAAGCAGGCGATAGCTACTGGCGTATTGCTAACAAGTACGGCATTTCAATTGAAGAATTGCAACGCTTGAACGGTACCTCAAGCTACTTCCTCTATCCAGGTCAAAGCTTGGTAGTACCAGGTTCTGCTTCAACTACAAGTGGCTCTGCTGCTTCTGCTTCAAGCTCTACTAGTTCAACAAGCACTAGCTCAGCAGGTGGTAACTACACAGTTCAAGCAGGTGATAGCTACTGGCGTATCGCTAATAAGTATGGGATTTCGATTCAAGAACTCCAACGCTTGAATGGTACATCTGATTACACCCTCCACCCAGGCCAAAGTATTAAGGTGCCAGGTTCAGGGACTAATGCGTCAGCTTCATCAAATGGCTCTTCTGCTTCAACCAGCACAACAAGTGCAGCACCAGCAGCAGGCGGTTCATACACAGTCCAAGCCGGTGACAGCTACTGGCGTATTGCTAACAAGTACGGCATTTCTATCTCAGAACTTCAACGTTTGAACGGCACATCTGACTACAACCTCTACCCAGGTCAAAGTCTCAAGGTGCCAGGTTCAGGGTCATCTTCAAATGCCACTGCTTCATCAAACAGTTCTTCTACTTCAACAAGTACAACAACTACAGCACCAGCAGCAGGCGGTTCATATACAGTCCAAGCAGGTGATAGCTACTGGCGTATTGCTAACAAGTACGGGATTTCAATTTCAGAACTCCAACGCTTGAACGGGACTTCAAATTACTTCTTGTACCCAGGCCAAAGCATCAAAGTGCCAGGCTCAGGTTCAGCAAGTGCGACACCAGCTCCTGCTAGCAACACTGCAAGTACAACATCAGCTCCTGCTGAAACACCAGCACCAGCGCCAAGCACAGGCGGTGGCAACTATACAGTTCAAGCCGGTGATAGCTACTGGCGCATTGCTAACAAGTATGGAATTTCAATTTCAGAACTTCAACGCTTGAATGGGACTTCAAACTACTTCTTGTACCCAGGTCAAAGTATCAAAGTACCAGGTGGTGGCGCCGTTGCTGAAACACCAGCCCCAGCACCAGTTAGCCAAACACCAGCTCCTGCAGAGAGTCCAGCGCCAGCAGCTGCTGAAACACCAGCTCCAGCTGCAAACAACGCTAGCCAAGCAAGTGGCGGTTCATATACTGTCCAAGCAGGTGACACCTTGTATTCAATCGCTCGTCGTAATGGGGTAGATGTTTACAAATTGATCGCTAACAATGGGGGCTCCCATTTCATCCAAATAGGACAAGTCATCTCATTGAACTAGTCGCTAGTATCTGATATACTAGACTCAATAGTAATTCAATATTGGAATTAGTAGGCGGTACAACTGCTATAGAGAGCTTATGGGTGGTGGAAATAAGCCGGGAGTGCTACTGAACTCATCCAATTGAAGCTAGTCTGAATCTTCAGTAAGACTAGACGTCCGCCGCGTTAAGGCTAGAGATAAGCTATTCTAGCTTAAATTAGGTGGTACCGCGAAAATTTCGCCCTATGTGAACTGTGTTTAACACGGTTTATGTAGGGCTTTTTTTATCAGAAATGCAAGGAGGTTATGTGATGACCTATAATCACAAAGCAATCGAAGAAAAATGGCAAAACTATTGGCGACAAAACCAAACCTTTAAAACTCAGGAGCGTCCTGGGCATCCTAAGTTCTATGCCCTAGACATGTTCCCTTATCCATCTGGTCAGGGCTTGCACGTAGGGCATCCAGAAGGCTATACAGCAACAGATGCCGTGGCACGTATGAAACGAGCACAAGGCTACGATGTCTTGCACCCAATGGGTTGGGATGCCTTTGGTTTGCCTGCTGAACAATACGCACTGGATACTGGTAATGACCCAGCTGATTTTACTGCTGCCAATATCGAAACTTTCCGCCGTCAAATCAATTCACTTGGTTTTAGCTATGACTGGGAGCGGAAAGTCAATACAACCGATCCTAACTATTATAAATGGACTCAATGGATTTTCTCCAAAATGTACGAAAAAGGCTTGGCCTATGAGGCAGAAGTAGCCGTTAACTGGTGTCCAGCCTTGGGAACCGTCTTGGCTAACGAAGAAGTCATTGATGGTAAATCCGAGCGCGGAGGCCATCCGGTTTTCCGTAAACCAATGAAACAATGGATGCTCAAGATTACAGCCTATGCAGAGCGTCTTCTAGAAGACTTAGATCTTCTAGACTGGCCTGAAAGCCTTAAGGAAATGCAACGTAACTGGATTGGTAAATCCGAAGGGGCCTTGATTAATTTTGATATTGTCGGTCACGCCGACCAAGTACAAGTCTTTACTTCACGCGCGGATACTCTTTTTGGGTCTTCTTATGTGGTCTTAGCGCCTGAACATGAATTAGTAGCGAAAGTCACTAGCCCAGAACAGGAAGCGGCTGTTAAAGCCTATGTTGACGCAGTCGCAACTAAGAGTGATATGGACCGGACTTCCCTTAATAAGGATAAATCCGGGGTCTTTACGGGAGGTTACGTTAAGCATCCTGTAACGGGCGAATCCTTGCCAATTTGGATTGCTGACTATGTCTTGGCTTCTTATGGAACCGGGGCGGTCATGGGGGTTCCAGCCCACGATGAACGGGATTTCGAATTTGCTAGCAAGTACGATTTGCCAATTGTATCTGTAATCGAACACAATGAATCGGGTTGCTATGAAGGTGACGGACCCCACATTAATTCTGACTTCTTGAACGGCCTTTATAATGCAGAAGCCATCACTAACATGATTGATTGGTTAGAAGCTCATGGCAAAGGCCAACGCCAGGTCAACTACCGCTTGCGTGACTGGCTCTTCTCTCGTCAACGTTATTGGGGTGAGCCAATCCCAGTGATTCATTGGGAAGATGGCAGTATGAGTCTAGTGCCTGAAGATCAATTACCACTTCGTCTGCCTGTGACCGATAAGATTCAACCAAGTGGTACGGGAGAATCACCATTGGCTGCTATTGAAGAGTGGGTCAACGTGGTGGATCCAGAAACAGGCCGTAAAGGTCGTCGTGAGACTAATACCATGCCACAATGGGCGGGTAGTTCTTGGTACTATCTCCGTTATATCGACCCACAGAATTCAGAGCGCCTAGCAGATCCAGACAAGTTAGCCAAGTGGCTGCCAGTTGACCTCTACATTGGGGGCGCGGAACATGCCGTCTTGCACTTGCTTTACGCGCGTTTCTGGCATAAATTCCTCTACGACTTAGGTGTAGTACCAACTAAGGAACCTTTCATGAAGCTTTTCAACCAAGGCATGATCTTGGGGACGGACGGCAATAAGATGTCCAAGTCCAAGGGAAATGTTGTCAATCCAGACCATGTGGTAGAACAATACGGGGCAGATACCCTACGTGTCTATGAAATGTTCATGGGCCCATTGGATGCTTCGATTGCTTGGAGTGAGAACGGCTTGGAATCTACTCGTCGCTTCCTTGATCGAATCTGGCGTCTCTATGTGGCAGAGGACGGTAGCCTCAGTGAGCGAATCCAAGATGCTGAAAACCCTGCCCTAGAACGTGTCTACCATCAAACAGTCAAGAAGGTAACGGAAGACTATGAAATCCTCCACTTCAATACCGCAATTTCTCAAATGATGATTTTCCTCAATGCTACGAAAGACCAGGCCATCATTCCAAAAGCTTATGCTCAAGGCCTGATTCAATTGTTGGCGCCATTGGCTCCACATATTAGTGAGGAAATCTGGCAAAAGCTAGGTCACCAAGACGGCATTTCGCATGTCGCTTGGCCAAGCTATGAGGAAGCTTTGACCATTGAAGATCAGGTAGAAGTTGTAGTTCAAATTAATGGTAAGATTAAGGCTAAGGTCATGGTAGAAGCCAATATGGCAGCAGATGCTTTAGGTGATTTAGCTCTTAACTTACCAGAGATTCAAGCACAACTTGAAGGCAAGACCCTACGCAAAGTGGTAGCAATTCCTAACCGATTAGTCAATATCGTAGCAAATTAAGGAGACGATGCAGATGACAGAAAGAGACAAGCGCGATTTAGAGCGCGGCACACCAAGCCCGGATTTACAGGCTTTGTTGGCCGAAGAACAAAACTTGCATGAGACCGTCATCTTTTCCAAAGAAGACATGAAGAAACTACGTCGGCCTAATGTGCAACCGGCAGATGGCGATTACTTTAACCTTAATCTGCCGGCAGACTTGGACCTAGAATTAGACGATGATCAATTTGATGTAGATCCCATCTTCCAAGTAGATACCGAGCCAGCTCCTAGTGAGCCAGCGAAGGATAAGGAAGAATTGATAGTCAATGACTTGCCTGCCTGGGAAGAAGAGACTGAGTCAACTGAGCAAGCTGAAGTTGAGGAAGAACAAGAATTGTTAGAGGCTGACCTTCCAGAGTTAGAGCTAGAGAGCGTTGAAAGCAGCTCAATAAGCAATCTTGATTTAGAAGGACAAGACGACCCAAACTATAATCCCTTTATCTATCGTCCAAAACATCCTAAGCCTCAGCCAACAGAAGTCAAAGCATCAAAATCAATTAAGCTACCTCGCTTAGATTTAGACGCTGTCTATGAAGCCCACTATAGCTTAGATCACTTAGATGACTTGGATGCCTATGATCAATTTGGGGCGCCAGAATTGACCCCAACCAAGATTGAGCGGCTGATGCAAAACTGGTGGCAAGGCATCACGCAAAGAGTCAATAACCTCAAACCTAAGGAAGAGGCAGCTGCGCCAGAAGACAAATTAGCTCAAGCTCCTCTAGAGGCGGAAGTTAATGAAGAGCTTGCTCCAACTGAAAGTCAAGCAGAAGTAGAACTTGAGCTATCTGATGTAAACGTTGAATTAGCTGAGGCAGAAGTTGATTCTGCTGAGCATGTTGAAGCAAACAAGGATAGTGTTGAGACTTTCCAAGGAACTGAAAGTTCGGAGCCGCGTCTGGAAGACCTAGAAAATCAAGGTCAAGCCCAAGAAGAGGCAACAGAGGAAAATGTAGACCTTGATCTGCTAGCTCCTGTTGAATTGGAAGAAGAAACCGAGTCAGCTTCACAAGAGGACAAGAGTGACGCCGACAATCAATGGACGCCAGTTTCTGTTTTAGATATAGAGGAGCAAGAGGCTGAGCCAGAAGCTAACTCCGAGCCAGTAGCTGATGAAAGTTTAGACTCAGATCAAGTGACTGAGCAAGAGCCTCAAGAAGAGGAAGCATCTGAGCCAAAACTTAACCTTTGGCAACGTCTAGTACGTTGGATTCAAGAAGGCGAACCTAAGGAAGAAGAGGAGTCAGAGTCAGAAGCAACTTCTCAAGAGGCTTCCCAAACAAGTCAAGCTTCTGATGAGTCAGATTCTGACCATGATGAAGATGATAGTCAAGGTGGTGCCAGCCTAACAGCTTGGGAGCAAGAAGTAGAGCCAGAGGCTGAACATGACGCCTCAGAACTTGAAACCGGCTCTGATACCTCCCCTAGTTCAGATTTTGATTTGGAACTAGAAGAAGAGGCGGTGGCCGGCCACCCGGAGCCTCAAGCGGCGCGTCCGACGGAAAGACCTCAGACCGCCAGTCCTGAAAGCCCATCTCTAGGCCAACAACTAGCCTTTGACTTAACGGACACCCAGGCGATTACGCCAGAGGCCATTCAGGCCTACAGTGACCAGGTTAGCCAGGCTACTCAGGTCTTTACGGAGCCTATTCTGACGGACCAGGTCCTAGAAGAATACCTGAATGAAGATGATATCACCATTGAGACGGAACTTAATGAGAAGCAAACCATCGTCAAAGGGGCGACTTGGCTGACTTTCGGGAACATCTTCTCCCGGATTTTGGGTGCCATCTATGTCATTCCTTGGGCAGCTTGGTTAGGAGCAGACTATCTCAATGCCAATACCCTATATAGTGCGGGTTACCAACCTTATGCGCTCTTCCTAGCTATTGGGACGGCAGGTTTCCCAAGTGCCATTGCCAAACAGATGGCCTACTATCACTCCAAAAAACAATACCGTTTTGCAGACCAACTCTTTAAGGCAAGTATGATTGTCATGAGTTTGATGGGCTTGGTTACGGCTACAGCGCTCTTCTTCGTAGCGCCAGCCTTAGCGGCAGCGACTCCAACCATTGACCATGCTGCAGCCACTTTGGTTATTCGTTCCTTAGTACCACCGCTAGTTATCTTGCCAGTCATGAGTCTCTTGCGGGGCTATTTCCAAGGCTACAATAACATGGTGCCAACGGCAGTCTCCCAAATTCTGGAACAAATTGCTCGCGTCTTCTATATGTTGGCAGCGACTTATGCTGTCATGAAGCTCTTCAATGGGGCAGCGACAACAGCGGTTATCCATTCGACTTTTGCAGCCTTTATCGGGGCGGCGGTGTCACTGGTCTACTTGATTTTCGTCTATCTTCGTCGCCTGCCGATGATTAAGGCTTTGATTGAGACGGACCAATCCCGTGATGAATTCGATTTAATGAAGACCCTGCGGATTATGCTTATAGACTCTGTTCCTTTCATCCTGGTGGGATCTGGTATTATTATCGCACAAAACATCGATACCTATACCTTCGGGCAGATTATGGGCTACACTTCTAGTCTCTTGCGTAGCGAAATAGCGGAACTCTATGGGGTGCTAAGTCTAGACGTTAACAAGCTGATTATGATTATCATCTCCTTGGCCATTGGGATTTCCCTGTCTTCTCTGCCGGCCATCACCAAACGTTTTGCCGAGCAGGACAAGGAAGGAACGGGTGACTTAATTCAGCACGTTATCTTGCTCTTCAGCTTTGTGATGTTGCCAGCCGCAGTTGGTATGGCAAGCATTCCAACTGAAGTTTATCAACTCTTCTATGCTAATGGGAGTCAAACGGGGCCAGGCCTTCTAGTGACGGCTTCCTACATGTCGATTGTTTTAGGGCTTTACACCATTCTATCGACTATTCTGCAGGCCATGAACTTCCGTCGTCTCTCCATTTGGCATCTCTTGATTGGTTTAGTCGTCAAAGTGGTCCTGCAATTCCCACTTGTGGCGATCTTCCAAGCGCAAGGGACCTTCCTTTCCACAGGTCTTGCCTTCTTGGTGTCTTCCTTGCTCATGTGGCGGACCATTCACAAGTCGGTACCTTTACGCTATAGCGAGATGACACCAAAACTTGTTAAGATGTTAGTCGGGACAGCGCTGATGGGCGTTAGCACCAGCATCTGGGCCCAAGTCTTGAACGGCCTCATGGGGCCAGTTGGACGAGGCATGACTTTCATCAAGGTAATCTTGGTTGTCTTGGTAGGTGTCTTCGTCTACATGACAGTGATGGCCTTATTTGGTCTCTTACCAATCCTCTTCGGATCGCGTAAGAAAGACCTGCAAGATAAGATGAGGTTCTTCTCATGAGAATTGAGAAATATTTGGCGGATACGGGCTGGGGCAGTCGGAAAGACATTAAGCAACTGCTGGCCCAAAAAATTGTCACCATAAATGATCAGGTTTGCAGCAAGGGCGGCACGCAAGTGACGCCCGGCAGCGATTGCGTTGCTGTAGGGGGCCAAGTGGTCCCCTATCAGCGATATCACTATTATTTACTTAACAAACCGGCGGGTATTTTGTCTGCCACAGAAGACGCGCGCCATCAGACAGTGATTGACTGGCTGGGGGAGGGCTACCAACATTTGGACCTCTTTCCTGTGGGACGTTTGGATATTGATACAACGGGGCTTTTGTTGCTTACCAATAATGGACAGCTAGCTCACCAACTCTTATCGCCTAAGAAGAAAGTTAATAAAACTTACACCGCCACCATCCGAGGTTTGGTGGGCGAGACGGACATTGCAGCCTTCGCAGAGGGCTTGGACTTGGGCGATTTTATCAGTTTGCCTGCAGACTTGACCGTTTTAAGTCAAGATGTGGATCAATCGACTAGCCAAATTCAAGTCATTATCCAGGAAGGTAAATTCCATCAAGTTAAGCGCATGTTCCAAGCCGTCGGCAAGGAGGTTCTGAGCCTCCACCGTTTGGCTATGGGGCCCTTGCGCTTAGATTCAGATTTAGCCATTGGCCAGTGGCGCTCTTTGACTGAGCAAGAGGCGCAAGCTCTCGAGCCTTATGGTTATGTGGCAGAATAAGTATTTAGGAGGTAGACTATGACAAAGATTAATTGGTTACAAGAAGTCGAAGCGCGTAAAGAGGCGCTCTTCGCAGATTTATTCCGTTTATTGAAGGTGCCATCTGTTCGTGAAGACGATAAGGCAACGCCAGAGGCGCCAGTAGGTCCTGGACCTAAGGCAGCCTTGGAAGAATTCCTTAATATGGCACAAGAAGATGGCTTTGAGACTAAGCAGTTTGGCCCTTGGGCTGGACGTGTGGAAGTCGGATCTGGTGATCAACTGGTTGGTATTCTGGGCCACGTCGATGTGGTGCCAGTAGGAACTGGCTGGGATACCGATCCTTTTGAACCAGTAGTGAAAGATGGCCGTATCTATGCCCGTGGCTCTAGCGATGACAAGGGGCCAACAGTGGCAGCTTACTTCGCGCTCAAACTCTTACGTGAATTAGGGCTAGAACTTAAGCAACGTCTCCACTTAATTGTCGGGACGGACGAAGAGAGTGGCTGGCAATGTATGGATTACTACTTCAAGCATGCTGAAATGCCAGACTATGGCTTCTCACCAGATGCTATCTTCCCAATCATTAACGGGGAGAAAGGTAACGTGTCAGCGACTTTTAATTTTCAAGCAGGGGTTAAGGCGGCTGGGGCTAACCACTTAGTTAGTTTTGAAGCAGGCTTGCGTGAAAACATGGTGCCTCAAGATGCGACGGCTGTTGTTGAAAGTGCTAATTTAGCAGAGCTAGTGGTGGACTTTGAGTCCTTCCTTTTAGAACATCAATTAGGTGGCCAAGTGCAACTGCAAGGCAACCAAGCGACCTTCTCCTTGATTGGGAAGGCAGCCCACGGTTCGACGCCAAGCAAAGGGGTCAATGCAGCGACCTTCTTAGCTAAGTATTTACACCGTTTTGAATTTGATCGAGCAGGTGCAGAGAGCTTCCTTCATCTTTTAGCGGACCATCTGCATCAAGACTTTGAAGGGGTTAACTTAGGCGTGGCTCATCGTGATCCCGTCATGCAAGAATTGACCATGAACGTGGGCTTGGTTAACTACCGAGATGACAAAGGTGGTAACATTGTAGCCAACTTCCGTTATCCAAAAGGCACTGATCCAGAAAAAATGGCTGCTCAAACTGCTCAACGTTTGGCTGGACATGAATTAAGTATCGAGTGGGGTGAGTTCAAGGAGCCACACTATGTGTCAGTTGATGACCCAATGGTTAAGGAATTGTTAGCAGTCTATGAGGAGCAAACTGGCCTTGAAGGGCATGAAATGACCATCGGTGGCGGTACCTATGGCCGCCTGATGCCACGTGGGGTAGCCTATGGTGCTTTGTTCCCAGATTCGATTGACACTATGCACCAAGCCAATGAATTTATCGCGATTGATGACTTACTTAAGGCAACAGCTATTTATGCTGAAGCTATCTACCGTATTACACGCTAGGTCTTGCCATGGAAGTTATTCAGTCCAAGCAAAATCCCAAAATTAAGGCCTGGAAGAAACTAGCCACCTCCAAAGGGCGCCAGAAGGCGGGGCAGTACCTGATTGAGGGGACTCATCTGGTAGAAGAGGCCCTTAAGTCAGGCCAAAATGTCCGCCATTTGGTAGCTGCACCCGATTATGATTTGAGCCAGTTACCCGATCAGGCCCTTAGTCTGCCACTTCTTCTGGTTAGTCCTGAGCTCTTGAAGGACCTGAGCGAGACGCCTACACCCCAAGGAATTATGGCGATTATAGACTTACCGTCATCGCCCCTTGGTTGGCAACCTTCTGGCCAACGCTATCTGATTTTGGATGCGGTGCAAGACCCGGGTAACCTGGGAACTCTGATTCGCACAGCAGATGCAGCAGCTTATGATGGCGTCATTCTAGGCAAAGGCACAGTGGACGTCTACAATGACAAAGTCCTAAGAGCGAGTCAAGGCTCACTTTGGCACCTGGAGGTCGTCAGTTTAGATCTCTTACAGGAGGCCCGTCCAGCCTTTGAAGCCGCTGGCATTCCTTGGTTGGTTACGGCCCTGCACCAAGAGGCGAAAGCCTATACAGATGTGCCGACTGATCAGGCACTAGCCTTAGTGCTGGGCAATGAGGGGCAAGGGGTCTCGGAAGCGGTTATTCAAGTAGCTGACCAGACCATCTACATTCCTATGCCAGGTCAGGCTGAGTCACTCAATGTGGCAGTTGCTGGTGGCATTCTAATGTTTTATTTTCAAGCGTAAAAAGCAGGCCTAGGCCTGCTTTTTTTGAGTAAAAACTAGGGTAAAACTTATCTGTTTTGTTGTTTTTAATGATGCCTATTGCAGATAAAGTGGAGAGTGCTAGAATAATGTTTGTGGATGATTATACTATTTAATAGTAGAAATTATTCTGTGTTGCGTGAAAAAATGAGAGGGAAGTGTGTGCAATGAAAAAGTCAGTCTATATTAGCGCATCGTTTCTATTGTTATGCGCCGGTAGCACTCTAAGTGCAAATGTATCTGCTAAGGTTAGTCAAGATAGTTTGGGCTATAAAGTTTTGGCTCAGCAAACGGGAGATAGAAAAGTCACCAAAGTAAAGTCTATTGAGGCCTTAGAAGGTGACTTAATCAAGGTGACTCTACCAGATGATTCAAGTTATGAAGCAC
>ENA-OWLX01000707-OWLX01000707.1-metagenome-genome-assembly--contig:-NODE-707-length-12555-cov-5.527200_pt1 | contig 12555 bp, 10 predicted proteins | sample MGYA00245351_ERZ651106 | MGnify/ENA primary metagenome ERZ651106 (study PRJEB26857, sample SAMEA4031768) | metagenome | biome: human; feature: oral; material: saliva | place: Philippines | collected 2014... | reverse complement strand
TACTTCCAAATATGAAACTAAAAACTAGGAGGAAAAATAATATGCTCTATTTAGATATTGGTTTGTATATTGCTTTAATTTACATGCCCAAAATTTGGCAATTATATAAAAAGAAATTAAATATTAAGACTCTAGATATTGCTTTAGATTTAGCAATAATTACAGGGCTATCATCGGGCTTACAACATAGCAAAGAATATTTAATGAGTACTTTGATTGTTTATGCGATTTTCTTGGCATGCTATTCAACTTTCCTTATAATAATTTCAAAACGAAAAGAAAAAGAAATTACGAAAGAGAACGAAACATAGAATTTATATTACTGAATAATTACATGGAAGTATGACAAGAAGAAATGATGTATCTAAATGGTGGATTTAGCAATCAATTAGGTAGATTTTGTGGGGAGGGAATTGAAATATGTTACGAGACTTTAAGATAAAGAAACACACTAAATATGAGATCATCTCTTTTATAAGTTTAATGATTTCCTACGCTGTTGGAACATTTTTTAGTAAATACGAAAGATTTGATATTCTTGGTTTTCTTGGATCTTTTGGATTATTGGCTATATCAATTGTTACATATATGCTTTCTATCAAGAATAATCCAAATAAAATTAAGATATTCCACTCCAAAAAAGGAAAGATAGTATTCGTTTTGGGCTGTTTTATAGCAATCATTCTGTTAATGATTTTGATGTATGAGCATAAGTGATTTTCTAATATTAAACTAAGGGAAATATGATAAAGAGAAAAAGGTATTATATTTTAGATGTTTTAGCAATATCAACTTTTCTATTAGTATTGTATTTGGAGAATATTGCTAGGCCACTAAGAATATATAGGGAATATCTAATTGATTATATTCAATTGATTGCATTTATCATGATTGGTTGGATATTTATACGATTTATTTCTGCGATAACAGTAAAATTAATCTTTAAAAACTCGAATTATATTTTCCTCTGTTTTCGATTCGCCCATAACAAGATGATGATTGATAAATCCATTGATGGATTGGCAAGTGACGTTAACGGACCTATCATTGAAGAAAGTGACACGTTGGAAACTTATCAAAATAAGCTGCGTCAATTTGAGAGAACGGTTTTACTGATACTTACGTTTGTTTGCGTATTGTTACTAGTAGGATATTTTTTGACGCATCATGATTTATATCTGATATGTATCAGTGCATTATTATTTGTTTTGGCAATAAAAAACAATACTATATGTAAAAATGCTAATTATTTATTTTATAGTCTATATATCGAACAGGCGCTCTTACAAGATGTACATGCTCCCGTAATTCATCAAGCTTTAACACAATATATTTATCAAGATGATAATAAGGATTATAAAAAGGCAGATCTTCTCATAAAGAAAATGATATGGGATTATAACCATCATACTCTTCAAAGAGAGATTGAATTTGATAAGTGGGATGTTGATGCTTCGCTATATCTTTATGGAGAGATAATATTAAAAGCAATGTATTTTGAAGAAGATGCTAGAGACAAATTGAAAGAATTGTGCCAAACCACTGAAAATAGTATATTCTTAGAAAAACTTAAAAAGACAATTACCTGGATGAAAATGCATGAAATAGATGAATACGTATCATTACTTCCAGAAAGGTTTCGTAATAAGTTGAAAGAAAAATAGGCACTTTAAAATCTCATGGGGTTGGGGATAGGCTATAGGGAACTAAAAACTAGGAGACCAACTATGAACTGTCAATAAAAAAATACATTGAATTGACAGGGCATGACGAAAACAACTCCTAGGGAGGAGAAATTCAAAAAAGTTTAGTCAAGATTGAATGATTCGTTATATTTGAGCATGTGATAGATAGATTTAACCAACTTTTTGGCACAGTGTCCTAGTGCTTGATAGTGTGACTTTCCCTGATCTTCTGTCTTATGGCGGTAGTATTCAGCGAATGTATGATTATTCTTCACCACATTTCCAGCAGACCAGACTAGTGCATAGCGGAGTAGACTATTTCCTCTTTTGGACATTCTGGTATGACTGGCGGTAAATTTTCCTGATTGTCTGATGACAGGATCCAAGCCAGCATAGGCAAGTATTTTACAGGGTGCACCAAAATCGTTTATATTTTTTATAGCAGACAGAATACAAGCAACACAGAAAGTACCGATTCCAGGGATTGTCATGAGGGGTGAGCTCATAACATCCGGATTCGTATTGATTCTTTCTTCGATTGTTTGAATCTGATCTGTATAGAACTCGATTTGATGAACCAACTGTTGAGCTTGGAAGGCAAATATGTCAGAGGGGATTCCTACAGATATATCTGCCAAATCCTTCAGTTTTTGAGCCTTTTCTTTCTTGAAATGGCCTTTAGAAGCTTTGTAGAGAAGCTTGGTGAGAATATCAATTCGAGTTTTCTTTATTTGAGAAGGTAGAGGAAAAGACTCAATCAAGCGATAGATTGTATTGGTGTGGAGGTTGTTATCAAAAAAGGAAGCCAGTTCAGGGAAGATTCGATCCATGATAGCTACGAATTGAATCTTACAGGCAGTTCGTTTCTTCATGGTATCCATCCTCATCTTACAAAGTTGATAAAGATCATCCAACCGTACCGAGTCTCGCTGGTCACCTTGGATATGATGATTCATTAAAGCGAGGCATATCAACCTAGCGTCTACACTATCGGTCTTAGTGTTACGTATATTGGCTTTTCTTAAAGCAGCGGTTTGAAGTGGATTGATTTCTGCAGTTCGATAACCAAGCGATTTAAGAAAGTAAGCAAGATTATCCTGATAATGAGCGGTTGATTCAAATCCAATCAGGATAGACTCCTTGTTGTAAGGAGTAAGATGAGAGAGTAACAGATTGAAGCCCTTGTCGTTATTCTCAAAAGAAAAAGGTTTGGATACGACGCCATCAGAATCCATGATGGCAGCGTAATGTAGTTCTTTGGCGATATCAACGCCGACGTAAATGTGCATAAAAACAGATTACCTTTCTAGACCTGAGTCACCACTGGTAATCTGCTTCAGTATCCTTGCGAGACATAAGAACTCAATACATGTGTATCGGAACATCCAACCAATTAACTATGAAGCAGACTGTGGAGAATAGCCTCCTGTATAAACAGTCCCAGTTGAAACTGAGCTGTAGGAAATATAAACACTTACTCAGGACAGCTTCATTATAATAAAGGGCCAGAAAGGAGAGTATGATATCTCGTCTTCTCAGGACGAAATTATCATACAAGTTTGGTATAATACTTTTATGAAGAAATTATGGCGAGTACTGACAGGGCGATTAATGGTAGTCATTCCACTTATCCTATTACAGTTGGGATTTTTTGTAATCCTGTTTTATGGGTCTGCGACCTATGGAGCTGCAATGCCAGTGCTCGATATCTTGGCCTTAATCCTCGCAATTTATATTATCAATCGAAGAAATGATCCTTCATATAAAATCGGTTGGTTATTATTGGTATTAGCTGCACCAGTGATTGGTGTTCCACTTTATCTGATTACAGGAAACCGTAAGGTGCCGAAAAAACTACATCATGGAACCGTACGTGCAACACGTTCCCTTTCAGATCTAATCAAACCTGATGAATCAATCCTTGATGATATCCACGATGAAGACGCAAAACAGATCTTCCGGTATGGGATTCGCGGTGGTGGTTTTCCAGTCTATGAACACACTATAAGCACCTATTTCAAGAGTGGTGAAGAATGGTACCCAGTATTTAAAAAAGAGCTTTCTAGCGCAAAGTATTTTATCTTTTTGGAATATTTCATTATTAATCAAGGTTGGATGTTAGATGATTTAGTTGCGTTACTTGAGGAAAAGGTTCAACAGGGTGTCAAAGTTATCATGATCTATGATGACTTTGGAGCCTTGGATATCCCAATTCACTTTGATAAGCAGCTACAGAAACGTGGTATTGAAACGTATCGTTTCAATAAGATACGTCCATCTCTAGCAGCCTTAATGAATAACCGTGACCACCGAAAGATTACGGTGGTAGATAACCGTGTTGCTTTTACAGGTGGTGTGAATATCTCGGATGAATATATCAATTGTCATCGTCGTTTTGGTTATTGGAAAGATAGTGCCATCATGATTGAAGGGGATGCGGTATGGTCCTTTACATGTATGTTTCTAGGGATGTATACCTATGTACGTGGTACAAATGATAGTATTGATTACGAACAGTATCACTTGCAGTATGAATATCCTGCAAATGCAAAGGGTTTCTATCAACCATACTCTGATACACCTACAGATGAAGAACCATTTGCGTTAAATGTTCATTTAAATATGATTCAGCACGCAAAGGAATATATCTATATCGATGCACCTTACTTAATCCTAACGGAGTCAATGAAGACTGCACTGAAGATGGCTGCGAAGAATGGTGTAGATGTGCGTATTTTAACACCACATATTCCGGATAAAAAACTTGTATTCCAGATTACCCGTGGACATTATTTCGATTTAATTTCAAATGGTGTTAAAATCTATGAGTACACACCAGGTTTCAATCATGCCAAGAATATGGTGGCTGATGATAAATTCGGTATCGTGGGTACAGCGAATACAGACTATCGTAGTTACTTCCTACACTTTGAAAATGGTGTGGTGATGTATGATACAGATTCTGTATATAAGATGAAAGAGAATTTCTTAGAAGCACTTGAAGTATCACAAGAAGTTACATATGAAGAGGTGCGTGATACTGTATGGATTGTAAAAGTATTTAGAGCGGTTCTAAATGTTTTTATCCCACTAGTATGAAGAAGAGGTTATATGGAAAAGATTGGTTTAGTATTGGAGGGTGGCGGTATCCGTGGAGCGTATACTGCAGGTGCCGTAAAGTGGTTAAACGATAACAATATTACATTTGATTATGGTGTTGGTATTTCGAGTGGTTCGGTATATCTAGCACTTTATTGGCAAGGTGAAACAAAGATTGCTTACGATCTAGCAACAAAGTATTCTATCGCACCAGATATCGTTGGTTTTAAGGCGTTGTTAAAAGAAGGTCATTTCGTGGCATACAATCATCTATTCAATGATGTATTAAAGAAGGAAGCACATATGACAATTCAGCCTTTATTAGATCAAAAGGCAAATATTGAAGTGGGTTGTTATGTGTTAGATGAAGGTAAGACTGTGTACTATGGCATTGATGAAATGGATGATAGTATGCAAGTATTGTTAGGTAGTTGTGCACTTCCAATCGCTTCGGCGATTGTAAACTATCGCGGTAAGAAGTTACTTGATGGTGGTATTACAAAGATGATTCCTATTGAACGTGCATTAGAACAAGGATGTACAAAGACACTTGTCATCACTACAAAGCCAAAGGGCTATGTTCGTAAGCCAGCAAGTAAGTTCGTGGAATTCTTAATGCGCATTATCTATCGCAAGTGTCCACAGATGGCTAAAGACTATCATGTCCGTCATTTAAACTACTATCATCAAGTTGAGATTATCAACCAACAAGTAGAACAGGGTAAAGCAGTACATATTCTACCATCACAGAATATCAAGGTATCTCGCTATAAGGGTGATGTTGAAAAGACAAAGGCCTTATATGAACTTGGCTACAATGATATGGAAGCTAGACGTGAAGAAATCTTGAAGTTCTTAGGAAAATAGAAAGAAAAGTCCGGTTATTCATCGGACTTTTCATTTAGGTATTTTTGATAATTCGTAGCACTTAATACGTTTTCCTTTGGCATATTTTTTTCATCTGACCAACTTGCTAGATATAATGCATAATACTCATCATAAGTTAGATTGGAATCAACGATAGCCTTAGCTAGTGATTTGCCAAAGTAACGTAACTGGTTTGTTTCAGACTTATTGCCTGTAATCGCTGCTTTTGTAACAGGATACCGTAAGATAAATCCATATTCTGTTGCGTTTTCTTTGAGCCATTGATAGGTATTAGTCTGTGAGAAGGCACCACCTTCATATGTAGGACTGACATCTGCAGCGTAACCTGTCTGTTGTTCGGATTGTCCAGGGACATCCGCATATAGGTTGGCTACATCTGCGTTATAGGAACTGTAGATATCCTTTAATGCTTGATAGGATACATATCCTGTTGACGCAAAGAATGGAACCTTGTTTTGAATACTTGCGGCAGAAAGTGCTTCAAAGTTCTTAGCAGCTTCTGCACGTAACTGTACACCTTGTGATGCGTATTGAAGATCGATTGTCTGAAGATCTTCTGGTGCGTATTCTGCAGGTAGATTATTCTTCTGATTCACATATACTGTGATGGAAGAAGGGTCAGATACGATATTTTCTGTATTTGATTCAATGAACTTATTTGATAATGTGAAAGAATCTTTGGAGTTTGTATCACGATGTAGAACACAATCATCGATATATACTTTTTCATCCCATTGATAATCGAATACAAGTAGTGGTGTAATTTCCCAATACTCTAAATTCTTAAAGAGATTGAGTATCTGTGCTTGTTCATATCCCTTATCCTTAAGGCGACTTGCAAGTAAGAAATCTTCTGCAGTTAGTGCACGATTATCTTTTACAGATGTGTAAAGTTCTAAGTAATCCACGTTCAGTGTCTTTTTATCAAGTGCATTTGCAAGTGCCACAGAGTAGTATCGATTGTCCAAGATTTCTTTTGTGAGTCTTTCATTTTTGATTTCTTTGATTTGCGTATTGGTATAGCCAAGACCCTTTAACTTTGAATTGGTAATCATATTTGGCAGTATGAGTGCTGTTACCAGAATACAAAGAACAATCACAAGTCCAATCAAAATTTCAGGACGAATACGACGTCTTGGTTTTTTGCGTTTTCTTGGTGGATTGATTGTACCGCTACTGTGCTGTACTCTTTGGGGATTTTTATTATAGTTTGTCATAGTTCACCTCAAATTCTTTCCATATTGATGAAGTAGGGGTTGCTTGTACTACGATAGGTGTTTTTAAGGTTGGATGTGGGAATGTTAAGCGGAATGCGTACAATCCAATCGGACCTTTTGTTGTATGTGGATTGTATCGTTGATCGTGAATGAGTGGTAATTTGCGACTAGCGAATTGAACGCGAATCTGATGTGATCGACCTGTACCAAGTATGATGTGCACAAGGGACTGTCTTTCTTTTTGACCAATGACTTCGTAGGATAAATGACATTTCTTACCATGTTTTGCGTCAGTTACACTGACGGTATTGGTACGTGTATCCTTGGATAGATAATCTTCTAACGTATCACTCTTCTTTGTAGGAATACCGTCGAGAATTGCGAGGTATTCTTTCTTTAGTTGGTGTGTTCGAACAGACTCGGATAAACGAGCAGCTGCTTTGGAGGTCTTTGCAAATACCATGACACCACCAACAGGACGATCTAAACGATGTACTAGACCACAATATACGTTACCTGGTTTTTGATATTTCTCTTTGAGATATTCTTTGCACATGGTTAATAAATCCATGTCGTGAGAATCATCTTCCATGACAGGAATATTGATTGGCTTTTCCACGCATAAGACGTGGTTATCTTCGTAGAGGACGTTAATCATTTTCTCTGCCAACTGCCATAGATTCCGCATGGGAGTAGTAAATCGCGATTTGCGATTGGAAGGGCAATTTCGCCTGTTTCCACAATACCATTTGGATGATCTGGCAAGATCATAGTACGAAGTGTGTTATCTAAAACGATGGAAGAAAAACCAGTTGTATAGCTATTGATTAAGAAGAACAATGCGTCTTTATCAAGGATTTCTGCACAAGCTTGGATTAACTTTGTGACTTCTTTTTCAAACTTCCACATCTCACCATTTGGACCTCTTCCATAGGAAGGTGGATCCATTAGGATACCATGATAGGTATGTCCACGGCGCTTTTCACGTTCAACGAACTTCAAGCAATCATCAACGATAAAACGAATTTTATTATTTTGAAGACCACACAAGTCACGATTTTCTTTTGCCCATTGCACCATACCTTTTGATGCGTCTACATGTACAACTTCTGCAGCACCAGCCTTAGCACACGCCATGGTAGCTCCACCAGTATAGGCAAAAAGATTGAGAACACGAATCTCTTCATTTGGATATTTCTTGATTAGATCAGACATCCAATCCCAGTTCACTGCTTGTTCAGGGAATAAGCCTGTATGTTTAAAACCAGTTGGGGATACCTTGAATGTAAGATCTTTATAATTGATTGTCCATGACTCTGGAAGCTTCTTGCGATACTCCCAATGACCACCACCTTTATCCGAGCGATGATAAATGGCATCTGTATCTTGCCATAGGTTTGTATTCTGCTTTGCTGGCCAGATTGCTTGTGGGTCTGGACGTCTTAAAACGATACCTTTCCACTGCTCTAATTTCTCGCCATTTCCTGCATCAAAGCAGGTATAATCTTTCCATTGATTTGCTATTCTTGACATGGGGTTACCTCTTTGCTCATTATACCATGAACTGCACGCTTTCCTTAGGGGTTTCAGAAAAGAAAATAATATATTTACATTGTGCTACAGCCCCTCATCGAGGGTAGTCAATGGTATAATAGAACCTACGGGAAATAGATTCACCGAAAATGTTATTTTGAATCAAAATGAAGTAATGCAGAATGTGGAGTATGTAGCGATGATTGATATAAATAGTTTAAATGAAAACCAAAAAGATGCAGTCTTATCCAAAGAAAAGTACCTCAGAATTATTGCGGGTGCAGGTTCTGGTAAGACGAGAGTTTTAACAATGCGCATTGTGCATTTAATTGAAGATGAAAATGTTTGGCCGACGAAGATTTTGGCAATTACATTTACCAATAAAGCAGCGAATGAAATGAAAGAGCGTGTTCGTAATATGCTTGCTAGTCAGACAAGTGCACCATGGGTAAGTACGATCCACTCCTTATGTGTACGTATTCTACGCGAAGATATTATTGCGATGGGATATCCACGTAACTTTACTATCATGGATACAGAAGACCAAAAGTCTGTACTCAAGGAAGCGTATAAGTTACAAGGAATTGATGCGACAACATATTCCTATAGTTCTATGTTAGACTACATTGCCAATAATAAAACAGCAGATATTACACCAGAAAGAGCGCTTGTTTTGGCTGGTGATTATCATGCGGATAAAGTAAAGGCAGAGATATATGCGTTCTATGATAAGCGTCAAAGAGATTTATATGCATTAGACTTTGATGATTTGATTTTGTGGACTGTACGCATGTTTGCGAAATTCCCAGAAATCCTAGAGAAATGGCAAAGACATTTTAACTATATCTTGGTAGATGAGTTCCAGGATATCGATAAAAAACAATACGAATTAATCAACCAATTAACAGGTCCAAATAATAACCTACTTGTAGTAGGCGATCCAGACCAGACAATCTATACATGGCGTGGAGCAGATGTGAATATCATTATGAACTTCGCTAAGGATTACCCACAAGCGAAAACAATCATTCTGAATGAAAACTATCGTTCTGTTGAGGCAATCCTCAATGGTGCAAACTCCGTTATCAAAAATAATAAATATCGTGTGGATAAAGAACTATTTACCAATCGCCATAGCGATGAAAAGATTACACATTATTCTGCAGCGAGTGATGAATATCAAGCAGCTTGGATTGCAGGAAAGATTTCTAGTTTACATCGTGAAGGCAAGAGTTATCATGACATTGCGATTTTATATCGTTCCAACTACTTATCTCGCTCTTTAGAAAAAGCTCTGCTCGATGAAAGAATTCCGTACATCATCTATGGTGGTACACGCTTCTATGAACGTCAGGAAGTTAAGGATGCGCTATGTTATCTACGTATGGTAACAACAGCAGATGATCTTGCATTACAACGTATTCTCAATCGTCCAAAGCGTGGAGTTGGTAATAAGACGATGGATTTAATTGTGGAAACTGCACGAGCAAGAAATACTTCCATGTATGAAGTGTTGAAAGATACTTCTCTATTTAGTGGCAAGATGTTAACAACCATGGAGAACTTCGTAAATATGGTTGAATCATGGCGTAAGCGTGCAAATAGTGGCGAGGTTGAAATCTTTAAACTGTTTGAACAAATCATTGAAGAAAGTGGCTATCGTGCGATGTTAACTGAAGCCAAGGAACAAGATCGCATTGAAAACTTAAAAGAATTAATTGATGACGTTAAAGAATTCTCTGAGACATATCCAGAAAGTACATTAGATGAATACTTACAGTTAGTATCTCTTTATGGTGACCGTGAAGAGACACTGGCAAGTGACTTCGTACAGTTAATGACAGTCCATGCGGCTAAAGGTTTGGAATTTGATACTGTGTTTATTTCAGATATGAATGAAGGTATCTTCCCAAATGAAAGAGCAGTGAATGAAAGTCATCGTGGTGTGGAAGAAGAAAGACGACTAGCGTACGTTGCCTTTACAAGAGCTAGAAATAAACTCTATCTAACAGAAGCAGGTGGATTCTCAATGATTCTGCAGCGTGTACGTACAACATCCCGCTTCATCGAAGAAATTGATGCAGAATACATTGAACATTTAGGTTCTAGTATGCATGCAGGTAATACACAAAAGGATGTTCGTTTATCAGAAAGATTATTTGATAATAGTGCTTCATCCTTTACACAACAGATGGCAAAGGCAAAACCTTCAGGATTAAAGAAAGGTGATACAGTCATTCATGCAAAGTTTGGTGAAGGCTTAGTTATCAGTATCAAAAATGAGATTGCGGAAATTGCATTCCCATATCCATTTGGCGTCAAGAAGGTGGCAGCAGGACATCCAAGTATCAAGAAGAAGACAGATTTAAGGAGTTAACATGAGCGAAGATAAATTAGAACTTATGCGACAGATGGTCGCACAGTTAAATCAAGCAGCTGATGCATACTATGACGGTAAGGCAGAACAGATGACAGACTATGAATGGGATGCCTTATTTGATCGTCTGAAAAAATTAGAAGAAGAAACAGGTGTTGTATTAGAAGACTCTCCAACAATGAAAGTCTCTAGTGATCATACCGCAGGCCAAAAAGAGGCCCATGAATTCTTGGCTTTATCACTTGCGAAAACAAAGAAGCCAGAAGAAGTTGAAAAGTGGGCAGAAGGAAAACCAATCTGGATTTCCTGGAAATTAGATGGTTTAACACTTGTTGTGACATACGATAATGGCAAGTTAAGCAAAGTTGTTACCCGTGGAGATGGACATGTTGGCACAAATATTACCCATTTGTCCTCCGCAATCCAAGGGATTCCACAGACAATCTCTGAAAAGGGACATCTTGTCATCCGTGGTGAAGCGGTAATTTCATACGAAGACTTTAATCAGTTTGTGATGGAGTCTGGCGAAGATTACGCAAATCCAAGAAACCTTGCGTCAGGTTCATTAACCCTGAAAGATATCGAAGAAGTGAAGAAACGTCAGATCCATTGGATTCCATTTACTCTTGTGTACACGGAAGAGGAAATTACTTCTTGGGGCAAACGCATGGACTATATGGAGAAGCTAGGTTTCCAAGTTGTTGAACGTGAATGTGTAAAACATCCAACACTTGCAAATATCAACGCAGAAATTGACAAGTTTACAAAGAAGGTTACAAACGCAATCAATCCATATCCAGTGGATGGTTTGGTTGTTGTCTATGATGATACAGAATATGCGGCAGGTGGTTCTGTAACAGGGCACCATGCGACTAGAGCCGGTTTTGCGTTTAAGTGGCAAGATGAATCAGTACTATCCAAACTCGAACATATCGAGTGGTCTTGTGCAGCATCTACCATTACACCAGTAGCAGTTTTTACTCCAGTAGAAATTGAAGGTACAACCGTCAAACGTGCATCTCTTTGCAATATTAGTGAATGTAAACGTTTAGGGATTGGAGATGCAGGTAGTGAACTGGAAGTCATCAAGGCAAATAAGAGACAGACCTTTAGTGTTTAGTTTCATTAGACTTGTCATAAAGGCAATTAGAAAAATACACTTTTCGCCAGACGACATAAGTTCGTAAGGAATAAATATATTGTCGCGCTTTACGCCGAATTTAAACGAATTAGCTTTCGGTTCGACGATAAATTTACATACTCCAAACGTACTTTCGATACCTAAAGACATTAGTTGTCCATTCACCAATTCTTTAAGTTTATCGAAAGACGACACCATAACTTCTGTCTGTAAACCGTTCTCGCCTGTTCGCTTTACTGCTGTTTTCAAAAACACGATATCTTGTTTAAGTGTCGTTTCGTTTTGTATAAGGGACGATGCCATTTGGTTATAGGCTTCGTTTGCAGAAGTTTTGGTAAGAAGAGTTTCGAGGCTATCTAGTTTAGACTCTAATTCCTCTAAATTGTCTTCTGTCTTATACTGAAGTGCTTTTTGTTTTGCTGTGTTAAGGCTTTCGAGAAGACTAGATTTGACAGATCGTTTATTGTCGATTTCATGTATATGATTGGTACAGTCGTCAATTTGAGAGCGTAGAGGATATTCTTTTTTACTAAGATAGTCGACTTCAGATTTAAGATCGTTAGCTATGTTAGAGAATTTAACCAAATCTTTTTCACACGTGTCTATATATGCTTC
>ENA-OWLX01000706-OWLX01000706.1-metagenome-genome-assembly--contig:-NODE-706-length-12556-cov-7.213903_pt1 | contig 12556 bp, 13 predicted proteins | sample MGYA00245351_ERZ651106 | MGnify/ENA primary metagenome ERZ651106 (study PRJEB26857, sample SAMEA4031768) | metagenome | biome: human; feature: oral; material: saliva | place: Philippines | collected 2014... | reverse complement strand
TGAAAGTGTATGATATAATAGATCTATCAATCTTATAGAAATTAAATTACGGAGGCAGACAAATTGTCGGACACTATCGCAAAGATTTTAGAGCATTCTGATATTTCAGAGATTGCTCAGTCTAATATGCAGCGTTACGCGGCAAAAGTTATCCTCGACCGAGCTCTTCCAGATGCTCGTGACGGATTCAAGCCCGTACAACGTCGAATGATGTACACGCTGTACACTGAAAAACTAACACCTGAAGCTAAATTCGTAAAAGTCTCTACTATTGCGGGTCTTAATATGGCTTATTATCATCCGCATGGTCAAGCTGACGGAGTCTTAATTGACTTATCTGAACAATGGACGAAACGTCTTACACTTGTAGAGACGCATGGTAACAATGGATCTATCGATGGTTCACCTGCAGCGGCGGGACGGTACGTTTCAGCTCGTCAAACTAAGGCAGCTTCATTATTCTTGAACGGTCTAGATAAAGGCGCTGTTAAGATGGTAGAAGCTTACCATGATGGTAAATATGAACCAACAGTCTTACCGGCTGCATTACCTGCAGCATTGGTAAATGGTACATCCGGTATCGCTCTTGGCATGCGTACTGATATCTTACCGCACAATCCATTAGAACTATTGAAAGCTACGAAAGAAATCGTAAAAGATCGTGACGTATCTGCGACTAAGATTGCTAAGATCGTTACTGGTCCAGATTTTCCAACTGGTGGAATTCTTATCGCAGATCAATCTAAGATCTTAGAAGATATCGAAACTGGTTCGACTTCATTTGCAGTACGTGGTACTGTCGAAATTGAAACTTCTAAAGATTCTTCGAAACTTACGATTACTTCAATTCCTTGGATGGTAAATACTTCTAAGTTAATCGAACAGATCGCAGATGTTGCAAGTTCTACACGAATCGTTCAAGTAGAAGACATCATCAACGGAGTCGAGTCGCATGAAGATCTATCTATTGAAATCGAATTCAAAAAGAACACACCTGAAGATAAGATCAAACAATTCGAAGCTCTTCTATATAAAAAGACAGATCTCGAGAAGAAATATCGTTCACACAATTTGATGATCGTGAATGGTAAGCCTAAAGTTCTTGGAGTTTTAGAAAACTTGAAAGTCTTTGTAGATTTTCGATTAGAAACACTTCGAAACATCTGGTCATTCGAACTCGACAAATTCAAAGATCGTCTAGAACTAGTTGAAGGTCTATATCGATTGTCTAAAGGATTTCCGATTTTAGATGTTATGAAGAGTATTGACGGTCGAGGGCGTCAGGCTGTCATCGACGAATTAGTTGTTAAACATGACTTTACAGAACGTCAGGCTGCATATATCGCAGATATGAGTGTCTATCGATTGAAAGATAGCGCGGATAAGATCGAAGCAGTTGAACGTGAGTATAATGAACTTCATGAAAACATCAACCAAAGAAATCTATATCTCACTGATGAGAATACAGCTAAAGAACAGCTTTTGCTAGATTTAGATCATTCGATTGAGATTCTGAAAGATCAGACTCGTAGAACGAAAGTTGTAGATCAAGTAGAAGAAGTCAAGATCGAAAAGATCATTGAAGCTGTTGAAAGCAAACCATGCGTAGTCATTGCTCGTAGAGATTTGCAAGCATGTCAGATGGGATCAAGAGCTTTCGAAAATCAGAAAGAGTCTTCAGATCTTTCTCAGATTGCAGACTATGAAAACTGCAGAACTGACGAATTCGTCGTATTTCTTACTAAGAACGGTCGAGCAATCACTCGTAGAGCAATCGATCTAGATTCTGGAAATCTTTCATCTACGCATCAACCGTTCAACAAGATGATTAGTACTGTTACTGCGGACGATGAAATCTTGACAGTTGCAAAAGCTGAAGAAAAAGTCGGCTATAAGATCGTTACAGTATCTAAACGAGGCTATGTAAAAGTTATAGATCCAATCAAGCTACGATTGAATGTTAATAACAAAGGCTATCTGAAACGCAGCGGTCAATGCAGCCCAGTTAAGAACGGTGAAGATGAGATCGTATATGCTCTTAAATTACCGGTCGCTGAAAACGGAGAGTTTTTAGATGAAAAGATCGTTTTCGAAATGACACATCAGAAGAAACAAGATAAGACTCTGGTTGTAGAGTTACCGCTCAAGAACATTGAATCTCGTGATGACGGTCCCGGTGGTAACGGAGCTAAACATGTTAATACTTGGGATGGAGTTAGAAAACTATTGAAAGCTGAGGTAAAAGGTTATGAAACTGAAGAAACCGAATCAGTATCTGACGGATCAGATCAAGAACAATAACTTCGATTTTAAGTCTTGCAAGATTTCTGATAATCAAATCTCGATTGTCTTTCATAATCGTATAGATGATCGAGATCTGAGGCTTAAGATTAATTGTGAGAAACCATCATTCGTGAATGAAGACTTCTTGAAATCGTCAAAAATCGAAGATTTCGCAGTTTTACGAGTTAATCGATATATGGGATATTCTACAATGATCTGCAAGTCGATTATCTTGAATGTCAACGGTGACAGCATTTCACTGGAGGTTTTAAATGTCTAAAGAGATTAGAGACTACACGTCAGAGTTTCTTTTAGAGACCGATGAAGAATATGGTTCTTCGTCTGAGACAACTTCTAAACATGACAAATCTCTTCAATACGACGATTCGTTCCTGATAGAAGCTGAAATTACATTATCTGATCTAATAGATGAGATTATCGATGAAGAATGGATGATCGTAGCTTCAGATTTAGATAAAAAGATCTTAGTACAGACGAACTCTCGTAAGATCGACGATGTGAAAGTTCTAGAGATCAAATCTGAGAATCTTTCGAAAGTCTTAAACTCTCAGAAGAGATTCGGACCATCATTTCTAAAGCGTAGAATGAAATCTTTAAAAAATTCACACTTGCTAAAAGAAAAGATTTCAGTAGAGACAATGAAAATTGTTAGTATTTAACGAAAGGAATAATTTATACAATGATCAAGATCACATATCAATTGCCAAATGAAGAAAGTTTCGAGTCTAATACTCGTCGCCAAGTTAGTTCTACGAAAGTCGTAGAAGAAGATGCAAATCTTGAGATGTTAGCAGATATTGCTAAAATGCTATACGATCAGAATTATGATCTAGATATCAGCATTAAAGTTAAAGTTCCAAAATAAACTCAATAAAAATTTGAAGAAAGACAAAATGTTTTTCTTCAAATTTTTACTATGATTAAGCTAGAAATTGTAAAGGAGAATCTGTAAATGACAGTAAGAAAATCATCTGCAAGATATCATATAGTTGAAGGATCGATCGCGCCTCAACGAGAGAGAGCTTTGAATGCTGGATTAGACATCTTTATTCAGGAGACAAAAATCTTGCAGCCAGGCGAAACTCATTATTTTAGAGCAGGCGTAAGATTTGAATTACCAGACAACATGTACGTGAGTGTTGTAACACGATCTTCAACTTTCAAGAAAGGTGTAGTCGTAGTACCTAGCATTGTAGACTCTAACTATCGTGATGAGATTTCTACGATCGTGACGAATATGTCGTCTGAACCTGTTAAGATCGAGAAAGGCTGGAGACTCGCTCAATGTATTCTGCAAAATTGGTACATGTTTGAAAACGAGGATACCGAAGCTATGAGCACTGATCTTAGAGAAAGTTATCATAAATTCGGTTCTAGCGGAGACTAACACATCTAAGAAAGGAGAATAAACTCTAGAATGAGTATTATTGATAAACGAAACATCAAGTTAGATTTTGGCACTTTTAAAGTTTATCGAATTGAGCTGATTGAGAATGCTTTAAAAGAAAAATCAATCAAAATCTTTTATAAAGTAAAAGAAAAGCACGCAGTAGAGACTAACATCTCTTCAAGAGTGATTAGTTCATTAGATTTAGATGATTATATCGAAATCATGAAAGACTATCAGATCAAATCGCTTTCAGCAATTGGTTTGATTACACCTACACCAAACTCATTGATCGCGAAGTTGACAGAATAAGGAGTTGCTATGAAAATCGATTTTAGTTACAAAGAAAACCCGTTAAAAGTTACATACGATATAGAATCGACTCCAAATCTGTTCACTTTAGCGATGATCCACGAGAAAGCGTTGACATTGATGATCTTCGGAGATGAGCAGTTTAATGATCTAGATCATGACGATCTCGTCCGGCAGATGAAAGATTTTGCTGGTAAGAAGATTAATATGCGAATGCTCGGAATCGAATCAGTAGATGATCTCAAATATCATGTAAAGCATTATATCATGGGTAACGCTCGAGATATGAAATTGTTAGAACGTGATATGCAACGAATGCAGACGTGTATGCCGTTAGATGTCGATATCGATCTGGGCTATGATTTTGCAGAATATCATGGATGGAACTCTGCAAGATATGACTTGCCGATGATCGTTTGTATCAAACTTCTTGCAAGAGAACTCGGTCCATCACTTAGACCGCAGACTATTCGAATGGTATCTAACGCGATTGTTAGATTCGATGGTAGACCATACGAATTTCCAAAACATCTCGAAGAAAGAATGCACGGTCTCATTAGAGCTAACGTATATCGTCGTGAAAGAAATATTGCAATTTGGTTCGATGGTCATTTGGACTGGGCTGCGATCGCACGTCAACAAGACGGTGGAGAAGAGTCTCAGTATCCCCCAGCATTAAAAGGAGAGATGGCTAAATTTGGTTTAGATATTATCATTGATGAATCAGTTGGAGACGATTCTGAGAAAACCTGGACTGAAGAAGAGAAAAAAGATCTAGTAGAATATAACTTTAATGACGTGCTCGGTACTCGTCAAATCTCTAAGAATAAGATCTTGGTCGGATGGCTTGTTTCTCGAGATATCGTTAGACGTATGTACCCGTATACTTCTGCTAGAGCGGTTCCGTTCGAGAAGTTAGAGTTCATCGATCCGTCAGAACGTGACTGTTCTGCAGCCAATCTAGCCGGTCTCGTGTTGGTAGGTCCGAACAAGATCAGACCGATTGACTGGGAAAAAGTTCAATATCTCTTCCCTGTACCAGACGGTAAAGGCGGTCATAAGATTGTCGATCTATTAGAATACATGAAGCAAAATGAGCCGTTCATGCATGATGATATGTACGCATTCTTCGATCACTTCAGAAATAAAGACACTCGTAAGAGCGGTGATTTCTATCGAGTTAAACAATCTCAACCGATTACTCATGGTCCGACGATGAACTTGCCTTACTATCGTGACGGTAAGCCGACTGACTCAGTTATTACAATCTCTTGCGGTGGTGCACACGGATTCCCTAAAATCGGATTAAGTAAGTTTTCTGAAGATGAAGTGAAAGAATGGATTCGTTCTAAGACTGGTGCAACTCGAGAAGAAGCACCGACAATCGACGTCACAAATATCGTTCACGCCGACTGGTCATCATTCTATCCGGTCATGACTTCTAAAATGCAATTGTATGTCGGTCAAGACGGTATCGACCGTATTATTGAGATGTTCAATCGACGCATGGAGATCAAAAAGATCATCATGGAAAACCCAGATCGAAGCAAATGGACTAAAGAGATCTCAGATCTAAACGAAGAACAAATGGGTATTAAATTCGTAATGAATAACGCGACTGGTGCAGGCAACCAGCATAACCCTTACGCTCTTCTACCTGTAGACAATAAGACTTTGTCAATGCGTCTTGTCGGTAATATGCTGATCTGGTGTCTTGCTCAACGTGTAACTCAAGCTGGCGGATATATTATTTCTACTAATACCGATGGTATCTATTTCGCTAATATCTCTTTGGAAGAAGCGCAACGTATCATTCATGAATACGTGGAAGTCTACGGTATGGAAGTAGAACCAGAACCATTGGAACGATTCATTAACCGTGACGTTTCGAACCGTATTGAATTCGTGAACGGTCACAGAAACATTGTTTCCGGTCGTCTTCGTTGGGGTAACGAATTGATCTACGACGATGGTGCGATCGGACGTAGTGCAGTATATCCATTAGCATCTTGTTATGCAGCTTTAGAATATATGAATGATCCAGATTGGTTGCAAAAACCTTATGATCGTAATGTCATTAGAGATCTTCTTCAAGAGATCGTTAAAAATGACGAAATCGGTCTTCAACCTTGGTATCACGTGCACAAGGCTAAGTCAATCTTCTTGACACTTAATGGTAAGAAATTGCAAAAGGTAAATCGTATCGTCATGGTCAAAGACGGTGACAAGCTTGGAACACTTCAATCGAAATCACCGTCAAAATCAGATCGAACTAAGATTTTCTGTGACTTACGTAATGGAGTTGCAAAAGATTTGTCAGAAATCGTTCTTGATGGTAAAGAAACAGTCATTGACGAAACTGAATTTTATGATATACCAAGATCTGACGATTTTACTTATTACGAAGTGAAAATGAAGACTAAGACTAAGTATGTCAAACGTGAGATCGTTAAACCAGAGTTTGTTGATCTAGACAAGATGGATCTAACTAAACCGATTAAAATGCTCATCAAAGAAACAGATCTTAAGAATAACGATATTTTCAGAGTCGTAGATGAAGAAATGCCTAAGATCTCTGAAACGTTGTACGAAGCTTTGTCTAAATCTAAGAATGCGACATATATCGGATTTCCATCTAAGTCAGATCCGTCAGTCTATTTGCCATTGAAGATGGTAAAAGCTGGTGAGAATGTTACAGGCTATACTTCTACAATCTGTAAGTTAGTAAATACTGCTCAAGAAGTTGAAGAATTTGATAGAAGTCAACTAGATTTAGAAGCTTATGCTCGATGGGCAGAAGATCTATTAGAAGGATGGAAAATTTCAGCAGATTTCGAAGAGCTCGGTATGAAGAAAGTTGATGATACAGTCGGTGAAAAGACTGAGCAATCTTCTTCTAAACGTGTTTCTAAGAAAGATATTTCTATTTCGATCGTCGAAGATCTATATTCTAATATGGTCGAAATCTTGAAAGCTATGTGATAGATATAGAGATCTTTCGAGATCTCTTTCTCTTTGTTAAGAAAGTGTGTACAATTATATCAGTATATGATATAATAAAACTATCTATAGAAAGGAACATGACTAATGCTCTATATTACTCTTCATAACTTGCACACATGGGGCAAGAAGAATATGACAAAAGCTGGAGATATTTGTGTTGCATCCGAACTTGCTAAAGCTGCACAATCTTCAGTTAGCGTAATTGCTACATCAAAGAATGATTTTGATCAAGTTCGAGATCTTTATGATGATACTAAATTCAATATAATCGAAGATATCAGAAATTCAGATCTTTCTAAAGCGACGAAATCGGATGTGATCGTTGTACCAATCTTAGAGTTCAGCGATCTGTTAGATCAGTATCGCAGACATGAAACTCTAGAGTTCTATGATCTATTAGCTGAGACACCAGCGAACGTCGTAGTGATGAATATTCATCATAATAAGAATTTCTATTTTAATCAGATTGAAAACAGTGATACAATCGTGAAAGATCTCGTTTCAAAGATTCTACGAAAATGTGTATATGTCGTTCACGATCCATGTATGAAGATTGATTCGTTAGATTCTAGATTTGTAGAGCAGATCGTATATTTTGATAGATCTAAAATCGAAGACGAAATTCAAACAAAATTGTTTGGAAAACATTTATCATTCTATCGTCCAGCATCATTCAAAGGATTCAATATCTGGGCTAAAGATGCAGTTTCTTCAGATGATATGATTTTGATCTCGAATGTGCTCTATAATCAGCATTTGTCAGAACAGATCTCACAATTGAAAGACAAGGTTGATATCTTTGAAAGATTTGAAGATTATGTAGATAATGGTCGATCAGCTATCATCTCTAGACCATATAATACGGAATCTGAAGAGTTTAAACAATTCGTTGAAATGTCAGTCGATTGCTTGAATACGACAGATTATGACTATCTTCGTGAACAAAACGATAACGAAGAAGTTGATTATTTGATCATTGAAAACGCTATGCTCGAAGCAGTATATGCTGGATTACCGTTAAGATGGTCGAAATCATCGATCGATCGAATGGATGTCAATGCAGCTTCTGAAGCTGAGAAATATAATTCAATGGATCTCGAAGAGCAGATTGAATATCTAGCGAAAAAATTCGACGCTCGTAAAACTGTAGAATTTCTGGAGAATTTAGCAAAATGAAAGTAGCTGTAATTGGTGCAGGTCTGTACGGTCGATATACTGCAGACTTGTTTAAAAGATACGGTCATCATGTGACGATCATTGCAGACGATGACAGTCTAGAGATTAATTGTAATCGCAGAAATTGCGCAAGTCTGATCAATCAGGCTCGTGTTCACAATGGTTATCATTATCCTAGAAGTATAGCAACTGCCAAACAATCTTCTGCAAACTATCGAAGATTTAGCGATGAGTACAGAGATGCTCTAATTGAATTTGATCAATTCTACGCGATTCCGAATCGTGGATCTTTGACTGACAGCAAACAATTCGAAAAGTTCTGTGAGAGAGCGAATCTACCTTTGATCAACAGAGATCTACCATTCGTAGATTATCGATCAGTCGACAAAACGTACCTGACTGACGAAAATGCAATTGACACTGTCAAAATGATGCATATTGCAAAAGATAAGTATCAATATGATCGAATCGTCATTGACGAAATCATCGGAATTGATAAAGTTGAAACGATCGACAGTTTTGTCTGGAGAATCGAGACTTCGAGGTTCAGAGATAAATTCGAACTGATCGTAAATTGCACATACGCTGGTCTAAATGATATCGAGAAGCTTGCAAATGTAGAAAGATCAAATGTTAAGTACGAGATCTGTGAAGTAGCAATCTTCAGAGACTCTGAAAACATTTTATCTAAATCTGGACTTACAATCATGGACGGTCAGTTCGTATCATTCATGCCGTGGTCTCAAGATGGATTATGGTCTCTAACCAGTGTATGCTATACGCCGCATTCATCTTCGAAAGTGTTAGACAATAGTTTAGATGTTAGAAAATCAGACGCAAAAGCTGAAGACATGAAACAGCAGCTTAAGAAATATGTCAAACCTGAGATCGTCGATCAATTGATCTTCGAAGATTCGAAATTCGTAGTAAAAACAATTTCTTTAGATGCAGAGAATGATGACAATAGACTCATCAACGTTAGATATCTAAAAGAAGATCGATTTATCTCAGTTCTTGGCGGTAAACTGGACGCTGTGTTTGAGTTAGATAAAGCATTTCTAGATAAAGGAGTTTTATAAATGAGTGACACTTTCAATGAAGTTTCAAGAATTTCTAAGATGAAGAAGTTCTATGAGTGTAGAAAAATCGCGATTGTCGGTAAAGGGGCTGTCGGATCTGCGATTTCTAGATTTCTAGATGTAATCAATGTTAGATATGATCAGTTCGATTCGTCTAATATTGATTTGATCTTCGACGAAGAATATGATCTTTTAATTTATGCAGGTGTAAAAGCTTCTAAGTATTTCGCAGATCGAAATGTCGAAAAAGACTATCTTCACTGCTTGAGAGCTTATGATACATTCGAAAGAATCGATGCTGCGGAAAAGATTTTAATTTCTTCGATTGACTGTTCCGATAAGTTCGATGGTCAAAGTGCTTACGGTCGAAATCGCAGAATGCTCGAGAGAAAAGTTCTTGAGAATTGTCGCGGTGCAAAAGTTCTTCGATTACCTGCATTGTTTGGTGCAACTGTCAAAAAGAACGCTTGGTATGACTCTGTGAAAGGTGCAGATCTTGTCAAACTGAGTGACGAATATCAATTGCGTGTGATAGAAGAATCTGAAAAGACAGGTCCTAAAGAATCTAAGTATAATATTTTATCATTTGTCAATCGATCTTCAGTATTTTGCTGGTATAATCTAGACACAATCGGATATACGATCTATAGTATTTTAAATTCTAACTTTGATCTATTCCAATGTGTGTCATACGATGACGAAAACGAGTCTTTGATCTTTAATCACGGCGAGATGATCGAGAAGTTCGGATATTATCATATTGCAGAGATTTCAGATGTTAAGTCTATTGACTACGAATCAGCTCTAATCGATCAGAGTGCAAGATTGGTTTTCGAGAGATCTGAGGTATCTATGTTCGATGAGATCTGGAAGGAGATGTTAAACTAAGATGATTATTACACATTGTGCTCGAAAGAAAGATTTCAATCATACGAGCTGGTCTGAAATCAAGTCATTCTATGAGATCTGCAAGTACAACAGATTGATGGACAATCTTGAGATGAAAGATTTTTCAGAATTATCTCAAACTGCGTATATCTCAGATTTAACGATCTTTGCTGCCGGTGATCAAATGAATCAAACGATCATTGATCTCGCAAATGATTGTAAAAATCTGTATATCGTTGTCCAAGATCCGAACTGGCCAACATCTCTACGGCAGATCAATCGATCATTTCATCTGATCACACCATTCGAGATCTTAGACAAAAAGCCATTAGATGAAGTGAAGAAGATCCTTTCAGAGACGATTCCGACTCTAAAGTTAGATCATTGCATTTCTCATTCATTTGTCAGATTCGGAGATATGCTCGTCTATAACGATGAATATCTTTCTAAATATACTTCTGAACTTCGAAGATCTAAGCGTCTGTCGATAGAACGATCTGTCTACGTCGGATCGTTGAAGAAAGATAGAGTAGCTCGTCTTGTAGAGCATATCAAAAAACTCGGTAATTTAGATTTTTATGGAAACTTTACAAAACAAGATTTTATAAAAGTCAGCGGAATCGATCAAAATCTTCTTTCGACTTGCAGATTTATGGGTAGAACTGAAAATCCATATGTAGTTGTCAAGCTCTATCGAGACTATTCGAATGTGCTATTTGCACCAGACGATAAGATCTCGTTTCTGAAGACGAGTTATATTAGATACGCTGAGATGTGTTTAGCTAATTCAAAAGTTGTAAATTTATCGAATCGTAAAGATGTTTTAGATACTGTTAGATCTTTAACTGACTCGTCAGGTAAATTAAGTTGGTCTAGATTTACACAAGAAGCATTGAAATATAATCTATTGACTCAAATTAAAAACGCGTACGAGGCGATTCAATGAAAGAAGAAGTAGTAGTTAGATTAATCGAAAAGCAGTTAGCATCTAAGTCTAGACTATATAATAATCTGCACGGTACGATGTTTTCAAAGAATGGGTCACCAGACTTTATTACGATGGACACGACCGGCAGATATCTCGGCATTGAAGCAAAAGCACCTAAAAAGACGCCGTATACGAATCAATGGCGTAGAGCAATTGAAATTCTTTTGAGTGGAGGTCGATATATCGTGGCTCAAGAAGATTTCGATTTGAATAAAGTTGATTCAGGTACTTTAAGTTCGACAGTTAAGATCGGTTCAGAGATCGGCTACGATGAATTCCTAGCTGAAGATCTCAAGATTAATTGTACAACTGAAGTGCTGCTAAAGGATTAATTCGAGTTTGAAAGCAAAAAAAAAAAGTGATAGAAGATTCTATCACTTTTCATTTACGATAGTTCTGATAAAATTACCAGCGATACGTTTTCGATTGGCTGCTGCAAGAGATTGTCTCGCTATAACTGTCAATCTTTCATTTTGAGCAGTTACGAAATCAATTGCAAACAATACTAAACAAATCAATGCTAAGATTGCTAGGATGACATTTAAAAGTAAAACTGATGCGATCAAAAACAAGATGAAGAAAATGCATTCTGCCGCAGCAGCGTTAGGACTCTTTTCGAATTCAAAATAAGATACTTTTAAGAATTTAGCTTTTAATTCTAGAATATCTGAGTCAGAATATACAGAGTTATGACTGACTCGATCGATCGTAAGAGTCTTCGAATCTTTAGAGAATGTCGAAATCGCAAGAGCAGTGAAAACGTCATAGTAATCAAATTCTGACGAATCGATTGAATTCGCAACTTGTCTAGAGATCGAAAATCCGCAAGCACGCCTTGGAATGATATGATCTTTAAAGCTTCTATTTAGTTCTTGATAATATTCGATCTCGTTACGATTAGTTTTGCGTCTTAAATCAGAGTTTTTTATCCAGATGAGATGATCATTGTCTCGATCTTTATGATAAGATCTCAGAAATTGGAGCATCTCATTCGAAGATCTTGTATAGATTAGTCTATCTCCGAAGAAAGCATCTACCGCTAGAGTTACCTTTGTAAAGAGCTTTGATCTTTTATCAGGCGTCAATATTGAGATCGACGTAGATTTTAGATCTTCTTTAGATTTGAGCAGATCTTCAAGATCGCTTTTGAATGAAAGATCTTCAGAAGTGATCAAGACTTCCGAGCTTTCATAGATTCGTTCTTCAAGTATCGATAAGATATGGCCAATGTCTCGAAGCTGTTTGTCACGATCTAGATCATCTAGATGAAAAGCATAAGATATATATTGCATGCTGATGATACCTTTCCATAATGTATTCTTATCTATTATATCATATCTTACGAGATATGTAAACAAAGTATGTACAATCTCTTAAAAATTTGATAAAATAATCTTATTATAAGGTTAGAATGAGGTA
>ENA-OWLX01000703-OWLX01000703.1-metagenome-genome-assembly--contig:-NODE-703-length-12582-cov-5.241957_pt1 | contig 12582 bp, 8 predicted proteins | sample MGYA00245351_ERZ651106 | MGnify/ENA primary metagenome ERZ651106 (study PRJEB26857, sample SAMEA4031768) | metagenome | biome: human; feature: oral; material: saliva | place: Philippines | collected 2014 | study... | reverse complement strand
ACATAGGAAGGAGACTCGGCCAAAACAACGTCACCGGAATCGATAAAGAGCTCGGCCATCAGGTCGAGTGCCTGTTGCGAACCCGTCGTGATGACGACGTCGTCAGGGTCAGCGCCGATGATGCCGTCATAAGTCATGACGTTGACAAGCTGCTCGCGCAAGGGTTCCCAGCCCTGGCCGGACCCGTATTGCAGTGCCTGGGCACCGGAGGAAAGGATCAGCGACTTCGCAGTCTCGGCGAGGCTTTCCAGAGGAAGATCCTTCAGGTTCGGCATACCGCCCGCAAGAGAAACAACCTCTGGACGTGAGACGACAGAAAAAAGCGCGCGAATCTCAGAAGCTCGCAGGTTGTGAGCTCGATCGGCGTAGGCATCAAACCACGGGTCGAGTCGAGTTCCCTGCAACTGAGAATCCTGAGTCATAATCGCGAACCTTTCTGAGTCACTATGTCAAAAGACACATGTCCAAGTGTGCCACTATTCGCCCACTATTGGATACCGTCAACGAGGCCGTGGATACCTTTAGTCCAAGCCGTGCGGGTCCGCTTCTTCAACCGAGTAGATGCCGGGAAGATCGGAGATCGTTGCAATCAGCGCTGGGAGTGCGACGCGGTCCGCGGTCGTTGTCTCGATGTACGCGTGACCGCGCTTGCCTTCGGTATCACTGCGAACCTGGGAAATACTCCACTTCGACTCCGTCATCACGTTCATCACGCGGCGCATCACCCCTTGCCCCGAGTCAAAAACAACCTCAAGAACGACGGTATTTGGTCGACGCGGGGAATGCGGACCGATGTGGCGGGCAAGCGGCGTGAGAGCAAAAACAATGAGGAAGTGCATGAGTGTTACTGCAATACCAGCAACCCACAATCCCGCACCACACGCCATACCAATTCCAGCGGTTTCCCACACCGTGGCGGCGGTGGTCAGGCCTCGTACCGCACCTGAGCGCGTCAAAATAATGCCAGCACCGAGGAAGCCAATACCGGAAACAATCTGTGCGGCGACACGTGAGGGGTCTACGCGAACCAAATCTGCGGCGAGCACATCGTCGAAGCCATACTTGGAGACCACCATGAGGAGAGCAGAGGTCATGCCAACGATTGCGTCCGTGCGTAAACCGGCGCTCTTTCCACGCGCCTGACGTTCTAGACCGATCAGAGATGACAGGAACAGGGCAAGGAGAATCCCGGCAATCTGCTCAAAATGTTGGGTTAGGGTCAGCATGGCCTTCCTCGGTAATAACAACGATGTGCACGTAATTGTTTCCTAGGGTACATCCCCATCACCACAACCAGGGGCAAATCAGGGCAATACCCAATAGTGAACGCGGGTAGCTCACGCGCACACTAAAACCATGACTACACCACTGCAGCAGGGCGCAAGCGCGCCACAAGCACCCAACGCATCCACGGCCTCGGGAATGATCGTTCGCGGGCTGACAAAAACCTACCAGCGAGGCGGAAACACGGTCCTCGCACTCGCGGGAGTCAGTCTATCGATCCCGCAGGGGAGCCAACTGGCCATTATGGGACCCTCAGGATGCGGTAAAACGACCTTGCTGCACTGCCTCGCGGGGGTTCTTCGCCCGACTTCGGGAAGCATCATGCTCGACGGCAGCGAATTGACGGCGATGAGTGAGGGGGCGATCTCGCAACTGCGGCTGCGCAATTTTGGTTTTGTCTTCCAAGACGGTCAGCTCCTCCCCGAGCTGCCATGTCAAGAGAATGTTGCGATGCCGCTCATGTTGGCGGGAGTTTCGCGCAAGAGTGCGATTTCACAAGCGCAACAGATCCTGGTGAATCTGGGTCTAGACGGTGCAGGTTCCTACCGTCCGGGGCAACTCTCCGGCGGGCAAGCACAACGCGTGGCCATCGGGCGTGCGCTCATAACCAACCCCAAAGTCGTCTTTGCTGACGAACCGACGGGTGCGCTGGACCAGGGGACGGGGGCTGAAGTTATGAGCGTCCTGACCGGAGCGTGCTCGGCGACGGGTGCCAGCCTGATCTTGGTCACCCACGATCCTTCAGTTGCGGCGCGCCTTCCGCATGAAATCCACATGCGCGACGGCTTGATCGATCAGCAGGTGTCGCGATGAGCGCAACACTGACCGCAGCCAAAGCAACGTTGCGTTCGCGTGACCGAGCGACAACAATCCTGACAGTTCTTGCTTTCGCCTTCCCGCATGCGATTTTGCTGAGCGTCACTGGCGGTGTGTGCGCATTTATCTCTCGTGCGAGTAACCCGCCTGCTGGTTTCACAGATGTCGCGAGCTTCTATGTGGTGATGGCGTGTTTTGCTGCAACGCTGATGATTGTGCCGATCCTGTCGATGGGTGGTGCGGCAGCGCGCCTGGGGTTGAGTCGCAGAGCGCGTGACCTTGCTGTACTGAGACTCATTGGCTTAAAACCTGGACAAACCCGACTGGCATGTGTCATCGAGACCGCGGTTTATGCGCTGGTCGGTGTTGTTGCGGGTTCGCTGCTCTATGCAGCGTGCTTACCCGGATGGAGTTTCATTTCTTTCCAGGGCGTAGCCTTGAGCGTCGGCGAGATGTGGGTCGGTTCCCTGATCCTCATTGCCGAGGCCGCACTGATGATGGTCCTTGCAGCTGCCTCCGCGATGCTTGCGATGCGTCGCGTGGCAGTCACACCTCTGGGAGTGAGCCGAAGAAGCGATGTGTCGAAGGTGTCTCCCGTGGGGCTGGGCATCATGGTCGCACTCATGCTTGTGTGGCTCTTAATTGGTGGGACCATCTGGAATGCAGGCATTGCTATCGCATTGTCGGTGCTCTTGGGCTTCATGGGCGTGATCTTTGCATTGGTCAATGTCGTTGGCGCCTTGAGTGTGTCGGTGTTGGGGCGAGTCATGTCCGCTTGTGCGCGTACGCCCCAGATGATGCTCGCCGGAAGACGTATTACAGATGATCCGAAGAGCGTGTGGCGGTCTTTCGGCGCGATTGCCTTAGTTGCCTTCCTCGTGGGAGTACTTATGCCACTCTTTGAGGCAACAAGCGTGACGAGTAGCCCCGATATGGAAGAGACCAGCTTGATCCTGCTCGGTGATATCCGTACGGGGATGCTGCTGACTTTCGGAATCACATTGGTTCTGGGAGCGATCTCTACGGCGATCAACCAGGGGATTCGCGTCATTGATTCGATCGATCAGATTAAGGCCCTGGAGTACATAGGTTCTCCGGCAAAATTCCTAGACCGCTCGCGCAGGCTTGAAATTATGCTTCCTGCCGTGCTCATGATCGGTGGTGCACTGGTGCTGGGATTGTGCTTCATGTCCCCGGTACTGACCATGGGAGTGTCCTTGAGCAGTATGGGAATCTTTATCGGGATGACAGTGGGAGGAGTCGCGCTGATTCTCTTTGCCTCAGAGAGCACCGCTCCACTGCGCCGAAGGCTGCTCAGTGACATGCGTAAAGGAGTGAAATAGGGAAACTGGCGACAAAGAGCATTCCTGAAGGAAAACGTCAGATGTCGGTCTGAGCTGGGAAAACGTGCACCCTAGGTGCACGTTTTCCCTGCTTTTGACGTTTTAGACGGATTAAAATTAAGCGTATTAGATCGAGAGGTCAGGGGCTCGAACTGGTAAGCTTCCACCTGCAATGGCGCCGGTGGAATGACGTGTCGGTGCCTTTGCCCCTACAAAGGCACCGACACGTCAGCCCCTCGATCACACTGGCAATTCACTCAATCCACCTGGTGGCACATGAGCTTTGTCACTGGCAGGTTCACTGGATCGGATAGCCCGTAACCGGACCCTGATCGGCTGGAATCCACCCCAGCTCAGGAGCAACATACTTCGCAAAGTTGCTGATAATCGATAGATTCTCTTCAAATCCCAGCTGGTTGGGAATTGTCAGCAACAAAGTATCCGCTGCGGCAATAGCCGGATCGGCCTGAAGCTGCTCGATTAAAACATCGGGTGCGGCGGCATAGGAACGGCCAAAAGTGGCTGTTCCCATATCCAAACGTCCGACCTGATCGCTTGAGTAGGCTTCCAAGCCATACATTCCGCGATCCTTCGCGCTCAGCAATGGGAAGATCGACCGCGATACAGACACCCGAGGTGTCCACGCGTGTCCCGCTTCTTTCCATGCCGCCCGGTAGAGTGCAATCTGCTCGGCCTGGATCTCGCCGAAACTACGATCATCGGTTTCGAAGACCAGGGTCGAGCTCATCATATTGACACCATCGCGAGCGCTGAGCTCAGCTGAATAGTTCGAACCTGCACCCCACCAGATCCTCTGGCGAAGTCCCGGTGACTGGGGGAAGACGGCAAGATCAGAACCCGGCTGAACCATCAGCGGGTACTGCTGCCCTTCGGGAGCAGCGTGCGCGACCGGACGTCCCTCAATGGCCTCGAGAAAACGATAGAACTTCTCACGCGCCATCTCGCCGCCGCGCGGATCCTTCTCGTCCCGATAGCCAAAGCTCTCCCAGCCGCGCTCGGCGATCTCGGGTGAGCCGCGTGAGACACCAAGTGCCACTCGACCATCGGCAATCTGGTCCAATGCCGCGGCCTCTTCAGCCAAGTACAAGGGATTCTCATAGCGCATATCGATGACGCCGGTACCGACCTCAATATGCTTCGTGCGGGCAGCAATCGCGGAGAGCAAGGGCATGGGTGAGGCACCCTGGGGCGCAAAATGATGCACCCTGAAGTAGGCGCCATTAACACCCAGATCGTCGGCTGCAACCGACAACTCAATAGCCTGATGAAGGGCATCGCGCCCGCTCAGTCCGCGCCTTCCATCCCGTGCGTAGTGTCCAAAGCTTAGGAAACCAAAGGCCTTCATAATTTACTCCTGAGATTCGAGCCAGTGCTGCGCATCAAGAGCAGCACGGCAACCTGACCCCGCAGCGGTAATCGCCTGACGATAGGTATGGTCAACAGCATCACCGCAGGCGAAAACACCCGGGAGGTTGGTTGCGGTCCCCGGATCGTTGACCAAGATGTAGCCCGCCTCGTCCAAGGCCACCTGATCGGCGATCAGCGAGGTGCGGGGAAGGTGACCAATCGCAACGAAAACGCCTTCGGCTTCCAGGACGCTCTCGGAACCATCAACGGTGTTGCGCAGGCGCACGCCCGTCACAGAAGAATCCCCAAGAACTTCCTCAACAACGGAATTCCACACGAACTCGATCTTTGGGTTAGCCGCGGCACGATCAGCCATTGCCTTCGAGGCACGCAGCTGGTCACGACGGTGAACAACCGACACCTTCGAGGCAAACTTCGTCAGGAAGGTCGCTTCTTCCATGGCAGAATCTCCACCACCGACAACGATCAGGTGCTTGTCACGGAAGAAGAAACCATCGCAGGTCGCGCAGTAGGACACACCGCGACCAGAGAACTCTTGTTCACCGGGCACATCCATGTGACGGTATTCGGAGCCGGTCGCCAGAATCACCGTGCGCGCCTGAAGGGTCTCATCCTCAAGGGTGATCGTCTTGATATCGCCCTCAAGAGAAAGCGCGTAGGCATCTTCGTAGCGCACTTCCGCACCGAACTTTTCGGCCTGCTGACGCATCTGGTCCATGAGCTCCGGGCCCATGATGCCCTCGGGGAAACCCGGGAAGTTCTCGACCTCGGTCGTGTTCATCAGCGCGCCGCCGGCCGCAAGCGCACCGGCGACCACAACGGGCTTAAAACCCGCGCGAGCAGTGTAAATAGCAGCCGTATACCCCGCGGGGCCAGAACCGACAATAACGACGTCATGGATGTTTTCAGACATGGTGTCTCCTATGGGCAGGTTGCGGTTACTTCACTGACAGCTCGCTGATCCACGCCCATGCGCGACCATCTTGCGAGGTTGGCATCTTGCGGAAGGTAATGCTGATGGCATCGGTTTCCACGGGATGTGCCAGTTTGATGTCCGTTGTGGGAGAGAACGTCGTGGTAGCGATTTCTGTTCCCGTGCGAGGCGAATTGGGATCTACAGCACGAACAACACCTTCGCCGCCGCTCGTCGAGGGATCCATCGTCAAGGTGATTTCAGAAACCGTTGACTTCTTCTCGAACTTCACGAGCACGGTGACCGCGCTGTCGTCTAGGAACTGGTTGTAATCGAAGTAGCGCGAGTGCCAGCTGGTCTTTGCGTCTCCATCGATCATGTTGACGGCCATCTCTTCGTGGTCGCCCTTGTCATCCTTCCACGACAGCACAGACACACTGGAGATCACAGGTGTCACAGTTGTCGTCTGCGAAGGATTATCGGAAGGTTGAGCGGACGCGGAAGCCGAAGGCGAGGCGCTCTTCGCTTGGTTCACGATGTCGTCAACACCGGAGTGCTTGACCGGGCTGAGTACGGTTGCACCCGCCCAAATGGTTGCGAGAACCGTCAGTACTGCGGCAAAGATAATCGTCGGGCGCGTGGGATCAATTCCGCGCTCCGCGCCTTCACCGCCCGAGGCCGATGATCCCTGTGCGCGGCCACCTTCGCCTCGGCCGCCACCGTTTCCGCGACCGGTACCACCGCTGTGGCCGCCGCCTGCAGAGGAAGCACCAGCGTGACCGACGCGCGCGGCAGCCGTCGCAGCCACACCCTCGGCAGCAGCAGCGCCACCCACAACAGCACCCTGAGCAAAGCCCTGGGGATGCGGTGCGGGGATACGAGAAGGAGAAGGTGTAGAAGGAGACTTTGCGGCGGTAGTTTCCGCCACGGCCTCGGCAGCTGCAGCACCCAAGGGAATACCAGCCGGCGCGGTCGCATCGAGGTCGTAGACGCGTGCCGTAGCCGGGAGGGTCGGAACAATGGGAAGTTCAGGCTTGGCCTGGCTCATCTCGACGCGGCCTCGGGAACTGTGGTTCTCCTGGGGAAGCGTGGGTTGCGAGGCAGGAACTACCGGCGCGGGAGTCTGCGGCGCGGGAGCCGGCTCATGCGGCGCATCGGGATTGACGATCTCATCGAAAGCAGGCACGGAGAGGTCGACGGAGAGCGGAACCCAGCGAGGCATACCTTCGGCAGGGGTGCGGTGATCCTCAGCGGACATGACTTCCTCCTTGCGTGATGCTGCCAGCCTATTATGAATGCTCTCGGGACGCTGCGGCGACGGCGCGGCCGAAAGGAACGCACACAGCGCTGCGGGAAGACGCAAACGAGTGAGCAGGGGACGAATACTGGTTGCAGATTCTTGAGGGTTAATGAAGCGCATCGCAAGCATGTAGATCACGGTGACGACGATTGCCACGACCCCGAACTTCACGCCGGATACCAGCCAGCGCACCAGTTTCGAGGAAATCGTCGTGTAGATCCCCATGAGCCACAGCACGCCAAAACCGACGACTCCAGCCACAACTGCGCAACAGACATAGGTCAGGTAGGAGCGCACAATGAGCGAAGAATTGACGAAGCGATTGCGATTACCAACCCAACGCATCGCAATCAAACCCTGAACGATTCGGCACACTGTTTCGCCAAGAGCCGCGCCGATGACCCACCAGCGCACGCCCGTCGCAAAGTAAATCGACCACCCAACGATGATCTGCAAAATCGTGGGGACAATGCCCATGAGGAACACGGGCTTTGCGTCCTCGTAAGCGAAGAAGACGCGTTGGCTCATCAGCACGATTCCCGTCGAGGCCACGCCGGGCATGAGGGAAACCAAGATGAGCGCGTAGGAAGAAATCAGTTCGGGCCGGGTCGTATTGGTGACGACCAGCTGCATCATCGGGGCAGCGCCCGCCATGAAGATCGCGGCAGCAAGAACCGTCAGGGAGGTAATGAGGCGAATACCCGTGTGGTAGTGCTCGGCAACCTCCCTGTCGTTGTCTTCGGCGACCGCGTAGTTCAAACGCGTGAAGATTGCGGTCGCAAGAGAGACGGTAATGACCGACTGCGGGAGCATGAAGATCAAGAACGCAGCCGAATATCCGGCCAGACCCGCGATGGGCTGGGGGTTCTGGTTGAGGTAATTATCTGCGATCGAGGCGATAGCGTTCGTTGAGAGAACACCGACCTGGGACACGCCCAAAGTGGCAAATGTCCAGCCTGCAACCTTCGAGGCCGAGCCGAAAGAAGTCCCACGGAAGTGGAAGTCAGGCTTGAATGAGATCCCCGCTCGTCTCATGGGAATGAACAAAACCAGTGCCTGGCACACAACACCCAAGGTCGTTGTCACCGACAAGAGCCAGAATTGCGGGGAGGTGAAGTCCGTGATGGCAAAGTCTTCGCGGGAACCCCACAGAGCCAAGAAAGCGGTCAGACCTGCGATTGCAATGACGTTATTGAGCACCGGCGCCCACATATAGGGGCCGAAAACTCCACGGGCATTGAGGAGCTCACCGAGCAGGTTATAGAGCCCGTAGAAGAAGATTTGTGGCAAGCACAAGAAGGCGAAGGAAACCGCAAGGGAGCGAATTTCCATACTGTAGCCGGGCGCCATGATGATGATGAGAAGTGGCGCAAGAAGGGTCGATACAAAAGCTACGAGGAAAAGGATTGTTCCGGCCAGTGTGATGAGGCGGTTGATGTAAACCTGGCCCTCATCTCTCTTGAGTGCGCGAACAATTTGCGGGACCAAGACGGCGTCGAAAACGCCGGAGGCAAGGAGATTAAAGATCGTGTTGGGCAGGGTGTTTGCTGTTTGGAATGCAGCAGAGACCGCGCCGCCGGCCGAACCCAACGCCGCCAATAGCATTGCGGTCTTGATGAAGCCAAGGACTCGGGAAACCATTGTTCCCGAGGCCATCAATACGCTGGCCCGTAAAAGCGAACCGTTGCGAGCTTGGCTTTCACTCATTCCTGATCCTCTTCATGTGAGTCGGATGTAGTCGGCTTGGCCGGAGGGCGCCCGGCTTTCACGAATGCTCCGGTGGACAGTGGAACGTTGACCGTCCCTTTTTCGACGCCGCCAACGCCGGGCAGGTGTGAAGATTCCTCAGTGGTAGAGGCTTTGAAGCGGCGCCGAACCGTGCGGATAATTCCGCCGACGAAGGCAAGTCCGACAAGAACCGCCATGACAACTGTTGCCGCATCTTCCCATCCGGCGCGCATGCGGACTAAAACCCTTTGCGAATCATCAAGGATGGTTCCGCTGGGTGTCGATACCTTGTAGGTCACGCGTATATCGCCTGAGCCGATGGCTGTCACGGGTACTTCAACGGTTGAGGAAGAATTCGCCGGAATCGTGGCCGTCGAGGTACTGGTGACACGCAATCTGGGATCGCCCGGGAGCAAAGTGACCTCGACATTGACCGGCCACGGCAAAGAATTGCGCACGCGAACAGGGAAATTAGCGCTTTTATTAATGAGGTTGACTGCGTTAGAAGACTCAACCGATACAGAAGAGCTAAAAGTATTCAGCGACTGAATACTGGTCACGATCGTTTCGGATCGCTGATCCCCAAGGTCTGCCCGGAGCGCGCTTGAAACGGTTGTGTCCACCCTCAGGCGAGCCGCGTCAACGTTTTCAGTTGCTTCCGCCAAAGGAAGAGTACCCGCGTAGGCGCCGCTCAACGCGCTCATCTCTGAGCGAAGTGAGTCGCTAAAAGGCGAATCTTGGACGGCCGTACGCTCGATGTCTGTCGCCTCGGAGTTCACCAAGTCGCTGAAGGAAATCGCCTCAACCCAGCGGTTATCGAGGATTGCTCGCACGCGCGCAAGTCGGGTCTCGTCCAGTGAGGACGAACGCTGAAGTGGAACGAAAAGTGTCCGCGACAAGCTCGGGCGCTCGCGGGTGATCATCGCAGTCATAGCCGTGAGGAACTGCTGGGTATCGAGTTCGTCATCAAGGCTTTGGGCATCCCACGAGAGCAGGTCCGTCATGGGCGAGAGGGAACTGAGAGCCGTGTAGCTTTCGCCCGAGTGACCATCATTATCGATGATGGTCTGGCCATCGGCTGAGAGCTCAACTTTGGCCATGGAGGTGAAATTTTGTTCGCTTTCGGGCGCAAGTTCGCCGGATGGAGCAATGAAGGTTGAGCCAAGCTGCCCGTTCAAGGACTGCTTTCCCCAACTTCCCGAGGTCGTCCATGACACGTTATCGATGAGCGTGGGTGCCGCAGTGCTGTTCTGGGTCTGGCTTGCCTCGCTGCTGGGTGAGGGGCTTGGGCTTTGCGAGGCCTCACTTGGGCTGGCAGAAGAGCTTGCGCTAGCAGAGGAGCTTGCGCTGGCAGAAGCGGAGGCGCTTGCCGAGGAACGGGAGGAAGAGGGAAGAAGAGCCTGCGCCTGAGCAAGAGTCGTAGGAACCTGTGCCCGCGAGTCGACAAGATACTTCATGATCGTGTCGTTATTGAGAGTCGTCGCAAGCGTCAGATCCGCATCGTTACTGGGCAGAGCCACAAGCTCACGGGTGCGCTCAAAGAAGGTCTGGAGGAAAGCGGCGCGCGTATTGCGATCAGCGGTGATCTCGGCCTCGGAACGCGGGGTAGCGGAAGAGGAAGGAGAAGGCGAGGCGCTGGACTCGGAAGCGGAAGCGCTGGCCTCGGAAGAAGAAACAGAAGGCGTTGGCGAAGAAGATGAGGCGCTGGAGGTCGCGCGATCTTCAGGAACGGTGAGCTCGTCAACTAGAGTTTGCGAGTCGGTTGCGAAAGTTACGCCCGACATGGATGCCGCAGACAGGATCGAATAGGAATCACTGGTCGTGCGTGGGGTTGAGGACGTCCAGGGCAAGAGAACATTGACGCGCGTGTGTTCAAGGGAATATGCCGAATCCCAGATCAGAATGGAGCGGTCACTTCCCCGGTTTTCATCACCTTCAACGATGACCGTGATTCCTCGCGGCCCCCACTCAAAGTCCGAACTGAAGGGGAGGTCTTCAAAAGGAATCGTCATATGGAAGGTCTGTTCGGCGCCGGGTTGGATCGTTGCTTCCAAGGTTCCCGCATGCACGCGCCGACCCTGATAGGACTTCCCCGTCAAATAAGCCGAGAGGTCCGAAGCGGTCAGCGGCGAATAAGTCTGAACATAAGCATCCAAAGAGGGATTCTGGATGGGCTTATCTGTCAGATTGCGAACAACGCCCGAGATTTGCACATTGTTTTGAGCAGTGATCACTCGCGGTTCGAGGCGGTTAATCCGAACGTCAACTCCCAAGGGCTGGGGTGCCTCACCCAAAACCTCCGGTCGCGCGTTGGATTGAGGCGCAAGTGCTGCGGGCAAGGTTGAAGCAATGGAGGCGTCGTGAGTGCTTCCGGCAGAAAGTGCGCGAAGGGTGCTCGCGCTCGCGGGTTGAAGTGAAAGAAGCAGGGCGCTCAGGGGCACAAGAGTCAGTGCAATTCGAGTGGCTCGCAGTCGTGTCATGATGCATCCCGGTAAAGCAAGTCCAAAGCGATCCCGACAATGCGCCTCTCGTTGGGGTAAGCCAAGTCATGCGAGAGCTCACGCAAGGGGACCCAAGCGGCGTCCTCGGCCTCGTGATCCGGATCTCCCTCAACGGTGATCGACCCGGAAATGTAACCCATCAGGTAGTGGTGGACAACCTTGTGGATCCGCCGATCTACGCCGGAAAACCAATAATCGATCGAGGCGAGGTGGCGAATGATGCGCCCCTGAATACCAGTTTCTTCAGCGACTTCGCGAAGAGCGGCTTCTTCGGGAGACTCCAAGCCTTCAAGATGCCCCTTCGGGAGGCACCACTCAATCTTCCCCGAGCGATTCCGTCTGGCGATGATTGCTGCGTAGGGCTGACCATTGCGAACATCGACAACAATGCCCCCGGCAGAAGTCTCAGAGGAAACGGGAAGGAAATGAGGGGCCGAATTCGCTGCACGCAACGAAGGATGACGACGCGGAGGCTGAGGTACTCCGGGTCGTAACGCTTCAGAAGGTACAGTCATAGTTCCACTTTAAGCGGGAATGCCCCTCCGGGTCAGGTCGCACCATCGGTCGAGTGGGAATTACCGCACTTTTTGCAGCCTGTGCTATGGCTGCGAGTGACCTTATTCCCGTGTCAACCATGAATGAAGCCGTGATGCGAGCAAGCCAAAGAAGGCCAAAACATGGCATGCTGGAGGGGATGAGTACACAACTGTCGCGAACAATGGGTCAAGCCCGCTCTCACGCACCCCGCCCCTCTGGTTTAGGCGAGGGTGATTTGGGCCTGCTCATGGCCCAGGCGAAAGAGGCTTTCTCTCGTATTCCCAAAGAAATCCTCGAATTAGGCGAGATCTTCACCCAGGCCGGTGAGGAAATCAGCTTGGTCGGGGGACCGGTTCGCGATGCTTTCTTGGGGCTGACCCCTCACGATTTTGACTGCACGACCTCTGCTCGCCCAGAGAAAACCGAAGAGCTTCTTGCTCAGTGGGGACACTCAACCTGGGACATCGGCCGCGAGTTCGGCACCATCGGTGGTAGGCGCGGCAATTTTGTCGTCGAAGTGACGACCTATCGCACTGATTCTTACGAAGTGGGATCGCGAAAGCCCGAGGTTGAATACGGCGACACTTTGGAAGGCGACCTCACTCGTCGCGACTTCACCGTCAACGCCATGGCGATGCGCCTGCCGCGCATGGCCCTGGTGGATCCGTGCGGTGGGCTGGCCGACCTGGCGGCGGGGAACCTGCGCACCCCGGTCAGCGCCGAGCAGTCCTTCGACGACGACCCGCTCCGCATTATGCGGGCAGCGCGCTT
>ENA-OWLX01000702-OWLX01000702.1-metagenome-genome-assembly--contig:-NODE-702-length-12585-cov-6.048364_pt1 | contig 12585 bp, 18 predicted proteins | sample MGYA00245351_ERZ651106 | MGnify/ENA primary metagenome ERZ651106 (study PRJEB26857, sample SAMEA4031768) | metagenome | biome: human; feature: oral; material: saliva | place: Philippines | collected 2014... | reverse complement strand
ACACCGATACCTACACATATCAGTATAGTCATAACTATTTTGATAAATTGTTTCAAACATCGCTCTCCTTTTTAATTCATTATTATTCTGTATATTACCAAATATCAAGACAAGAAAGTGTATACTTTGCTTATAGTCAGACTAATTGACTAGATAATGAACAAAATTGACTATTATAATAGTAGAAACTCGTCTCATAATTAATTTTAACCATCATTAATTTAAAAATTTTATTAGGAAATTGAAGTTTGACTACTCTATTGTCTAGGTTGATGGTTACATATCATTGTAAGCGTGAACTTTGACAACCCTCTCTTTTCGACAGATAATTTAATATAAGTGATATGTCATCAAGGGAGGTGTCTGTATTGTCTACGACTAAAGTTGATCCTCGAATTATTAGAACAAAGAAACTACTGGTAGAAGCGTTTCAAGAGGTTTCTCGAGAGAAAAGAATGTCTCAAATTACTGTAAAAGACATTACTGAACGTGCCACAGTGAATCGTGCTACATTTTATGCACATTTTACTGATAAATATGATATTCTCGATTACACTTTATCTGAAACGATTCTGAAAGATTTAAATGACACTTTATCAATTTCTGACGTTATAAATGAGATCGTTATTTCCAATCTATTTGTTTCAATTGCACATTATATGGTTGAAGTTCAAGAATCATGTAAGCTAAACAGTGAAACATTTTGTAATCAAGCACATAAACGCATTAATAATGAGCTAGAAGATATCTTTACAATTATGTTGCGAAATAGCTATCCGGATCATGATATTGAGATACTTGTTAATAGTGCAAGTTTCCTTGCTGCTGGTATTTGTGGACTTGCCCGACATTGGCTCGATACAAGTTCACTTTCTGCTGAATCTTTTATAGATAAAAATTTACCTTTTTTAATTCATCATATAACACACTTATAATTCAACTTCTGAGGCATTGCCTTGGAAGTTTTTTTATGGAAAATCCAAACAAAACAACACATCGTTACCATTGTTGTCTAAACAACAAGTTTCATAAGCATGTATGTTGCATATTATTCAAATAGGGCGTATATTACATTTATACAACAAGTGTTAGTTAAATAATACGTGTTGTTTTACTATCAAATTATGTTAGGAGGGAAAGACATGTCAGATATAGAGAAACATGAGGGATTTAAACGAACGTTCAAAAATAATAAATTGACGCTGGGTTTATCCGTACCATTTGATAATAAACAACAAAATAATATAGATTTTGATGCGCAAGTGAGACTCGCTCAAAAAGCGGAGTCCTTGGGGTTTACAAGTTTATCTGTGAGAGATAATCCACTGTACAGTCCTCATTTAGGCAAAGTTACAACGAATTATGATCCTTTCGTCTTTTTAACCTATCTGAGTGCCTTTACCTCTAAGATTGCACTAGGTACGGGTAGTACCGTAGCAACCTTACGACATCCCATTCACCTTGCTAAATCAGCAGCCTCACTTGATCTTATTTCCAATCAACGTTTATTACTCGGTATGGCTACCGGTGATCGTTCTTTCGAATTCCCTGCATTTAAAGTAGATGAAAGTGAATTAACAGAATATTATCAAACAACCATTCAATCATTAAGAGCACTTTGGCAATCACATTCTCCCAACATTTCAAATTCAATTTTTGAGTTATATGAGGATTCAGGGTTACAAGCATTGCCAAAACATCATACGATTCCTATGTTTGGTACAGGCTACTCAAGACAGTCTATGTCCTGGTTACAACAACATATGGATGGTTGGTTATTTTACGCCCAACCTTTTCAAGGTCAAAAGAAATTAGTTGAAGCTTGGCACAGTGGTACCGACCGTTTCAAACCGTTTATGAATATCTTAATGATTAATTTATCCCGAAATCCAAATGAAACCGTTAAACCGATCAAAGGTGGTTTCCGTACTGGACGTAAAAATTTATTGCAAATATTAAAAGCTTATGAATCAATTAATACAAATCATATTATCTTAAGATTTACAAATGATGATCGTGATATCGAAGAACTCATAGAAGAAGTTGGAACGTATATTGTACCCCACTTTCCAGCACATACAAATTAGGAGGAATAAATAATGAGAGAATTACTAGATAGAATTAATCAATTAGCAAATAAAGAAAAAGTTGAAAGTTTGAGCGTTGAAGAAAAACAAGAACAACATCAATTAAGACAAGAATATTTAGGTATGATTAGAGGTCAAGTACTTCATACTTTCTCAACAATGAAAGTTTTAGACCCACTTGGTCAAGACGTTACACCTGATAAAGTGTATGACTTAAGAGAAGAATACGGCAATATTCAAGAAAATTAGTTGTATACAAAGTAAGGCCCTCGAAATTGATTTTTCGAGGGCTTTTGATTTTTAGCTAACAAACTAAGAAATTATACTTATGTCCATCTGGGTCTGCAAAAGTTGCACCATAGTATCCTTGATAAGTTCCTGGTTCATCAATCACTTTACCGCCTGATGATTCCACTTTTCGCATTAATTCATCTACTTCATCATTCGTTTTTACACCTAAAGATATAATGACTTCATTAGGTTGTTTTGAAACTGATTCATGCGTCACTTTTTCAAAATGGTTATTTTCAATTAAAATCACAATCGTTTGTCCGATTTTAATACCAACCATTTTGTCTAGCATATCTGGATTTTTATTAATTTCAAAGCCTAAATCTCTGTAAAATTGCTCGCTACGTTCTAAATCTTCGACATGTAAATTAAACCACATTGATTGAATCATAGTCTTCCCCCTCATTTTCTAAAAAATTTAAAAATTCACTTCACTAATCCATTGCTCAAGCGTTAGACGACCGGGATTGATCTCATCCATTTGATTAAAATCAATTATATAACCTTTTTCTTCAAGCCATCCACGTTCTGCTGTACCACTTGAGAACGAACCTTTAATTTCTGTAGGTTTACCAGTTACCATTGCAAATGTTTTAACAACTTCTTTTAATGTAAGTTCATCAGAAGCGATTTCAATAGCTTGATGGTTATATTTTTCTGGATTGCCAAATACATTGGATGCAATTCTAGCGATATCTATTGAAGAAATCATTGCGAATTTAACATCTTGATTAATAAATTCAGGAATCATTATTTCTCCATTCTCAACTTTAGTAATTCTTAAGAAGTTATCCATAAAGAATGACGGTTTAATAATTGTATAATTTAATGAACTGTCTTTAAGTTCATTCTCAATATCAGCTAAGGCTTCGAAATGGGGACCTGTACGATCACGGTTGACGCCACCTGCAGTACTATAAACAACATAGTCGATATTTTGTTCTTCTGCCGTTTTAATAATCATCTTCCCTTGGCGTAATTCTTCTTCAATATCATCTACAATAATTGGTTGAACACTATAAACACCATATTGTTCTTTCATAGCATTTGTTAAACTATCTTGGTCACTTAAATCGCCCTCAAATATTTCTAAATTGTCATTAAGTTGTTAAAAAAATTGCATTCCACGAACCACCAATTAACACATTCTTACCAGATGCGAAATATTGGCAAGATAAAAACGCTGAAATCATTGATATTGCGATTAATGAAGGTATGCCTCAAGCAATGAAATTGTTTGGTGAAACGTTACAAATTAGTAAATTAGACCAACAATACATGTCAAAACCAGCAGAAGCTGAAAATGATGCTGACAGTAAAAAACGTTTCGATGAAATGTTGGGTTGGTTCAAATATGAAATTCGTCAATATACAGAATCTGATATTTCAATTGATGGTTTCAAAAAACATAAAGACATCATTACTTTATTAAATGGGACAGCTTCAAAAGGTTCATTCCCACAAGAAGTTAACTTCTTCATTTCTGAAGAAACTGGCATCAAAATTATCGACATTCCAGGTGGTCACTTAGGATACGTTCAAGACTCTGAAGGATTCGCTAAAGTATTACTTGAAATGTGGGCTTAAATTAAAGGAGTGTCATTATAGTGCTTTTCACTAGAAATAAACCATATACTAATAAAACGTTACTAGCTAAAGAAGATATTCTTGAGCTCATTCAATTCGAACGTTTCTGTCGTGATAATGCCCTATGGGAAAGCATGGAAACATGTTTCGCAGATAATTCTTATATCAATATTTCATGGTTTAAAGGTAATGGTAGTGAATTTGTCGCTTCATCTAAAGCAATGAATCGCTATGCCCCTCATCAAATCCATAATTCCCAAGTTTGGATTAATGACACGCGTGCTGTAGCGATTATGCAAGCGACCATTCAAACACGCCTTCCAATTCAAAATGTTGAAATGGAATTACAATCAGATGCCAAATTAGTATATTGTCTCGAACAAGATGATCAAGGCGTTTGGTATATTACGCGTCTTGAATGTATATATGAGAAAGATAGCTTAACACCTGTTAAACCTACGACGATTAATTTGCCAAAGGATGACTTTACAGATTATCGTTCAAGCTATGCTTGCTTATCTTATGCATTAAATGCCATTGGCTATGATGTGAACAGTGAGTTACAAGGTATTGATAGACCAAATGAAGTTAATGCTTATTATGATGAAATTGATGATTGGCTAACTTTTAAAGAAGAAGAGAAAGAAGCGTATTAAAATATGAAGAAAATTGATTTACATGCACATTATATATCACCTGGATTCTCGAAATTTCTATATGATTATTTCGATGGCAAAGGTGATGGTGTGGCGACACCGAAATTCTCACCTGAAGGTTATTTAGAATTAATGGCACGTATGGAAATTGAATATGGTGTGCTATCTATTTCGAGCCCACATATCAGTGTGGCGCCAGATGAAGAAATGATTAATTTAGCTAAAGAAGTCAATGCCTATGCAACTGAATTTACACACAAATATCCAGAGCAATTAGGTTTCTTTGCGACACTACCATTACCATTGGTTAAAGAGAGCATTGAGACGATTGATACTGCATTAGATCAGCAAGGTGCTTTAGGTTTCACTTTACCTACGAATGCACGTGGTATTTATGTTGGCGATGACCGCCTAGATAAAGTCTTAGCTAAATTAGATGAGCGTCATGCCGTTGTTGCACTTCATCCGAATGAACCTAAGCCTAATATTGAAGCAATGAGCGACGTTGTTCCTGCACCATTAATGGAATTCATCTTTGATACAACACGTACGGTCATTTACATGAGTCAAAACAATGTGTTTAGCAAATATACAAATATTAAGTGGATTATTCCACATTGTGGTGCATTACTTCCTGTCATTGCTCAACGTGTTGCAATGGGTAATAAAATGTTTGGAAGTGAGCGTAAACCTGACGACTTAGAACAAGTTATGAAAGAGTTATACTTTGATTTAGCTGGTAAAGTTCTACCTTATCAGCTTCCAAATATTGCTCAATGTGTAGACATGGATAAAATTGTATATGGTTCAGATGCACCTTATACAACAGATCAAGTTGTAACGATGTTAGCTGATGAATTAGAATCAACTGAATTAATCTCACGACATGAACTTGAAAAAATGTTATATGATAACGGCAAACAATTATTAAAATCAATTAATGAAAAATAATAAACATGGGTGGCACCGGTATCACTGTACCTGTACCACCCATAGTTATTAATTACGCCAATATTTCATCCATTGATCGATTCACACTACTTGCGTACATTCCACCAAATTTAAGTAAATGAACCATAAATAAATATAATCTATAAAATTCTAAACGTTTACGTGACCCTTTTCCTAAAGGATAATGTTTCTCATATTCGTCATAAAATTCTCGGGTAAATCCACCAAATACAGTAGTGATTCCTAAATCAAACTCCCTATCGCCATAAAACGGTGCAGGATCGAATAAAGCGGGACTACCTTCTGTTAAGAACATATAATTGCCACCCCATAAGTCCCCATGCAACAATGACGGATTACTATTGTGATTTTCTAGTTCATTTACCATCACTGTACGGACTTGTTCATAGACTTTATTATCTTCGTCATTCCATAATCCTTTCCTCATGAGTTCATCTCTCAGATGATCCATACGACGTTCGACAAAGATTTCAATCCACGAATCAGACCAAGTATTATCAAATGAAATATCTCCACCTTCATGAGGTAAATCAAATCCAAATTTGCCGTCAGATTGTTGCTGGCTATGCATTTTGGCTACTAATTGACCTAGTTCTCGTTGACTACCGGTCGTTCCCTCATCTAAGTAACTCAATATTAAGAAAGCATCACCATTAATTTCACCGCTATCAATCACATGTGGTGCTGTAACACCTGCTTCCTCAAAAGCGTTAAGTCCAGCAATTTCAGCAGCATAGAATGATTTATCACGATTGCGTTGAACTAACAAGAAATAAACGTCATCTTCTGTAGTTACTTTGAATGCTTCGTTCACATCTCCACCACTCACCGTCTTAATGTCTCGTATATGATTTAATGGTAATTGTTCTTGCCAATCTTTTTTCATGATGTTTCCTCCTTCGAATACATCTTCTCACTTTATTATTATATTTCCTGAAAAAGGACTATTTAATCGTTAGCATATATATCCACATTTAAGTTGAGGCAAATTTTTAAACAGTTTCTAAATTAACTATGCAATTATTGTTGAACATGCTAGTCTTAGAGAGGAATGTTTTTTCAATGATATTAAATGAGGATAGTAAGCCTCAAATACAATGAAATAGGAGCATTAAAATGTATAAATTAATTAAACCACTATTATTTAAATTCGACCCTGAAAAAGCGCACGGCATGACCATCGATGCTTTAAAACTTGGCCAAAAACGCCCTTTTTTACTACCTATTATGCACAAAATCTTCAACTATGAAGATCCTTCTTTAACACAAACAATTAAAGGTATCACATTTAACAACCCAATTGGTTTAGCTGCTGGCTTTGACAAATCTTGCGAAGTACCTAAAGCACTTGAAAATGTTGGCTTCGGTGCACTTGAATTAGGTGGTATTACACCAAAACCTCAAGATGGCAATCCGAAACCACGTATGTATCGTCTAGTTGAAGATAATGCATTAATCAATCGTATGGGCTTTAATAATATTGGAATGAATAGAGCGTTATGGAATTTACGTCGCCACTCATACAATATCCCTGTTGGTTTAAATGTTGGTGTAAATAAAACGACACCTTATAATGAGCGTTATCAAGATTACATTAAAGTAATTGATACGTTTAAAGCTGATGTCTCATTTTTTACAGTTAACATAAGTTCACCAAATACTGAGAATTTACAAAGTTTCCATGATAAAGATGAATTTTCAATGTTATGCAAAGCTTTGAAAGACTTTAAAGCCAATACAGAAGTAAATGTCCCTATTTTCTTAAAATTAACTTCTGATTTAGAACTAGATGGTTTTAAAAATATTTTACCTGCAATCACTGAAACCTTTGATGGTATGATTCTAGCGAATACAACTCGTAAGCGTGATGGTCTCACTTCTTCGAATAAAGTAGAAGATGGCGGATTAAGTGGGCAACCCCTTTTCAAAAGGAATTTAGAGTTAGTGAAATGGGCATACCAACAAACAAATGGAAAATTCTTAATTATCGGCACAGGCGGTATATTTAGTGCTAAAGATGCCATTCAAATGATGCGAAATGGTGCATCTCTTGTTCAAATCTATTCTTCATTAGTTATTGAAGGTCCAGGTTTGACGAAGAAGATAAACAAAGACATCGCTGCTTACTTAAAGCAACATAATTATAATAACGTGAGTGATATTATTGGATTAGACGCGAAATAATATAGCTTTACTTAATTATAAAAAGTACTATACTTAAGCCAAAGATAACAAGTTTACCGGAGGGGTATACGTATGACTGCAGAAGATAAAAATACAAAACAAAATGCAGACCAACCGTCTAAAAGTAAAGAACAGCCATCAAATCAAAATGATAAATTGACAAAAGATGACGATAATAGCATTGGCTATAATGGCGAAAAGAAGACCGCACTTGATCTTGAAATTGAACGCGAGTTGCTTGAAATGATGGAAAATGAAGATCCAGAACCTGAGAAGCAGAAAAAAGGTTTAAAAATTGCAGGTATCCTATCTGCATTTGTGATTGCCATTCTAGCCATTATACGTTTTATTAATCGAACAATATAAAATACGACTCCTAATTTGAAAGGATTAAACTTCAAATTAGGAGTCATTTTCTTTAAAATTGCTGTAAAAAGTCTTTAGCTTCTTGATTGATTTGTTTAAAATCGATGCCTTGAGCCATCGCTGCGAAGACACATCCACAATAGCATTGTCGAAATATATGATAGTCATTACACATCTCTATTGAACGTTCATAGCCCTTATTTTTCTTGAAGTCACTCGGCAAGTAGCTCACGTCATATAAATGTTGTACTTCCATACCCAGTTCATTTATAAGTTGCGCATTCTTTTTAGGTGATAGTGTGAGTGCACTTCCAAAGTAGTCATACCCGTATTTCACAGCAGCTTCAGCAACTAGCTCCAAACGCATTTCGAAACATGCTGTACAACGTAACCCTCCTTCTGGTTCTTCAGTGAGGCCACGTGATTTTGCCATTTTCATAAATTCATGCGGTTTATATTCCGCTTCAATATATTTAACATTCTTTCCGGTTCTCTCATTAAAATCATTAACAAATTGTTCCTGAACTTTTGCACGTCTTAAATATTCATTTTTAGGATGTATATTGGGATTCGCAAAATAAATTGCCACATCAGCATACTCCGTTAAATATTCTAACGTATAAGTGCTACATGGCGCACAACAACTATGTAGTAAGATTTTAGGTCTTAAACCTTCCCTTTCCCATTGATTAATTAATTTTTTCAATACCCTATCGTAGTTGATTTTTTGATTCTTCATTTTAGCAATAATTGGATCAGCTTTTAACATAAAAAATGACTCCTTAAGCATTATATGAATTTATTATATAATAATTAAGGAGTTGAATAATAGTTAATATTCTTTTTTGAGCATAATCATATAGTAAATAAACATGATACCGCCGAATAGCACACCAGAAAATGCACATTTGATTAATTGTTCTTTGAAGTCGAATCCGTCATTAAAAATATAAGGGAAGATAACCCCCGTAATAATAAACATCACCGTTGCAAAATAAACGACGAAAAACGAGCATTTTATTGCATGCTTTTTCACCCATTGTTTGTATTCTTCAGCTGAATGAGCTTTTAACTCATCTAAACGGTTTCTTCTATTAATCCAAAGAGATACAAACGTTAAAATAACACTCAACGCTAATAAGCATATTGTTCCAAAATTCACTGTTTCTCTCTTCATATCAATAACCAAACTTATTGTACCTAAGATAACTATTGTAATATATGTCAATAAAAACATAACCGCTAACTTATGTTCAAGCACACCTTGCTCACGCTCATCACGACCTGTGGGATTTTGAGTGAACCAATTAAATAATATTTGACTAAATTTATCCATTTCTTAATCCCCCTCACCATATTCTTTAACAATTTTACCTTTACCAACGAAATAACTTACTACGCCGAAAATTAAAGCAGAAATAAAATTAAATGTTATGAAAAATCCTAATTCAATCTTTTGATCTGAAAAATATAGTCGCGTTAAATTAAGTAGGCTCATGATTACACCGAACATAATACCACCGAAAATACTGCCTAACTTATGCTTCTTTAGAATAAACTCGATTTTCATCTAAATTATTTTTTCGGATGCCCCTCGATAAGAAAATACTAGCAATAAAGAATAAAACAAATATACCGATGGTCGGTACATTAACACGTTGAACAACATAATCATTAATTAAACTTATAAAAGCTAAGATTAGTAAGCCTAAATAAGTGATAATAAATGTTGTAGTGACGTGTCCGTATAATTCTTCTTTTTCACGTTCATCAAGTTCAGTCGTTGTACCGATGATTCGATTAATCATCTTATCTCTAAAATTAGTCATCCTCAACCACCTCAAGATTATTGATAACCCTTTATGTAAAATATAAACGACATTAAGATGAATGTCAAATATAGCCGACACACACATTGATTAATTTGCTTAACATCAAGTGTTATGCTAAAATATCTTTAATAAAAAACACCTAGCACGTTTGTGACTTGGTACTAGGTGTAAAAATAAAGGACATATTACTGACTTATAGGTAAGCCAATATGTATCTCCAATTTCTATTATTGGGCTAACGTTTTCTTAATTGCGAGTTAAGAAAACGTTATTTTTTATACTTTATTTCAAATATTAAAATAATTATATAACCCAAGATACATAGAATGTCATTTAATGGGAGATGAACCGTTATATCTATTGTCATCATGCTCCCCCCCTCTCTCCCAATTGGATTCATAGAGTTAGAGATACATAACAACGTAATAGGTTCCCTCATTTTTATGCGTTTCATTATACATCGTATGCTATTATATAAAACTCAATAATATATGCTTAATTCAACAATTTATAACAATCTTTTTAAAATTAAAAAGCTCCTAATCACTAATATCAGTAATTAGAAGCCATACATTATTTATTAATCTCTCTTTGTATAATTGTAGCTGGTCCATTATTAACAATATCATAGAAGTATTGAATTAAATCTTCTTTAGGGATGCGGTTACCATCCTCAACCCAATGTCTTAAGAACGATAATCCTGCACCTGAAACATAGCTCATAAAATATGAGAAAGGTATACCACTAATATCACCATCTAAATTAGTAAAACTATTTAAATAGTTCGTTAGCAAGCCATATAATTTTTCATGCAATCTAGATTCCGTGCCTATTTTGAACATTAATTGATAAAACGTTATATTTTCTTCAATATGTACAATAAGAAATTCCATTATGTGTCTTAAGTCTTCTGTTGAGAACTTTCCACCACTACTCTTTTTACTCACTTTAATAAAATTACGCACAATATCTACATGTTCATCTTCCATCTTGTCTAACAAGTCATATTTATCTAAATAATGCGTATAAAATGTACCTCGATTAATATCAGCTAAATCAGTAATTTGTTGTACAGTAACATCATTGAAATCATACTTATGTAATAAATCTATGAATGCTGTTTTAATTGCTTGTTGAGATTTTCTAATTCTACGATCTTGAGTCATTTGATAGACCTCACTTTAAATGTTTGTTTTTGTACAATTATATCGGCTTTGTTGGTTTTCGTACAATTGCATGTATATTGATTGTTGTAACGTTCAACGTCACGGTTTAACATAAGTTAGCCCAAATGAAATCGTGCCAGTCGAAATAGAATTATTACCATCTGGTACTTTATTTAAAAAAGGTGAGTCATTAGCAGTTGTTGTTAAAGGTAACGAAATTATCAAAGGTAATAGCACTCCTTTACCTAATATGAAAACACGTTATGAACACGAAGATACAGTAAACAGAGGCAATCACCTTGTTTATACTGGTGGCGGTTATGATTCACACTTAATTATTCCAGTAATTGAATAATTATTTAAAGTAAAACAAACATTAAACATATTCCTTTTCTCAATACCTAAAAGCCAGCAGATGAATTATAAAATTCACTTACTGGCTTTTAAATTTATATATCATCTACCATTAATAATTATCCCAAGCAATTATTAGAGCCAACGCCAAAATAATTGATGTAAAATACCTAAATCATCATATCGATGAATGATAGTTGAACCAAATAAATGTAAGGCAAATCCAATAATAACAAAGAAAATCATAACACTATAGAAACTCGCAAAACGTAACGTATGATTTACACTATATTTTGAAATTAAATAAACTGATGATGTTAAAAGTAAAATCACTGAAAAGGCAATCAATATACCACTAAAAATATACATTTCAAAGAAAAACACAATAAATCCTAAAAATAGTATACTTACTGATAATGTATTAACTAATATATAATCAGATAAAATCTTTTTAAAGGAAATGCTTTCTACTATCATTAAGCGAATAACGGCGAATGTTACGATAAATAAAAACGCAAGTGCTAGCATAGTAGTTAATACAAATTTCAAGATAATTGTTGCAGTATCAACAAAATAACCATCAAATAAACTTGCTGAAAGTAGGTGTAATAACATTCCCGATATAAGTAAACCAATAATAACTAATGATGATAGCAAAGTAATACTAAATGACTTATTCCCTTTCATCACTACATCATGAGAAGTAAAAGCTTGCTTAAGAAATTGCTTACTTTCATTAAAGGTCGATTTCACCTTAATCGTGAATGGACCTTCAGCATAACGGTGTTCATAAGACATATATCTATGTGCAAATTCACCACGATCGTACTCACTATGATTCTGTTCTCCATTAATTTGTTCTTGCTTAATAGCTGTAGAATGACTTGTAGATTGAATCTCCGAATTGAATGATTCTGTTGTCGATTGCGTTGATTGAGATAATGAACCATTTAATTTATTACCACAACTACCGCAATATTGATCTCCTTGTTGATATGTCTGACCACAATTTGGACATTGCATTAGGGCTACCTCCATAAATATAAAATTCTAAGTTATTATACCATTATTTTATATTGTGTCAGATCG
>ENA-OWLX01000699-OWLX01000699.1-metagenome-genome-assembly--contig:-NODE-699-length-12601-cov-5.404751_pt1 | contig 12601 bp, 10 predicted proteins | sample MGYA00245351_ERZ651106 | MGnify/ENA primary metagenome ERZ651106 (study PRJEB26857, sample SAMEA4031768) | metagenome | biome: human; feature: oral; material: saliva | place: Philippines | collected 2014... | reverse complement strand
TATAATTACAGATGTGATTGCGAAGACCTCTCATTTTTGTAATTGCAGACCCGAAATGATATCCCGCCATCACATAGTCAACATATTGCAGGATAAAATCATCTACATCAATTTCTCCGCTGTCATCCAAAATATTTGCCTCTACTCCCAACAAAATCTCAATATCGGGATATTTTTCTCGCAATCTCAAAATTTCTTCCTTCATTTTAGGATAATCTTGATACTTTACACCAAATCCCATATGACGATATCCGTGATCGGAAATTCCTATCGTCTTCAATCCTATCTTTCGTGCCATCTGCACATTTTGTTCCATCGTACCTTTCCCATCGCTGTAGAATGTATGGGTATGGTACTCTGCTATCTGCACAAATCTATTCTTCTCCAACCAACCTCACCTCTTCTTCTAAAGAGACTTGGAATTTGTCGTATACGGTTTTTTTAATCATATTGATTAACTCCAACACATCTTCACAAGTAGCATCTCCCTTGTTGATGACAAAACCGCAATGCAACTGAGAAACTTGTGCACCTCTGTGAGATACTCCACGCAATCCGCTATCATCAATCAATTTGCCGGCAAAATATCCTTCCGGTCTTTTGAAGGTAGAGCCGGCAGACGCATCCTGTATCGGTTGTTTGGTATTTCTACGAAGTGTATAGTCATCCATCTTTTCCTGAATCTCTTGGCGATTTCCTTTTTCCAAAGAAAAGGTTGCTCCAAGCACAATCAAACGCTGTTTTGACAGAATACTGGTACGATATCCGAACTCCATGTCTTCACCTTTCATTTCGAAGATAAGTCCTTTTTCATCCATCACCAATACAGATTTTACAATATCTTTCATTTCTCCGCCGTAAGCACCTGCATTCATCACCATAGCACCGCCTACGGTACCCGGAATTCCACTTGCAAATTCAAATCCTGCCAGCTCTTCCTCCAAAATAATTCTGGACAGAGCGGAAAGAGATAGTCCCGCTTCTGCAAAAATATCTGTTCCTCGAATTCCATAATTACTGATATTCCTTGCCAACTTGATAACAACCGAACGAATCCCTTTGTCTCTTACCAATAAATTTGTTCCGTTTCCCATTACAAAAAACGGAATCTGCTCTTCATTTAACATTCTCATTAACTGTTGCAACTCTGCAATACTGCTTGGAAGTACCAAAAAATCGGCATCTCCTCCGATACGAAACGAGGTGTGTTTTTTCATACTCTCTTTTTCTGAAATTTGGTCTTCCTTCAAAACTGTTTTCAACATTTTTCTGATTTCCTGACGATTCATCACTTCACCTACTCTCTGCATATTATTTTTTCCATATGAAAAAAATTATCATCTTCTATCATTTCCATTATATCTGTTTTTTTTATTTTTTCAACAAAGGAATTTCTAATGCAATGCCTGTTGTTTTTCCAATTCTTCTATCAAAGCTCCGATTTCATCCACTTTCTGTTGATATACCGAAAGCGAACCGTTGCGAAGCGCTTCCTGTGCCTCTCGATATTTGATGCCCGCTTCTTGAATCTTATCACTCATCGTAGCATTCTCTCCTGTGTTCGGCACGGTTTGTGTCGGTGCAACGATTCTTTTGCCGTCCGGCGCAAAAATTTGTTCCAACGCTTTGGAAAGTGTTTCTTCCATTACAATTTGATCTTTGTATCCCACAATGATTCGTTTTACCTCCGGAATGGCATTTTCTCCCGATGCACGAATGTACAGCGGTTCGATATAGAGCAAGCTGTCATCAATCGGAATTGTCAAAATATGACCTCTCAACACTTCCGAACCTCTACTGTTCCACAAGGACAAGTCTTTGGAAATTTTATCGTTGTTACTGAATTTTCCTTCCATCTGTTGCGGTCCGATGATAATTTTATCTTTCGGCATGCGATACAGAATCAATTTGCCGTATTCTTCTCCGTCGTTTCTTGCAATGAGCAATCCGGTCAAATTTTGTTTTGCTTTCGGAGTATATGGAATACTCAACAGAAACTCCGCCTGTTTTTCTCCCGGAATTCGGTAGGTAGAATAGATAGATTCCATCTTACTCTCTTCTCCTCCGTAAAATTCGGAAGGTATGCTCCACTGGTCTTCACGATTATAAAATACTTGAGAATCATTCATATGATAGGTGGAATAAATTTCCGATTGAATATCAAACAACTGCTGAGGATATCTCAAATGCTCTTTGACTCCCTCCGGCATAGTATCGATAGGCTTGAAAAGGTCGGGAAATATTTTTGCATAAGTTTTGACAATCGGATCCGTTTCATCCAAAAGATAGAATGATACATCACCGTCGTAACTGTCTACCACTACCTTGAACGAATTGCGGATATAGTTCATTTTTTCCGTTCCGTTTCTGTTTACGATTGGTTGAGAATACGGAAAATTTTCTGAAACAGTGTACCCGTCAATGAGATACATCACTCTTCCGTTTACCGCAACCGGATAAATATCACTGTCATAACTCAAAAACGGCGCTATCTTTTTTACTCTTCCGAGTACATCACGATAGATGAGAATTTTGCTGTCCGATGTGATGTTTTCCGAAATCAAAATCTTAAAGTCACGTTGATGCATCGCAAACAGCAATCGATTCACAAAATTCAACGGAATCCCTCCATTGCCTTGATATTGCGTCATCTCGTTGGATTCTCCTTTCGGATAATCAAACTCCAATTCTTTTGTATTGACGATGACATAATCCGCTGCCAATTCACCGAAATAAATTTGCGGTTTTTCCAACTTCAAATTCGGATAATTACTTTGAACCGGCACATTCTTCATCACCATTTCCGGTTGTCCGGACGGAGTCAATTGATTGACAGGTGCCATCGCAAGCCCATATCCATGTGTATACTTCAACTTTGTGTTAATCCAGTTTTGTGCCTTATCCTCCAACTTTGACTTATCCATCTCACGAACGGACAAAAACACCTGTGTCAAATTACCGTCCAACACATATCTGTCAATATCCACATCGCTGAACCGATAGTAACCGCGCAACCCTTGTAATTGGTTGAATGCTTCGTTGGTAGGACGATAGTCGTTCAAACTGATATTCATCACTGTCTCTTGATTTTGCGACAGACCTTCCGCCGTCATATCATTTTTCAAATCAAATTCTCTTGTCTCAATTTTATCCAAACCATATGCCAATTTTGTATACTTGATTGCATTTTCAATATACGGTTTTTCTTTTGACAACTCATTCGGCGCAACAACAAAGTTTTGAACGGTCGTTTCTAAGAAGGTGCTTCCCAAATTGATAACTAAAGTTATCCCAATCAAGGATAACACAAATTTTTTGCTCAATTTTTTTCGAACAAGAAGTACCACGCCTGCAACCGAAGCTAACACCGCATCAATGCGATATACCCAAAGATTGATGGCAACATCGGTATATCCTGCTCCAAACACAGCCCCTCGTTGGGAATACAGCAAAAAGTAAGACAACATCAAGCTTCTTCCCGCAATCAACAGGAAGAACATCGCACCGAAAAAACGAAGGCGTTTTACAAAAAATGTCGACACTTGGTTTTGTAACCGTTTTTCAGGGTGAATGAATCGTATCCCTTCTCTTTCTTCCTCATGTCTGTCCAACAAGGTTGGTGACAGATACAAAATCAACAAAAATCCGAACACGATGGTTGTCAAAAACAACAACACAACCAAACTGGACAAAGCCAGTAATATTTCATTCATAAAAGAAAGCTGAAACACATAAAATCCCAAATCTTTTTGAAAAATAGGGTCATTGATGCCAAAGGAAATACCGTGAATCGCCTTGAGCATATTCATCCAGCCCTCCGACACAACCGCCCTGGTAAAACCGAAAGACAGCACAAATGTTACCAAAGCAATTCCCCGTTTCACAGGTTTACGTTGATTTTCCTCTTCCAAAGTATTAAAGTGTACCAAAAAATCCTTGTAGGTCTTGTTGAAAAAAAGATATACCAGTAAGCTGACACCAAAAAAGGTAGGTACTCCAATCATCAAAGAAGCAAATACGCCTCTTAAATAAGTGCTCAAATATCCTATTTGTCGAAACCAAACAATATCCGTTGCAAAAGTAATCAATTGAGTAGAAATCAAAAATAATACAAAAAATATTCCTATCAATATCCACAGTTTTTTCTTTCCAAAATCAATACTCCGCATTTTTTTCGCCATAGATGTTTCTTCCTTTCTTACTATCGGTCATCCTATCCGTTATCTTAAAACAGACGGTTCTGTGTTCTTGCTCTATCCGACTTATCTGTATGTTTACCTTTTATAATATGCACTTATTCTATCATATTATTCTGTTTTTTTCATGGAATATATTTTTCATAAGCCCTTCCTGTCTCAAATCCCGAACAAAGCTCTCTTTCGATGAAAAATACTGTCTTATATTTTTATCTGTGCTATAATGGGAATCATATGAAAAGCAAATCACATTGTCATCCGTCCCATGTTAAAAATATCTCTTAGCTTTTTTTCTTATCCAAAGTTAAAGAACTAATACCAAAATCCGATTGAACTGTTGAACGAACCGAATCTCTGCAAGTTCTATTTTTGACTGTTTCATGAATCAGTTGATTGACACTTTCACAAAGTCTGACCATAACTTTTTCAAGTGTGTAAAATGTTTTGTTTTACAAGAAATAATAGAATCATTCTATTGAGTTTTGATATAAGTATGTCATTACTTAATGTGAACAAAAACGGAAATGATAACCTGTAATTTAAAGTAACAGTTATATGAGCAATTCTAAAGTAAGAAGATTATCGTCATCAAAGTTTCAAATCCTGCAATCATAAAACAAACAAATGCTCATTTTGAAAGGAGAATGCACCATGCTGAACAAAAAAATTATCAATCGATTGTTTAACCTCAGCTCAATGCTCTTTTTTTGTTCCATCCTCTATAAACAAAATGTGTTTCTGCCTAAAATAGCAAGTGTATTTGTCATCATCTCATCTATTTTAGGAATTCTATACAATCATCAAAATAACAAAAAATTCATTACCTACTTAGGATATGCTCTGCTGCTATGCATTGCCTTATATATTATCTTTTTAGAATAAAAACAGAGGTGGTTACTATGTTAAACAAAAAAAATATCCAAATTTTACTGATTACCGCGTTTATCTTGATTCTTTGTTCCATGATATTCAAAGAATCTGTTCTTCTGCCGAAGATAGCGGTAGCCGGCGTTATCATCTACTCTATCGCAGCAATACTTTATTTCTATACCCATAGAGTAGAGACAATTATCTTACTGAATATCGGAAACATATTTGTATTGCTTTCTCTCGGTTTTGACCGAAATATTTTATTGTTCAAAACAACCGGTGTCATACTAATGATTACAGGTATAGTCGGAGTATTCTATTCCTACCAAAACGAAAAAAAGATACTTTCCTGTCTCCCCTATTTCTTTGAAGCGTGTGTGGGAGGATATCTCTTATACTATCTATCTTGTGTCATAGCACGATAACGATGACAGTGGAATAACATGCTTACTTAGAGATTGAAATTTACCGAAGTTACCATAATTTCAATTTAAAATTGCTCTCTTCAACGGTAACAAATAGAAATAACCGAAACTGCAAAGTAGATTTAGTCGAAATATAACTTTAATAGGATGAACGATTAGGCCCAACAGATAGTCGTATTGGCTGACACATTACAGTTGAAAACATATGTCCTCAATAATATCTCTTGTTTATATAGCTAAGATGGAATGTGTTCTGGGTAACAAAACCGTTCGAATCAATTTTTTGCATCATAAAAACCCTGAAAAAGATAGCGTTCTTTTTCAGGGTTTTATTATTTCCGTCATTTTCGTTATTTTAATTTTTGTACCACATATTTTTTATGCAATTCTTCGATTGTTTTGACATATTGTTCATGTTGCTTTTTCTCAAGAAGCGTTGCTTCAATCTCCGGTTCAATCAAATCAAATGCAATCTGTTGTTGCGGATATTTTTTATCCACTCTGATGACATGATATCCGAACTGTGTTTTTACCGGTACGGAAACCTCATTTTCTTCCAATGCAAACGCTACACTTTCAAATTCAGGAACCATTTGTCCGCGACCGAATTTTCCCAAACTTCCTCCGCTTGATTTTGATGGACAACTTGAATGTTTTTCCGCCAATTCTTCAAAAGGAACTCCTTTGCCTATCTTGATATAAATTTCTCTTGCCAAGGCCTCGTTATCTACCAGAATGTGGGAAGCTTCCACTTCTCCGCTTTGTACAAAAACATCCTTATGTTCTTCATAGAACGCTCTTTTTTCTTCTTCCGTAATCGGTTCCACTTCCACAATTTTATTGACACCGAATTGAATCAACAAGTTTTCTTTCAAGATTTCCAATTGTTTTTGGAATTCTTCCGTTTCATCCAACTTCTTTTCTTTTGCATCGAAATAAATCATTTTTTGGTTAATCATTTCATCCAACAATCCATCTTCCGCATTATCTCCTTGCAATTTTTTTAAAATTTCTTTTCCTAAGGACCGTTTCATGATTTCAAACTCTTCTCTTGTAATATCTATGCCATTTACTTTCGCTAATACTTCAGACATATTTTATTCCTCCCCATTTTTTGATTCACACTGTGACTATTCTATCACAAATTTCTCATAATCAAAAGAAAAAGCGTTTTTCTTACCGATTCTTTGCATATAATATGAAAAACGAATTTATCTACTATCGATTTATCTTTTGAAAAGATACTCTCTTCCACAGAGAACGCAGTGCAATATTCACTTATGTAGACGTACAACGAAAACGAATCACAATAATGAGAATCTTCTTAGTTCTTCGGATAAAAACTCCTTGTATTTCAAAACAAAACATACTACAATAAAGCTGTATACTATATTTCTATTCACCGAGATATTTTCGGTTCGCCAACTGTTTTAGATGAAAAATCCAAATAAAAACCGAGTGCATTCTTTATTTATTGTTTTTACGGAAATTAAAAACACCGGTTATGAAATGACGCATATCGTTTGTCAATTACTCTGTTTTCGGTATAATAATTCATTTACAGATAAACTCTCAGAAAAAGGAGGAATTTCCTTGACTTCAAAATTCTCAAAAAACAAAAAATACCTTTTTTACATAGCAGTTCCCATTATAATCTATGCCTTGTTTCAACAGACAAAACAGTTTTATCTTCCCAAAACCTATCCGATTCCTATCGAACAACAGGGCTCGTCTGTCACATCAGACTCCGACACCGATGAGAAGCAACAGACAGATACTCTTGATTCTCTTGCAACCTCCAATCCGACTCCCGTTGTCATCTATGTAACAGGTGCTGTCAAAAATCCGGGAGTGGTAGAGCTGAATTCGAGCCAAAGATTGAAAGATGCGATTGAACTGGTGGGAGGATTTACGGAAGATGCCGATATCGGCAGTATCAACTTGGCTGAATTCGTCAAAGACGAACAGCATTATGTCGTTACCAAAATAGGCGAAACTCCTTCGCCTCAAACTGTTTCATCCAATACAGGTACAACAACTCCAAACACAGCGAATAACAACGCTCTTATCAATATCAATACGGCAACAAAGGAAGAATTGAAGTCATTAAACGGAATTGGTGACGCGTTATCCCAAAGAATCATTGATTTCAGAGAACAGAACGGTGCTTTTTCCGATATTGAATCTATCAAGAACGTATCCGGTATCGGAGAGAAAAAATTTGAAGGAATCAAGGATTATATTACAGTTCAATAATATTTTATGCCCTGCTATTGAGAAACAGTTTTAAGTATGGTATCATCAATACACCTTAAGAAAGGAATCTGTTATTATTTTCGGATTTTGCAAAAACACTTTTATCAACTACAATCTTGGGGACGTAATGGTTTCGACGGGGCTTTGAAGGTTTGAGTAGCGAGTCGTGCGAATTCTCAGAACACGTTAATCTATGAGAAACTAAATATAAACGCAAACGAAAATAATTTATTAGCTGCCTAAGCGCGGCTATGTTCCCTCTATGTCCTCCTGCCGACTAGAGCTGAACATCAACTATGCAGGGAACTGTATTGTGGATATCCGGACACAGTACGGAACAATTCGGAAGTAGTGAAACTTTAGCTTGTTATTTGGGCGATTGCGACACGAATTTCAAAACAAATAACTACACTCGTAGAAGCTTAGGCTGAATTGGTTTCGGACATGGGTTCGACTCCCATCGTCTCCACCAATATGAATATGACGTTTTATAAAACCTCTGTAACAGTAATGATTACAGAGGTTTCTTTTTTGAAAATATGTTGTTGTTCGTTCGTTACGTCTTCAACTTTAAGGGATATCCAACTTTCGTATATCAATCCCGAAAAAATACATCCTTCCTAAGAGTAGAATTTTCAGATAACGGAATATCGTTTCATTCTACTTGTCATAAAATACATCTTCTGCATCTTTCAACAAACATTCTTTGCAAATTATTCCACCACCTTTGTTCTCTCCCACTCTATTCCATTTCAAATAGCGAAACAATACCGATGATAAGAGCCTATCTGACTTCTCATCATTCCATAACATTTCACAAAAAAAGGAACTGTTGCATCATCAAACAACAGTTCCTTATCTGTATCTTATCGAACAAACTGTCCGTTTCTTCTTTACTTCCCGTCGTACTCCCTTTCTCTCCTACAGTTCTTCATTCTGTAGAATATCGAGCAAGTAAGCAACTCTCGAATCAATAGAAACCCCTTTGAAACTGATACTCCAGTCTGTCAACTGAGACAGAGGATACGTTCCTCTATCGCCCGGAACAATACCGCCATTACCAAACAGTTCTTGCAACAGAACTCCGGAGATTTCTTTCTCTGTAATTCTGTCAATCGTAAACCATACATGTTCAACAGCCTCTTCCCCTTCATCAGTCATCACATCAACTGCAATTTTTGCAATAACACGAATGTCCTCCTCTTGAGATTTTTGTTGAAGTTGTAATGCTCTTTGGGGATAGGATACTCTCTCCCTTGCCATCGCTGCCATTATCTCCGTTGTCTTTGTTCCAAACATAAATAGGGGATTTTCTCCGATTTTTTCGGCAAAAGAAGCAGGCTTTGTCAAGATTTCGTTATGGAAGTCTTCTTCATTTCTGTATAGAAAAATCAGACTTGTATAGGTGTTGTGAGAACTTTGACGATCCTCTTCCAAACCCTGTACACCATCTTCTTCATATTCTTTTATTCCTGACATCCAAGGTACGACAGTTGTCACAATCGGCTCTCCATTTGAACAATTTCCCGCAAAAAAGATAACGGGTTTCTCATCATCCTCATTGTAACAACCTTCAATCGGATCTCCGTCCGAGCAATTTCCAACAAAAAAGCTAACAGCTTTCTCATCCTCGTCGTCATAACAATCTTCAATCATCTGAGATGCTACGGAATTGATTAAGCTGAACATGGAATCAACACTGTCTTTGTCAGCACCCAAAATTTCAAGTTCTGTAATGCCAAGAGGCATCAGACCGTGAGTATGAAGCCATACATCTCCGTTCGGTCCTTCAACCGCCTGTACACGATAGAGATCCATCGGACGAAGTCCCGCTTTGGATTGAGCAACCATGGCAATCTCTCTTTTGTTGAGCATACACTCCTGACTTTCTGCATAGATTGCAAGCATATCCGGAACCAAAGCATACAGTAATTTTATCTGAAGATGAATGGTTTCCAACGGATTTTTTTGCACCTCCGTATACAAAACCAGTGCCGTATCTGACGAGGAGATTTCTCTTTCATCATCTTTTGTAAAATATTTTCTTTGTAACTCAAAAATGATATCCGAATCAAATCCGTCCATAAACATATCGAAGTCGTACTCATTGTCCTGATAAACAACTTTGAATGCAACAGAGTTCTCTTCTTCTGAATACTCGAATGCAACACACTTGACATCATCCAGTGAATCCAGTCTTTCTCTTAATCGTTCTTTAGAAAAATCTTCCTGACCTTTCGGATAAACAGCCCTCATAATAGAAAACCGCTCCCATGGTTCCAAAGAAATACCGCTCATCATTCTGTCGCAAAAGTCAATCATCGCTATCGTATCTTCATCATCCGGCAAAAGCTCCAAAGCCTTTTCAAAATGTGCTTTTGCGGGTTGATATTGCTGAAGACCTTCGTACGCCATCCCCATTCTGTATTGATAATTATGATTGTCTGACAAATCCTGTTCCAGCGGTTTCAATATTTCAATTGCTCTGTTACAACACTCTTCTTCAATCATGCTATCAGCAGAACGATAAATCCAAACTCTGCCCAACTCACTTAAAAGCTCCGGTGTTCTCTCCTCTTCGGAAAGGCTCATTACCACTTCCTCAATCTTGTCAACTTCCCCTTCCTTAAACCATTTTTGGCATTGTTCCAATAATGTCATAACATATCCTCCTTTTTCTCCATCAAATGAAAGAAATCTCATTTTCAAAAACAGCTCTCTTTCATATTTCACATAATGTATTCACGGATTCCAAAAAACTGCTTATCAGCTCATTTCATAGTATCCGTCAAACACAAATTTTTCCGGATGCGTTCTCACATACTCATCCTCATATACTCCCTCATAGTCATAGACAAAGTTATCTGCCTCATCAAACAGTTTCTCTACCTTTTCATCCTGCATCCATTCTTGCAGCCTGTCACAACGCATATCTCTATCGTGAGGAATCCTGCCGCCGAAACAATCCGCAATTTTTTGTAAATTTGCTGCAAGTTCATTCATCCCGAACAACTGAAAGCCGTTCAATGCGTCTTCCCAAACAATACCGGTAGAATTTTCAAGAAACTGCCAATGTCCTCCGTTGTTCACTTCCAAAAAATACCATGTCGTTGCCAACAGATATCTCTGCTCCAATGTGAACGCCTCCGCCGATTTCAAATACTCTTCATAAGAACCGTAGATATCGACTGTCCAATACATCGGCTGTGTCATGTCCCAAGTATCATCTATGTTTTTCAAATCATCGACAGTAATTTTTTTGTAAACTTGTCCCATGTGCAATTCCAACCCCTTTATCACTTTCATCTCATAATGTTATTCTTCCTGTATCCAAACACTTCTATTATTTCTTATTGAATATTTTACTATTATTCGATACAAAAATAAATATGTATGAAAAGATTGATATCTGTTTCAGACAAAAATTTAAAATATAAACAATAAATTCTTGACATATTTTGATGATATCCGTATAATGATACCATAATGTAAAAATGCGGAAATTGTCTGTACTTATGATATTCTGCATAATAAAGGAAGGTGGTGGATAAAATGAAGAGAACTTATCAACCTAAAAGAAGACAAAGAAAGAAAGTACATGGATTTAGAAAAAGAATGCAATCTGCAACCGGTAGAAATGTATTGAGAAGAAGAAGAGCAAAAGGCAGAAAAAGATTATCTGCGTAATAGAAAGGCCGCGTGTTGAGATGTGGCCTTTTTTTATTAGTTTTTATTCAGTGTTAAAAACGAGGTAGCATCATGATTTTTTCAAGTTTAAAAAAGAACGAAGACTTTCGAACCGTATACAACAGAGGCAAATCTTTTGCGAACAGACAGCTTGTATTCTACTATATGCCAAACAAATTGTCCGAGAACAGAGTCGGATTTTCTATTTCAAAAAAGTTTGGAAAAGCGGTGTATCGTAACAAGGCACGCCGAAGATTGAAAGAAATCTTAAGAGCTTCCTCTTGTAAAAAACAAGGATACGACATGATTTTTATTGTTCGTCCCGGTGCAAAAGAGGCGGACTATGCAACTCTTGAAAAATCTGTAACTCATTTATTTCAAAAAACTGAGATGATTTAATGACAAAACTACTAAAAAAGATTATAATAGCATTGATTCGTTTTTACCAACTGGCTCTATCGCCTCTAAAACAACCTACTTGTCGGTTTTCGCCGACTTGTTCTCAATACAGCATAGAAGCCATTGAACGTTTCGGAGTGATAAAAGGCACTTATCTTTCCGTTCGAAGAATTTTGAAATGCCATCCGTTTCATGAGGGTGGATATGACCCCGTGCCTGAAAAATGGAAATCTTAGGAGGATTATCAGTTGACAACACCAATTGCAAAAGTACTCGGTATGCTTTTAAAGATGATTTATACCGTCACCCAAAACTACGGACTTGCCATCATATTTTTTACGATTATCGTAAAGCTGGCAATGTTACCGCTTACCCTATCTCAAAATAAATCAATGATGGAGATGAACAAAATCCAACCATTGATTCAGGATATTCAAAAGAAATATCCGAAGGATAAACAAAAGCAGGCAGAACTCACAACACAGCTTTACAAAGAGCACGGTGTCAATCCGATGATGGGTTGCTTACCGTTGCTTGTACAAATGCCTATTTTATTTGCTTTATTTCGTGCATTGCGTAATCCCGTAGAATACGTATTCGGCTCTGAAACATTATTTCAAGTTGCCGATACCAGTTTCTTGTGGCTCAAGAACTTGAGCAGTCCCGACATTATTACCATCGGCGGTTTTGCGTTTCCTTTCATTTTTCCGATTGTTGCCGCAGCAGCAACCTTCATAGACACTAAGATGACAATGTTAAAAAATGACA
>ENA-OWLX01000698-OWLX01000698.1-metagenome-genome-assembly--contig:-NODE-698-length-12602-cov-3.810313_pt1 | contig 12602 bp, 9 predicted proteins | sample MGYA00245351_ERZ651106 | MGnify/ENA primary metagenome ERZ651106 (study PRJEB26857, sample SAMEA4031768) | metagenome | biome: human; feature: oral; material: saliva | place: Philippines | collected 2014 | study... | reverse complement strand
GCATTTGCTGGCTGCTGGCGACCTTGCTATTCAAGGAAAGTTTTTTCTGTTATTTTGTGTTAATGATTTATTAATGTTTTTCTTCTAAAAACGTATGTGTATCGAAGAAATTGCCGAGTTCGGCTTTGATATGTTGGTTTTCAGTATTGATTTCTGTGATACGAATAATAGAAGAATAATCTTGTAATTGGTGTCCAGAGACTCCTGATTCACAGAAGACTACTGCACCTACTGCATGAGAATCGAATTCTTTGATAAGACTTCGCATTCCATTAATGGTGCCACCGGCTTTTAGGAAGTCATCGACAATCAATACATTTGATCCACTTGGGAGAGTACGTTTAGATAATTCCATTTTTTCAACACGAGAAGAAGAACCAGATACGTAATTAATACTTACAGTGGCTCCTTCTGTAATTTTTGAATCACGACGAACGATAACAAATGGAACATTTAAATAATTGGCAACTGTTTGAGCAATCGGTACTCCCTTAGTTGCTACAGTCATAATGACATCAACTTTTTTATCTTCATAGGCAGAAGCAATCATTTTTCCTAAGTGATGAAGAACGTCTGGTTTTCCTAGTAAATCAGATAAGTAAATATATCCACCAGGAAGTAGACGAGTTGAATCATTCATCTGGTCACAAATTTTTTGTGCTGCTTCTAATGCTTGTTCTTTTTTAATTTTTGGAGTGAAAATCACGCCTCCTGCAGCTCCAGGAAGTGTATTAACAACACCAATTCCTTGAATTTCAAAGGTGCGTTTAATAATGGCAATATCTTCACTGATGGAAGACTTTGCAGATTGGTATAAATCTGTAAAACTTGTTAATGAAATCAATGTATGAGGATTATCGAGTAATCGTTGTGTCATATCGATTAAACGTTCGCTTCTCTTTAATTTCATCGGTTAGCCTCCTTTAATTTGAATCAAAGCTTATAAGACAGCTCTGGCTGAAGATTGCTCCAGTAAAACTATTATACAGAAATTTACGAAAATTACAACAAAAAATAAGACGAACATTCGTTAAAAATCGATTTCTCTTTCAAATTTAATCGTTAATAATCGTGTTTTGTGAATTTTTTCTTTATATTACTGTGTAAATAAAACCCAAAGAAGAACGTAAAATCTCCTTTTGGTTTTCGTTTTATTGTTCTTCTTCTTTGAATTAGTTCTCCGTGTTTAAAACGTGAGTTTCAACAGCTACTGCAACGCCATCTTCATCACAGGTTGTTGTAATGAAGTTTGCGAGTTCTTTAATTTCATCAATCGCATTTCCCATTGCAACGCCCATTCCTGCATATTCGATCATATCTCTATCGTTTTCTTGGTCACCGATACACATGACTTCACTGGCATCTAGTCCTAATAGTTCTGCTAGTTTAGCGACAGCATGTCCTTTGCTTGCTTGTGGGTGTAGGACTTCTAAGTAAACAGGCATACTACGAACGATATTATGGTTTTCTTTAAATTCGTCACTTAAATTTGGAATAAGATTTTCTAAAATTTCTGGTTCATCTACAAACATCATTTTTGAAAAAGTAGCATTTGGATCAAATTGATCCAGTGGTTGTTGTACAATTGGCATACCAACAAGGTCACGTTCCATATAAGAGTATTTTCCAATATCTGGAGTTGTTACATAAATATTTTTTTCATCGATTACGTGATAGTGAACGCCGTATCGTTGATGATAATCATCCATTTGTTTTAAATCATCCATTGTCATTCCAAAGCGTACTAAACTTTCTCCTGTTCCTGTTTTTTGAACAAGTGAACCGTTGTAAGTAATGACAAAATCACGATCATTAATTAAGTTTAGTTCTTTTAAATATCCTTGAACGCCTGGAAGTGGACGTCCTGTACAAAGAACAACATAGACACCTTGTTCTTTTGCTTTTGTTAATGCTGCATGAACACGAGGAGTAATTTCGTGTTTTGAGTTAATCAAAGTTCCATCGATATCAATGGCAATTAATTTAATCATAGTTAGTCTCCTTTTTTCTGTATCAGCTTTATTATAGCATATTTCACAACTGAATGAAAAAGTACAAAAGACTTTCCTTCGTAGCTGAATTCTATGTTGAGTTCGCTAGTTTAGAAAAGTCTTTTTGCTATTATTTCATTTGATTTGAGTAGACATCAAGTTTTGAAGCTAATGCTTGAAATTCTTGATAATCTTCGCTAAATAATTCAGATGTTCCTTCTGCAAACATTTCTCTAGGGAAGTATAAGCGTTCATCTCCACGGACTCTTCCTGAAATTGCAGATACAATCGAGCTGACAAGAGATAATTCGACCATATTTCCGTTTCGTTCCATTAATTCAATTTGCGTTCTTGGTTTCACTGAATCTGGACGATAGAAATCATAAGGTAAATCATAACTATTATTAATTGCAGTATAATACTCGGTATTATAACCAACATTTTGTACAAGTTCTTTCATCCGTTCAATCGTTGCCACGTCATTGACATGATTAAATGGCACGGATTTAAATGGTCTACGATTAATAAAACGATCGGCTAAATCACTTAAAATCGCATCATCTTCAATTTGCCAATGAGCAAAATAAGTGTTTAATACACTGTCATCTAGACGAAGGTAATCTTCTAATGTCCAATTTTTTTCAAAAAATGGTTTTAAGAAAGAGGCTGTATATTTTAATGGATGAGTCGTTGAATGATAACATTCAGTAGCACGTTTTAATAAGTGATTTAACACCACTTCCATACCTCTTGATACTGGATGGAAATAAACTTGCATATACATTTGATAACGGCTAACGACATAATCTTCTACGGCATGCATTCCTGAGAAGTTAAAGGCAATCCCACCTTTATAAGGACGAATCACACGTAAAATACGAGTTAAATCAAAGGTTCCATAATTTACTCCTGTAAAATAAGCATCTCGTAGTAAGTAATCCATTCGGTCAGCATCAATTTGACTAGAAATTAATTGAACGACTTGTGGGTTAGGATGTTTCTTTTGAATGACACTGGCTACTTCTTCTGGGAAAGTAGGAGAGACTGTTTTTAAAATTTTGTTCACTTCTGTGTCTGGTGACAAAATAATATCAATCGTAATTTGTTCATGGTTTGTATCGAAAATTTTCTCAAAAGCATGAGAATAAGGGCCATGTCCGATATCGTGTAAAAGAGCAGCACATAGGACAACGAGTCGATTAGAGTCATCCCATAATCCATCTTCTGGAGTTGTAGAAGGATAGTTTCGAACAAATTTGTCGCAAATTCTTCTAGCAATTTCATAGACGCCTAATGAATGAGAAAAACGGGAATGTTCAGCTGTATGGAAGGTGAACATAGAAGCGCCTGTTTGTTTAATTCGACGTAATCGTTGCATTTCTCGGCTATTAATTAAGTCTAAAATAACACGGTGTTGAATGTGAATGTAATCATGAACAGGGTCACGTAATACTTTTTCACGGGATAGTTCTTCAATATACATCAATCTTTTCCTCCTTATATTGTCTGGATTTACCGTTAAACTTTTCGAAGGTTTAAACGATCCATGGCTTTTTGGTAACTTGCTTCCGTTGCAAAATTAATTTCTGACTCTAATAATTCGCATTGCCCATCTAATAGAGCTGTTAAAATGCGTTCTTTGACTTCTTGAACCGTCAGTGTTAAGTCTAATAATTGAGATAAATTCGCCATACTATTTGCATTGATAGTTGGATAATGCCAACGAGTTTCTTCTCCCTTAATACTTTCTTCATAAAAATCATGGATTAAGTTTCCACGTTCTTCTTGATTTCCATTAATGCTAAGATAAATAGAAACACAAATCGAATTTTTGAAACGTCTTTGTGCAATTCCAGCGAATTTCTTTCCTTGGATACTTAAATCATAGTCTCCTGGGCAATAGGAATCACTCACTTCAAAGGCTTGAATTTTTTTTTCTCTAATGGCTTCTGGAAAGGCATGTGTAATGAGTTCTTGCATCCATTCATAGACTTGAGTAATCGTTGCATTTTGTCTAGAAAATAATAAACTAATATTTAAAACGCCTGAGTTACTAACAACGGCTAAGCCTCCAGCATGACGAACAACTGGTGTGTAGTTTCGTTGTTTTAATAAAGCAACTCCCTCTTCTAAATAGGGTGTTTTAGTATCTGTCATTCCTAAAATCACTGTATCTTCCATTTCCCAAAAATGTAGAAAAGTTTCCGATGGGAATTGCACGAGATGATGTAAAATGGATTCATCCACTGCAAATGGAACAAAATAATCTTGCATTTGTTCTGATGAAGAGACAATCGTTTCTAGTAATTGCACTTTTTGATTTGTAATAGGTGTTTGTATCATAAAAAATCCTTTCCAATAAATTAGGAATACACTTACATTATAGCAAAAAAACGTGTATTCAGGCATAAAGAAGCGATTTTTTTGCCAAATTATTAAAGAATTTTCAAGATTTTAAAGAAATGGTGGAGTTTTTGTTGTAGATTGAGTAGGATAAAGTTGAAAATAATACGAAAAGAGGGATTTTTATGAAAATTTTAGTCGTAGATGACGATCGCGAGATTGTTGAATTATTATCGATTTATTTAAGAAATGAAAAATTTGAAATTGTAAAAGCATATGATGGAAAACAAGCATTGGAAAAAATTCAAGCTTATCCAGATATTGATATGGTGATTTTAGATATTATGATGCCACGATTAGATGGAATTTCTGTTGTGCATGAAATTCGTAAAACGAATGATACTTTGCCGATTTTATTATTAAGTGCCAAATCAACAGATATTGATAAAATTCAAGGATTGACAAATGGGGCAGATGATTATGTGACGAAGCCTTTTAATCCATTAGAAGTCATTGCACGTGTAAAATCATTACTACGTCGAACTTCTGCTTTAACAAAAGAAAGTGAAAGTGCTGAAGAAATTACGATTGGTCCATTATTAATTAATAAAGGCTCTCATCAAGTAACAACATTAGATGGCTTAGAAATTCAATTAACGGTGTTAGAGTTTGGAATTTTATTCTTACTAGCAAGTCACCCAAATAAAGTGTTTAGTGCAGATGAAATTTTTGAAACGGTATGGCAACAAGAAAGTATTGTCTCTACTAAAACTGTAATGGTTCACGTCAGTCATTTACGTGACAAGATTGCTGAAGCAACAGGTGGAGATAAAGTAATTGAAACCGTATGGGGAGTTGGCTATAAAATTGAAAGTAAATAGCAAATTTTTTCAAAAAAAGGCAGATAAAGAGGAAAAGCCTGCTGCTCTTTTGAAATTAACAGCCCGGGAAATTAGTGAATTATTTTTAGAAGGTATTATTACGCTATGTATTGTCTTTGTCTTATATTTAGGAGCTTTAGTATTGTTGAATCAATTTTTAGATGCGCCTGGATACTTTGTAGACGGCAGTCGTTCAATTCGTCAAGCTTGGAATGTTGAACCAAGTGAAATTCAATTATATAAAAACATTTTTTCCATTAGTTCGATTATTTTTGCGATTGGATTTACTTATTGGCGTTTAATTCGCCGTTATCATCAAATGCAATTGTCTCATGTTTTAGAGGAATTACATTTAATTGCGCAAGGAGATTATGATCGAAGAATTCCTTTCCAATTAGCAGGAGATATGGGAAAAGTAGTGACGAGTATTAACCGTTTAGTAGATTCGACCGTAAGCGCCATGGAAGATGAACGGATGATTGAAAAATCAAAAGATGAATTGATTACAAATGTTTCTCATGATATTCGTACCCCTTTAACGTCTATTATTGGGTATTTAGGATTAGTCATTAATGGAAAGCCTAAAACACCCGAAGAAACAAAGCGTTATGCAGAAATTGCGTATCATAAAGCGCAACAAATGAAGGCATTAGTAGATGATTTATTCGAATATACAACGACAAGTCCAAATGGAGCACCATTGCGATTGAATGATATTCCAGTAGCGAATTTCTTAGAACAAGTAGCAGCGGATTTTGAATTAGAAGCACAAAAACGTCAAATGACAATTGAAGTAATTCCACCAAAAAGAAAAATGGTGCTAGAAATGGATGCCGAAAAGATGGTACGAGCGATTCATAATTTACTGTCAAATGCCATTAAATACGGTCGTGAAAATACAAAAATTACGATAGAAGTATTGGAGCAAAAGGAAATTGTAACCATTGCTGTTCGTAATATTGGAGAACCTATTTCAAAAGAAGTGTTGGAGCATTTATTTAGCCGTTTTTATCGTGCAGAAGGCTCTCGTTCGAAAGAAACAGGTGGAACAGGCTTAGGTTTAGCCATTGCGGATAATATTGTTCGAAGCCATGGTGGAAGAATGTTAGCTGAATCTGTTGGAGAAGTGATTAGTTTTTATATTTGCTTGCCGAATGATGCGGATATTTAGAGAAAAAGTATTTCTGAAATACCGACCCCAAAAGTTAGACTAAAAATCTAATCGTTGGAGGTCGGTATCTTTTTGCTAGTCATCATTTTATAAAATTGTTATGATAGAACAAAATGAATGTGGAGGAAGAAGTATGAAATTAACAACATGGAATGTGAATGGAATTCGTTCTGTTTTAAATAAAGGGGCTTTACAAGAATATGTATTAGAAGCTCAACCAGATATTTTATGTTTACAAGAAACAAAAGCACAGCCTGAACAAGTGGATTTAGGAATGGAATTTGCAGGCTATCATGCGTATTGGAATTCAGCAGTGAAAAAAGGATATTCTGGAACAGCCATTTTTACAAAGGAAGAACCGATTTCTGTTCAATATGGATTAGGAATTGAAGAACATGATCAAGAAGGACGTGTCATTACAGCAGAGTATGCAGATTATTATTTAGTGACAGTTTATACACCAAATGCGAAACGTGATTTAACTCGTTTAAGTTATCGTCAAGTGTGGGAAGATGATTTCTTAGCCTTTATTAAAAAGTTAGAAGAAACAAAGCCGGTTATTTTCTGTGGCGATTTAAATGTAGCGCATAAGGAAATCGATTTGGCAAATCCAAAAACAAATACAAAAAATGCAGGATTTACAAAAGAAGAGCGTGAAAAATTTGATCAAATTGTAGAGAATGGCTTAGTAGATGCGTTCCGTTATCGTTATCCGGATACAGTAGGAGCTTATACTTGGTGGAGCTATATGGGTGGCGCTCGTGCAAGAAATATTGGATGGAGAATTGACTATTTTGTTGTATCAGAAGTGTTAACTTCTCGCATTCAAGAAGTGAAAATTCGTGCGGATGTAACCGGAAGTGACCACTGTCCAGTGGAGATGGAAATAATCTAAGAGTTTACAAAAAATATCTGAATTTTGATAGGGAGGGACTATGAATATTCAGACTTTTTTTGTTGAGTAGGAATCTGCTCATAATCTGCTCACATTCTGCTCAAAATTTGCTCATTTTTTTGAATTCACTTAAAATGAAGATGTATGATTGGGTAAGAACGTTTGTTCGTAAAGTGAAAGAAACTATGCTATACTAAGGTGAATGCCTAAGGCAGAGTTTTTGATTTTAGATAGAAATAGAGGAAGATGGAATGGCGAAAGATCAGATTATCGTTCGTGGAGCACGCTCCCATAATTTAAAAAATATTGATGTAACGATTCCAAGAGATCAATTAGTGGTAATTACAGGATTATCCGGTTCAGGGAAGAGTTCACTAGCTTTTGATACATTATATGCAGAAGGGCAAAGAAGATATGTAGAGAGTTTATCAGCTTATGCACGACAATTTTTAGGGCAAATGGATAAACCAGATGTCGATAGTATTGATGGGTTAAGTCCGGCAATTGCGATTGACCAAAAAACAACTTCTCGTAACCCTCGTTCAACTGTGGGAACAGTAACGGAAATTAATGATTACTTGAGATTGCTATATGCACGTGTAGGAAAACCTTATTGTCCAAATGACGGCACTTTAATTGAAAGCCAGTCGATTGAACAAATGGTGAATCGTGTAATGGAATTGCCAGAAAGAACAAAAATTCAAATTTTAGCTCCGATTATAAAAGGGAAAAAAGGAGAACATAAAAAAGTTTTCGAATCGATTCAAAAAGACGGTTATATTCGTATTCGAGTAGATGGCGAAATGATGGAGACAACGGATGAAATTTCATTAGAAAAAAACAAAAAACATTCCATTGAAATTGTTGTCGACCGTATTATTGTGTCGGACAAGAGCCGTTCAAGATTATTCGATTCATTAGAAGCTGCGCTTCGTTTAGCAGAAGGCTATGCGATTGTCGATGTCATTGGACAAGAAGAAATCTTATTTAGTGAGCACTATGCTTGTCCTCATTGTGGATTTACGATTGGAGAATTAGAGCCACGTCTATTTTCATTCAATGCACCTTTTGGAGCTTGTCCGGAATGTGATGGATTAGGAATGAAATTAGAAGTGGATATCGATTTAGTCATTCCAGATAAAGAAAAAACATTAAATGAAGGAGCATTAGTGCCTTGGAATCCGATTAGTTCGAACTATTATCCAGAGATGCTACGTCAATTTTGTGAGCAGTTTAAAGTTCCAATGGATTTACCTTTTGAAAAATTAACACAGTCTCAGAAAAACCTAGTGTTATATGGTTCTGGAGATGCCACTTTCCATTTCCATTATGAAAATGAATTTGGTGGCGTTCGAGATGTGGATGTACCTTTTGAAGGAGTCATTGTCAATGTGAAACGCCGTTACCATGAGACGAATAGCGATTATACTAGAGAACAAATGCGTCAATATATGACGGAATTATCGTGTAAAGCTTGTCATGGACATCGTTTAAATGAACAGGCATTGGCAGTCAAAGTGAATCATAAACATATTAGTGAAGTGTTAGAACTTTCTGTTGATGAAGAAATTGAATTTTTCAAAGAGTTAACCTTATCTCCACAAGATGAACAAATTGCTGCTCCTATTTTAAAAGAAGTGCAATCTCGTTTAACATTCTTGAAAAATGTTGGTTTGCAATATTTAAACCTTAGTCGTGCAGCAGGAACTTTATCAGGGGGAGAAGCGCAACGGATTCGTTTAGCGACTCAAATTGGATCGAATTTATCAGGAGTTTTATATATTTTAGATGAACCATCGATTGGATTGCATCAAAGAGACAATGATCGATTAATTCAATCGTTACAAAATATGCGTGATTTAGGAAATACATTAATTGTAGTAGAACATGATGAAGACACCATGAGAGCAGCGGATTACTTAATTGATATCGGACCAGGAGCAGGAGAATTTGGTGGGCAAATTATTGCTGCTGGAACGCCAAAAGAAGTGGAAAAAAATCCAAACTCATTAACGGGTCAATATTTATCAGGGAAAAAATCAATTGCAGTTCCAACTGAACGTAGAACAGAAGATAAAGGGTGGATTCACTTAAAAGGAGCAAGTGAAAATAACTTAAAATCTGTTAACGTCGATATTCCTTTAGGAAGATTAGTAGCAGTTACAGGAGTTTCAGGTTCTGGAAAGAGTTCTCTTGTCAATGGAGTATTGAAAAAAGCTCTAGCAAGAGAAATTTCAAAATCAAAAGAAAAACCTGGGGTCTTTAAATCGATTGAAGGATATGAAGGATTAGATAAAATCATTGATATCGATCAAAGTCCAATTGGTCGTACTCCAAGAAGTAATCCAGCGACTTACACAAGTGTATTTGATGATATTCGTGACTTATTTGCAACGACAAATGAAGCAAAATTACGTGGCTATAAAAAAGGACGTTTTAGTTTCAATGTCAAAGGTGGACGATGTGAGGCATGTAAGGGGGACGGTATTTTAAAAATTGAAATGCATTTCCTACCAGATGTATACGTTCCGTGCGAAATTTGCCATGGTAGTCGTTATAATTCAGAAACATTGGAAGTAAAATATAAAGGAAAAAGTATTGCGGAAGTATTAGAAATGACGGTAGATGATGCGGTAGAATTTTTCCAAGCTGTTCCAAAAATTAAACGAAAACTTCAAACGATTAAAGATGTTGGTTTAGGCTATGTAACTTTAGGACAATCCGCTACAACTTTATCGGGTGGAGAAGCACAACGAATGAAGTTAGCGAGTGAACTGCAACGAGTGTCTACAGGAAATACCTTTTATGTATTAGATGAGCCAACGACAGGGCTTCATACAGATGATATTGCTCGATTATTAGAAGTCTTAAATCGATTAGTAGAATCAGGAAATACAGTTTTAGTGATTGAACATAATTTAGATGTGATTAAAACGGCTGATTACATTATTGATATGGGACCAGAAGGTGGAAGTGGCGGAGGACTAGTTGTCGCTACTGGAACACCTGAAGAAGTAGCTCAAGTTGAAGGAAGCTTTACAGGTCAATATTTGAGGAAAGTATTGAAATAATTAGAATGAAAGACTTTAGAAATTTTGGTTGTTCGACAAATCCTGTTGGTGAATCAATTTGATCACCAAATTAAGTCTTCGATTGTCAACGAACGATAGCTATAATTCACTAAAAATATAGTCTATTTTTTATAAAACTACAACTTAAATTTTAAGTAATAAGCATGGGGCATGTTATTTCAACATGCTCCTAAATGCTTATTTTTTATGTTAAAACACATAATATTACATTTTAAGCTCATTATGCTTGTTTTCTTTTCTTTTGATTGAAATAGTAGCCTGTTATGATTTTGATACGTATCTTCATAAACTCAAAGTTACGATAGCCATACGCTACTCGTTTAATTACTTTAATTAAATTATTCATTCCCTCGATAACACCGTTTGAATAAGGTAGTTGAAATGCTTCTTTAACGCCATTTTCAAACTTTTTAAATACTTTAAATTTTTTCTTAAATTCATATGGTAATTCTGCTGGAATCTCTTTTAAACATGCCATAAATCCATTAAAATCTCGTTTTTTATAAGCTTTCATTAATTCTTGTATGAAATCATAAGCTAGTGATAGAATCTTGTCAAAATCTAGTAATTTATCCACTAATTGTGCCTGAGTTAAATGCGTTCGAAAATGATAATTGTAAAAGGAATGCTTCTCGTCCAATTGTTCATTTGGTATTAACAGAAACTTCCAAAATCGTTTCAATGTTTTATGTTCTGTTGATTTGGCAGAAAATTTCTTCATGATTGCTACACGAAGTTGATTAAAATTACGATTGATATGCTGAACAATGTGAAAACGATCCACTACAATAACCGCATTGGGAAATACTGCTTTGATTAAATGTTGGTAAGATGCATTCATATCCATCACTAAATATTTCACCTTTGAGCGTTGTTGATGAGAAAATTTCATAAAGAACGAGATTAATTCTTTCAATGTTCGCCCTGGTAGGATATCAATTAATCTTGAAGTTTCTCCATCCAAACAAATAAAATTCATTTTTCCATGTTCTGTTTTAACCCCTCTAAATTCATCTAAACAAAGTACTTTTGGTAAAAAACGATACCTCTGCATTGCTTTCATTTTGAATTTATCCATAATTCTTTCAACAGTTTTATCGGAAACTCCATATAACTTCGCAATATCTTTTCTTGAAAAATTTTCCTTTAATTTTAAAAGGATTTCGTAAGTTAGTTCGTAGGAAATATTACTATTTTTAGGTGCAATAGGACAATCTGCACTCCATGTTTTCCCGCAATCCTTGCAGATAAATCGTTGTACTTTTAAGTCTAAGTATGTTTTACGCTCACGAAGCATAGGGAGCATAATTTTATGGGGAGTTGGTGTATGTTTAATAATGTTTTTATCGCGACAATAAGGGCAACATTTACAATCTTTATCCCATTTTCCTTTAATAATATATATTTCTTCATGATTTTCATATTTAACTTCCAACCAATGTTCATCGGGGATAAAATTTTCATCTGTTAATCCTAGTAAATTTCGTGTATAATTGTCCATGAGAGAAATCCTCCTTTGATTTGTTTGACGACTTAATCATAACCTGGATTTCTCTTTTTTGCATGCAAAAAATCCTGATGGTGATTAAATTGATTTACCAACAGGATTTGTCGAACAACCATAAAAAAACAGCTCTCCTCAATGATAATTCGGAGAGCTATTTCTTATTTACAAGTTTTTTTGAATGGTTTCAATTTACAGCAAATGCATGCTAAAACTCTTTTTATTCTACCCACTCACCATCAGCGTTAACAGTATACCCATCTGGTGTAGTTGTATTAATTGCTAAAGCACCTGATTCATTCGCATAATACCATTTGTCTGATACCGTGAACCATCCTGTTTCCATTGATCCTAATTGATTCAAATAGTACCATGTTCCATTTTCTTTTATCCATCCAGTTTGCATTAATCCCGAATTATCAAAACGATACCATGTTCCATTTATTTGCTTCCATTCATTTACAATGTGAGAACCATCTTCAAGCTGATATAACCAATGACCATCTTTTTTACTCCAACCCTCTACTACACTATTTGGTAACGTCTTGTCTTCTTTGCTAGTCACATAAAGATAAGTTGTTCTTGGTATTACCGTATCTGGAGTTGTACTTGGTTTTTCTCCTGGCGTTGTTGTGCCTAGAGTTGTACTTGGTTTTTCTCCTGGTATTGCTGTGCCTGGAGTTGTATCTGGTTTTTCTCCTGGCGTTGTTGTGCCTGGAGTTGTA
>ENA-OWLX01000696-OWLX01000696.1-metagenome-genome-assembly--contig:-NODE-696-length-12605-cov-12.491394_pt1 | contig 12605 bp, 9 predicted proteins | sample MGYA00245351_ERZ651106 | MGnify/ENA primary metagenome ERZ651106 (study PRJEB26857, sample SAMEA4031768) | metagenome | biome: human; feature: oral; material: saliva | place: Philippines | collected 2014... | reverse complement strand
CATGGGCGGGGACACGCACGTGCCCTACGAGTTCGACCACGTCAACTCGGTGGAGCACTTCGAGTCCGCGAACCCGCGCCTGGCGGGCATCGCGTCGGGATCCTACACCGACAACCTGGGCCTGATTCGCCTGACGATTGACCCGGCGACGCGGCAGGTAACCAGCGCCGACTCGATCCTTATCCCGGCCGCCACGGTTGCCGAGTGCGGTGCCGACCCGGCCACGCAGGCAATCGTCGATCAAGCCGAGGCCGACTCAAAGGAAGCGGGCAAGCGCGTCGTCGCGACCGGGTACACGACCCCCTTCATGCGCGGCGTGTTCACCACCCCCGAGGGGGCGACCGAGCCGGGGTCGAACCGTGGCATCGAGTCGTCCCTGGGTGATCTGGTGGCCGACTCGCTGCGCGAGACCGTCCTCACCCCGGACGGGAAGAGCGTCGACATCGGCATGATCAACGCGGGCGGGTTGCGCGCCGACCTGGTGCCCGGCGAGGACGGCACGATCACCTACGCGCAGACCTACGAGGTCGAGCCATTTTCCAACGAGCTGGGGTATGTGACGCTGAAGGGATCGGACGTCAAGGACGCGCTTGAGCAGCAGTGGAAGACGGACCTGAACTCGCAGAATTCCCGGCCGATGCTCAAGCTTGGCCTGTCCTCGAACGTGCGCTACACCTACGATCCGGCCAGGCCCTACGGGGAGCGCATCACGTCGGTGACGATCAACGGCGAGCCCCTGAAGGCCGACGCGACCTATACGGTGGGTTCGGTGACCTTCCTCCTGGCGGGCGGCGACTCCTTCGAGGCCCTGACACGCGGGGGAGCGGCGGTCACGAACGGAAACCTCGACCGCGACTCCTTCAACGATTACTTGGCGCGCCACTCGGGCGTCGCGGACCGGGCTGCGGACGCCTCGGGTGGCCTGACCCCGCGCGAGGCCAAGTCCTCCATCGGCCTGACCCTGCCCACAGAGGCGGTGGCCGACGGTTCGACGGTGACGATCCCGCTGCGCGGCCTGTCCTTCTCCGAGGGACCCTCCATCACCTCCAAGGTGCGCGTGAGCGCCGGGGGAGCGCAGGCCGTGGCCGAGGTCGATAATTCCCTGGTGGACGCGCACGCCTCCGACGCTGCCGCAATCATTACGACGGACGGCGCCGGGCAGGCGAGCGTGACCGTGACGGTCGTGGGCGCGTGCGAGGGCAGGGCGGCCGGCGAGGTCGTGACCGTTCCCGTCACGGTGGCCACCGACTTCGCGACGGTCGTCGAGGCCTCGGACGGAGTGACGATTCCCGTGACCTGCGCGGGCGCCGCCCCCGCCCCGTCGGCTGACGCCGGGGATAGCGGGCAGCCCGGCGCCGCCCCCGCCCCCGCCCCCTCCAAGCGGGGCAGCACCGGTGCGCCGCGCGGTGGGTTGGCTCGCACGGGCGCGACCACGCAGGGACTGCCTGTCGCCGTTGCGATGGGCGCGATCGGGGTGGCCGGGCTGTGGGCCCGTCGCCGCAATCGTTACCAAAGCGAGAACAAGTAGCCCTTGACAGGGGAGGAGGCGGCGCGGGACACTTCGATCAGACGTAAAAGTCGACTCATACAAATGTTCGCGCAACGGTTGCGCGGACAGAGTCCGCGGCCCGCGCCGCCACCGATTCGCAGAAGAATCCACATCAACAAAGGAACACACTCATGAAGCACCTCACGAAGCTCGTCGCTGCGGCGGGGATCGTCACGCTCGCGCTGGCCGGATGCGGCGGTGGCACAACCTCCAACGGAGGAGGGACAACCAGCGAGGCCAAGGACGCCGCCACCTTCAAGGCCTGCGCGGTCTCCGACGCCGGCGGATGGGACGACAAGTCCTTCAACGAGTCCGCCTACAACGGCCTCAAGGCCGCCCAGGACAGCCTGGGCATCCAGATCAACACGGCCGAATCCAGCTCGGACACCGACTTCGTGCCCAACGTCGAGGCCATGGTCTCCGACGGCTGCACCCTCATCATCGGCGTCGGCTTCAACCTCGAGCAGGCCATCCACAAGTCCGCGGAGCAGAACACGGACCTGCACTACGCCCTCGTCGATTCCAGCTTCACCGACGGACAAGAGACCGTCACCCTTGAGAACGGCCGTCCGCTCCTGTTCAACACTGCAGAGGCCGCCTTCCTCGCGGGATACGCCGCCGCGGGCATGACGAACACGGGCAAGGTCGCCACCTTCGGCGGCATGAAGATCCCGTCGGTCACGGTCTTCATGGACGGATTCGTCGACGGCGTCGATGCCTACAACAAGGCCAAGGGAACCAGCGTGCAGGTGCTCGGCTGGGACAAGGCCACGCAGAACGGCTCCTTCACCCAGGACTTCGACAACCAGACGCTGGGCAAGGAGCAGGCGCAGCAGTTCATCTCCCAGGGCGCCGACATCATCATGCCGGTGGCCGGCCCCGTGGGCCTGGGCGCTGCGGCGGCCGCGAAGGCCGACGGCAACACCTGGATCATCGGCGTGGACTCCGACTGGTACGAGGCCAACCCCGACTACTCCTCGATCGTGCTGACCTCCGTCATGAAGGAGATCGGCGCGTCGGTCGAGCAGACCATTAAGGATTCCGTCGAGGGTAAGTTCAGCTCGGACCCCTACGTGGGTACGCTCGCCAACGGCGGCGTCTCGCTGGCTCCCTTCCACGATTTCGACGCGAAGGTCTCCGATGAGCTCAAGGCCGATCTGGCCAAGCTCACCGAGGACATCAAGTCCGGCAAGCTCGTGATCGAATCGCAAAACGCCCCGAAGTGATGCTGTGAGGGTGGGGCTGGCGGCTGAGGCCGCCGGCCCCACTGGCAGTGGGGTGCCGCCCAGTCGCAAGGGGGAAGGCCCACGGAATGAAACTAGAGCTGCGGGGGATCACGAAGAGGTTCGGTCCCCTCATCGCCAACGACTCGATCGACGTGACGATCGAGGAGGGGCACATCCACGCCCTGCTTGGAGAAAACGGCGCGGGCAAGTCCACGCTGATGAACGTCCTGTACGGCATGCTCGCCCCCGACGAGGGGCAGATTCTCATCGACGGCGAGCCCGTCACCTTCAAGGGCCCGGACGACGCCGTCGCGGCGGGCATCGGCATGGTGCACCAGCACTTCATGCTGATCCCGGTCTTCACGGTCGCCGAGTCCATCGCGCTGGGCTTCGAGCCGACCGGACCCGCGGGCATCATCAACCGGGAGCAGGCACGCCGCACGGTGCTCGATGTGTCGGCTCGTTTCGGTTTCGACCTCGACCCCGACGCGCTCATCGAGGACCTGCCGGTGGGCGCTCAGCAGCGCGTGGAGATCGTCAAGGCCCTGTCTCGCCAGGCGAAGGTACTGATCCTGGACGAGCCGACGGCGGTGCTGACACCGCAGGAGACGGACGAGCTCATGGCGATCATGCGCCAGCTCGCCGACTCCGGAACCTCCATCGTCTTCATCACCCACAAGCTGCGCGAGGTGCGCGCGGTCGCCGACGAGATCACCGTGATCCGGCGCGGGAAGGTCGTGGGACAGGCCTCCCCGAAGGACTCCGAGGCGTCCCTGGCCTCGCAGATGGTGGGGCGCGAGGTCCTCATGCGCGTCGATAAGGCCCCCGCGCGGCCCGGCGGCCCGGGCCTCGTCATCGACGACGTGTCGCTCCTGGGCGCCGGCGGCGTCGCGGAACTCGACCACGTGTCCCTCGAGGTGGCGCGCGGGGAGATCCTCGCGGTGGCAGGCGTGCAGGGCAATGGGCAGACGGAGCTCGCGGAGACGATCCTGGGCCTGCGCATTCCCAACAGCGGAACCATCACCCTCGCGGGCGCCGACATCACGCGCGCGAAACCGCGCAAGTCCCTGGATGCGGGCCTGGGCTTCATCCCCGAGGACCGTTCGACGGACGGCATCATTTCCTCCTTCTCGATCGCCGACAACCTGGTGTTGGATCAGTTCGACGCGGCCGAGTTCGCGCTCGGCCCCTCGCGCAGGCTCGGCGCGGTGGCCCGCAACGCGCGCGAGAAGCAGGAGGAATACGACATTCGCCTGACCTCGATCGACGACCCGGTCTCCTCCCTGTCGGGCGGTAACCAGCAAAAGGTCGTCGTGGCGCGCGAGATGTCGCGTGACCTGACGGTGCTGGTGGCCAACCAGCCCACCCGCGGCGTCGACGTCGGGTCGATCGAGTTTATTCACCGCAGGATCGTGGACGTGCGCGACCAGGGGTGCGCGGTGCTGCTGATCTCCTCGGAGCTGGACGAGGTCGTGGCGCTGGCCGATCGGATCGCCGTCATGTACCGCGGTCGCATCGTCGGCATCGTGCCCCCGGACACGAGCCGCGACGTGCTGGGCCTCATGATGGCGGGTGTCCCCGTGGACGAGGCCGTGGCCGCTTCCTGCGGATCAACGCAGAAGCGCGGGGCAGCCGGGAAGGAGGAGCGATGAGTGCACGCGCGAGTAAGGGGATGGGCTTCGTGATACAGGTTTTTCGTATCCGGTGGCTCGTCTCGCTGTTGGCCGTCGTCATCGCGTTTGCCATCGGGGCGGTCTTCATTGTCCTGGCGGACGCGTCCGTCGTCGATGCCTACTACGCGATGTTCCGCGGGGCTATCGTGGATCCGCAGGCCCCGACCTTTGTGCGCACGGTCAAGCCGCTGACAGACTCCCTGTTCTATGCGATCCCCCTGATCATCTCGGGGTTGGGCCTGGCCTTCGGTTTCCGCGCGGGTCTGTTCAACATCGGCGGCAAGGGCCAGATGATCATGGGCGCGCTCGCGGCCGTGTGGGTGGGTTTTTCGCTGAGCCTGCCGCCGGTGGTGCACACGCTCGTTGCCCTGGTGGCGGCGATCGTCGCGGGCGCCGCGTATGGCGGCATCGCGGGCGTCCTGAAGGCGAAGACGGGCGCGAACGAGGTGATCGTGACGATCATGTTGAACTCGATCGCGGCCCTCGCGCTAGGCTACGTGTTGACGCAGCCGGCGTGGCAAAAGCCCGGTTCGAACCAGCCGATCACCCCTAACGTCGCCGATTCGGCGGCCTTCACGGCGTTTTTCAAGGGCCCCATCAGGCTGCACTCTGGCCTCATCGTCGCGCTCGTCGCGCTGGCGTTGTTCTGGTGGCTGATGGAACGCTCCACGCTGGGCTTCCAGATTCGCGCGGTGGGCGCCAACGCGGCGGCCGCCCGAACGGCGGGCATTTCGGTCGAGCGCATCACGGCGGTCACGATGGTGATCTCGGGCGCGTTCCTGGGCCTGGCCGGGGCGAACGAGGCGTTGGGGACCCTCGGGTACGTGTCGCGTGACGTGGCCGGTTCGATCGGCTTCGACGCGATCACGGTGGCCCTGCTGGGGCGCAACAAGACCTGGGGGACCTTCGGGGCTGGGCTGCTCTTTGGGGCCTTCAAGGCGGGCGGTTACGCGATGCAGGCCAAGGGCGTGCCGATCGACATGATCCTCATCTTGCAGTCGGTGATCGTCCTGCTGATTGCTGTTCCGGATGCTCTTGCGGTGGCCGTTCCGGCTGTCCGGCGTCGACGCGACCGAGCAGGCGCGAAAGGAGAAGGCTGATGAGCACAAGTGAGTCCGTTGCAGTCCCGCGGGTAGAGGCCAAGCGTTCCTGGAAGCTCCCCGGCATCTACGTGGCCGCCTGCATTCTGCTCCTTGTCTTCGCGATCTCCACGCGCGGCGACGTGACGATCCGCCTGAACGACAAGTCGCAGTCCTACGAGATCCCCGACATCGTCACCGCCGGTGCCCCCATCGTGTGGGTGCTTGCTGCCTTGACGATCGCCATCACCGCGTGGACGATTCTGGCGACCGCGCGGCGCATGACGCAGAGCACGTGGGCGCGCGTGGGTGGGATGGTCCTTGTCGGCCTATCGACGATCCTGGGATTCCTGTTCTACGCTGGCTCGGATTCGACCGGGGCGGTGACCCTGACCTCGACGCTCGTCTCGACGGTGGCGATCTCGACGCCGCTCATTTTCGGCTCCCTGTCGGGCGTCGTCTCCGAGCGAGTCGGCGTCGTCAACATCGCGATTGAAGGCGACCTCCTGGTGGGGGCCTTCGCGGGCGTCATGGCGGCCTCGTACTTCCAGATGCCCTACGCGGGCGTCATCGCGGCGCCCCTCGCGGGCGCGGCCCTGGGGGCGCTGCTGGCCCTTTTCTCGGTCAAGTGCGGGGTGGACCAAATCATCGTCGGCGTCGTCTTGAACGTGCTGGCGCTGGGCCTGACCACCTTCCTGTACGGGACGGTCATGAAGGAAACTCCGGGGAGCCTGAACACCAACCAGTTCTCGCTGTCCCCGATCAAGATTCCCGGCCTCGCCGAGATCCCGGTGATCGGCCCGGTGCTGTTCAATCAGACGATCCTCGTCTACCTCATGTACGCGGCCGTCATCGCGCTGGCCTTCTTCCTGTTCCGTTCCCGCTGGGGGCTACGCCTACGCGCCTGCGGTGAGCACCCGCGGGCGGCGGACACGGTCGGCATCAACGTGGGGCGCACGCGCACGCTCAACACGATCCTCGGCTCCGCCTTCGCGGGCCTGGGGGGCGCCTTCTTCACGATCGGGTCGGGCCTGGCCTTCACGGACAACATTTCCGCGGGCAACGGCTACATCGCCCTGGCGGCGATGATCCTGGGCAAGTGGAACCCCGTGGGTGCCATGGGGGCGGCCGTCATGTTCGGTTTCGCGCAGGCCCTGGCCCGCATGCTGCCCAACATCGAGCCCGCGATCCCCGCTGACCTGGTCTCGATGATCCCCTACGTGGTGACGATCGTCGCGGTGGCCGGTTTCGTCGGCAAGTCTCGCGCGCCCGCCGCCGAGAACGTCCCCTACGTGAAGTGAGGGGGCCGCGACGATGACGCAGATCGACTGGGACGCCCTGCTGGGCGCGGCCATCGAGGCGATGACCCACGCCTACTGCCCCTACTCGCATTTCCCGGTGGGGGCCGCCGGTCTGGCCAGCGACGGGCGGATCGTGAGCGGCTGCAACGTGGAGAACGCGGGGTACGGGGTGACGCTGTGCGCAGAGTGCGGCATGGTCTCCGACCTCATCCGCTCCGGCGGCGGCGCGCTCCTCGCCGTCGTCGCCGTCAATGGGGACCGGGTCCCGGTGGCCCCGTGCGGCCGGTGCCGTCAGCTCATCTACGAGCACGGCGGGCCCTCCTGCCTGGTCCTCATGCCCGGCGGCGTCGCCGACATGACGCAGGTCCTGCCCGGGGCCTTTGGCCCCCACGACTTGGAGGAGCTGGGGTCCCAGACCGACGCGGGGCTGCGCGACGCACACGGGGTGGCCCCGGCCTCGTCCACGACGAAAGAAGGAACTGATGGCACTCTTTGATGCCGTTGACATCATCCGCGTCAAGCGCGACGGGGGAGCGCTGACCCCCGATCAAATCGACTGGACGATCGACGCCTACACGAAGGGCATCATCAAGGACGAGCAGATGGCCGCCCTGGCCATGGCGATCTTCCTGCGCGGCATGGACCGCGCCGAGATCGCCCGCTGGACGGACGCGATGATCCGCTCGGGGGCGCGCATGGACTTCTCCGGCATCGGTATGCCGACCGCCGACAAGCACTCCACGGGCGGCGTGGGCGACAAGATCACGCTGCCCCTGGCGCCGCTGGTCGCGTGCTTCGGCGTGGCCGTCCCGCAGCTGTCGGGCCGAGGCCTGGGGCACACGGGCGGCACCCTCGACAAGCTCGAGGCGATCCCGGGGTGGCGCGCGCAGCTGAGCAATGAGGAGATCATGGCCCAGCTGGGGTCCGGGTGCGGCGCGGTCATCTGCGCGGCGGGCTCGGGGCTGGCCCCCGCGGACAAGAAGCTCTACGCGCTGCGCGACATCACGTCGACCGTGGAGTCGATCGCGCTGATCGCCAGTTCCATCATGAGCAAGAAGATCGCGGAGGGAACGGGTGCCCTCGTCCTGGACGTCAAGGTCGGCTCGGGCGCCTTCATGAAGGACCTGGACGCCGCGCGCGAGCTCGCCCGCACGATGGTCGACCTCGGGCGTGATGCGGGGGTCGCCACGCGCGCGCTCCTCACCGACATGTCCGTGCCGCTGGGCAGGAAGATCGGCAACGCCCTCGAGGTGGAGGAATCCGTCGAGGTCCTGGCCGGGGGTGGCCCCGCCGACGTCGTTGAGCTCACCTGCGAGCTCGCGCGCAACATGCTGGACCTGGCCGGGGTTCGCGACGCCGACGTCGAGGCGGCCCTGGCGGACGGTCGCGCCATGGACCGGTGGCGGGCGATGATCCGCGAGCAGGGCGGTGATCCGGACGCGCCCCTGCCGCGCGCCGCGCACACCCACCGGGTCCTCGCCGAGGCCGACGGGACCGTCGCGGGCATGGATGCGCTGGCCGTGGGGGTTGCCTCGTGGAGGCTGGGCGCTGGCCGCGCCGTCAAGGAGGACCCGGTGCAGGCAGGAGCCGGCGTCGAGATCCACGCCAAGCCGGGGGAACGCGTCACCAAGGGAGCGCCCCTGCTCACGCTCCACACCGACGACGAGTGGCGCATCGAGCGCGCCCTTGAGGCCCTCTCCGGCGCCATCGAGATCGCCGACGGGGTGGCACCCGAGCCGCGTCGCGTCGTCCTGGAGACCGTCTCCTGAGCGGAGGCTCAGCGCAGATCGCGCGGGGAAGGAAGCGGCGTGGATAAGCGTGACGAGCAGGCGATTGAGGCGGTCAAGGCCTACTATCAGCAGGATCTGAGCCAGGCCGAGGTCGCCGCCCGCATGGGCATCTCGCGCCCCACGGTCGCCAAGCTGCTGGCCCACGGCCGCGCGCGCGGCTTCGTAACCGTCGAGATCCACGACCCGCGCGACGACGCCTCCGAGCTGGCCTCGCGCCTCGAGGAACGCTTCGGCCTGGCCTGCGCGCGCGTCGCCTACGGGCACGCCGCGGATGAGGCGGAGGCCATCGACCAGGTGGGGCGCGTCGGCGCCGCCCTGGTGGTTCAGCTGGTGCGCGACGACATGAGCGTGGGAATCTCGTGGGGGCGCACGATGAGCGCGCTCGCCTCCCACCTGGCGCGAGCCCCACGCCAGGGCGTGCGTGTCGTCCAGCTCAAGGGCGGGACCTCCTACTCGGAGCGGGCGACGCACGACTACGAGATCATGCGTTCCTTTTGTGAGGCGCTATGCGCCGAGCCCAGGTACCTTCCGCTGCCCGCCATTTTTGAGGACACCGCTACGGCCTCGATCGTGCGAGCGGACCGGGCTATCGCGCGGATCCTGGAGGCGGGGCGCGGCGTGGACGTGGCGGTGTTTACCGTCGGCGCGATCAACGAAGCGGCCCTGTCACTGAACCTGGGCCAGCTGGAGGTGGGCGAGGTGGAGGCGCTGCTGCGCGAAGCCGTGGGCGACGCCTGCTCGCGCTTCTTCACGCGCGACGGCGCCGTCGCTGCCCCCGCGGTTGACGAGCGCACGGTCGGCATCCGGCTGGAGGAGCTGCGCGCTCGTCCCGTGCGCGTGCTCGTGGCCGGCGGCCGCGTCAAGGCGAGCGCGCTGGACACCGCGCTGCGCATGGGGTTGGCCACGCACCTCGTGGTCGACCAGGACCTGGCCGCCGCGCTGCTGGAGAGGCAGGGCGAGGCATCCCCGTCGGCGGGTGGGCAACGACGCCCCCCGACGGATGAGAACACTTGTCAATTCACTCGTTGACACTATGACAATGCAGGGCATAGCCTTGTGGAACAGGTAACGAAGCCTGAGCGGACCACCGCTCGACGACCCAACGGAGGACACATGCGCTCGACACCGCACATCAACCCCACCGCACCCATCGCGCCGACGATCCTCCTACCCGGAGACCCGCTGCGCGCGAAATTCATTGCCGAGAACTACCTGGAGGACGTCCAGCAATTCAACGCCGTGCGCAACATGTTGGGCTTCACCGGCACCTACCAGGGGACCCCCGTCTCCGTCATGGGGTCGGGCATGGGCATCCCCTCGATCTCCCTGTACGCCTACGAGCTCATCCACGAATTCGGCTGCACGCGCCTCGTGCGCGTGGGCACTTGCGGGGCGATGCAGCCCGACATGCACCTCTACGACGTCGTCGTCGCCCAGGCCGCGTGCTCGAACTCCGCGTTCCTCGACCAGTACCAGCTACCCGGCTCCTACGCGCCGATCGGCTCCTACCGCCTCATCGAGGACGTGGTGCGCCGTGCCCGCGAGGCTGACGTGCCGGTCCACGTGGGCAACATCCTCTCCTCCGATACGTTCTACAACGCGAACCCGACCTTCAACGAGGCCTGGCAGCGCATGGGCGTGCTCGCAGTCGAGATGGAGACCGCCGGCCTGTACGCGACCGCCGCCCACGCGGGCGTCGAGGCCCTGGGTGTCTTCACGGTCTCCGATTCCCTGGTGACGGGCGAGGCGACGGACGCCCAGGCACGCCAAACGTCCTTCACGACCATGATGGAACTGGCCCTGCCCCTGGCCACGCTCTGACACGAACAGAAAGTAGATCTATGAACAAGCGTGACGTGGCGGCGATGATCGACCACACGATCCTCAAGCCCGAGGCCACGACTGCGGACGTGGCGCGCATCGTCGAGGAGGGCGCCGCCGCCGGCACCTTCTCGGTGTGCGTGTCCCCCTCGATGCTTCCCCTGGACGTGCCCGAGGGACTGAAGGTCGCCTGCGTCGTGGGTTTCCCCTCGGGCGCTGTCAAGCCCCAGGTGAAGGCATTCGAGGCCGCCCAGGCGGTGGCCGACGGCGCCGACGAGATCGACATGGTCATCAACATCGAGCTGGTCAAGGACGCGCGCCTCCACGAGCTCGAGGAGGAGATCAAGGCCGTGCGACGGGTGGTGCCCGCCCCGCGCGTCCTCAAGGTCATCATCGAGTCGGCCGCCCTGAGCGACGACGAGATCGTCGCCGCCTGCACCGCCTCGATGGCCGCGGGCGCGGACTTCGTCAAGACGTCCACGGGCTTCCACCCCGCGGGCGGCGCGTCCGTCCACGCCGTCGCCCTCATGCGCGCCACCGTCGGCGACGCGCTCGGCGTCAAGGCCTCGGGCGGCATCCGCAACGCCGAGACGGCGCTCGCCATGATCGAGGCCGGAGCCTCCCGACTGGGTGTCTCCGCCACCACCGCCATCCTGGCAGGACTGGAGGACTGACCCGTGGAGCTACTTGACAAGGCTCAGCGCTGGGCCGACCACGACCCGGACCCGGCCACGGCCTCGTCCCTGAAGGCCGACATCGAGGCCGCGGAGCACGGCGACGAGGAGGCGCTCGCCCGCGTGAGCGCCGCCATGAACGGCCCCCTCGAGTTCGGCACGGCCGGCCTGCGCGGCGTCGTCGGCCCCGGCGAGTCCCGCATGAACCTGGCCGTCGTCATCCGCGCGACCGCCGGCCTGTGCCAGGTCGTCAAGGCCCACGCGACGGGCACCCCCACCCTGGTCGTGGGCTGCGACGCCCGCTACGGCTCCTCCGAGTTCGCCACGGCCGCCTGCCGCGTCGCCTCCGCCGCCGGCGTGCGCGTCCTCGCGCTGCCCCAGGCCAACCCGACCCCGCTGACCTCCTTCGCGGTGCGCCACTACGGCGCGGACGCGGGCGTCATGGTGACCGCCTCGCACAACCCCGCCCCGGACAACGGCTACAAGGTCTACCTGGGTGGCAGCGTCGTCACCGGCGACGGGCAGGGCGTCCAGATCGTCCCGCCCTTCGACGCCGAGATCGCCGCGGCCATCGAGGCCGCGCCCCCCGCCGACGAGATCCCCATGAACGATGACCTGGTCGAGGCCGTGGATCCGCGCGACGAGTACGTCGCCGAAGCTATTAAGCTGGCCTCCGGCGAGGCCGCCGCCCGCGCGGACCTGCGTATCGTCCTGACCGCCATGCACGGCGTGGGCGCCGCGATGACCGCGCGCGTGCTGGCCGAGGCCGGCTTCGCGAAGGTCTCGCTCGTCGCCGCGCAGGCCGAGCCTGACCCAGACTTCCCGACCGTGCCCTTCCCGAACCCCGAGGAGGCCGGCGCCCTCGACATGGCGATCGAGCAGGCCCGGGCAGAGGACGCCGACCTGATCATCGCGGTCGACCCCGACGCGGACCGCTGCGCGCTCGCGGTGCCCGACCCACACGCCGAGGCTGAATGGACCCCGCTGAGCGGCGACCAGATTGGCTGCCTGTTGGGCGAGTTCCTGGCCTCGCGCGGCCTGACGGGATCGCTCGCGAACTCGATCGTGTCCTCGCGCCTGCTGGCGCGCATCGCCCGCTCTCACGGGCTCGAACACCACACGACGCTCACGGGCTTCAAGTGGATCGCGCGCGCCCCTCAGCTGGCTTTCGGCTACGAGGAGGCCATCGGCTTTTGTCCGAATCCCTCCGTCGCGCGCGACAAGGACGGGATCGCGACCTCGGTCGTCGCCGCCTCGCTGTTCGCTGCGCTCAAGACCGAGGGGCGCACCGCCTGGGATGAGCTAGACCGCTTGGCCCACGCCCACGGCCTGCACGTGACCGGCCCGCTGACCTTCCGCGTCGAAGAGATCGCTCAGATTGACACGGGCATGGCGCGCCTGCGCGCCCAGCCGCCGAGCGAGCTCGCGGGCTCGCCCGTCGTCGAGGTCTCTGACCTGTCGGAGGGCTACCAGGGCCTGCCGCCCACGGACG
>ENA-OWLX01000692-OWLX01000692.1-metagenome-genome-assembly--contig:-NODE-692-length-12629-cov-4.109194_pt1 | contig 12629 bp, 10 predicted proteins | sample MGYA00245351_ERZ651106 | MGnify/ENA primary metagenome ERZ651106 (study PRJEB26857, sample SAMEA4031768) | metagenome | biome: human; feature: oral; material: saliva | place: Philippines | collected 2014... | reverse complement strand
TCACAAACTTTGGGGCCCGCCGGTTATAGGGGTTGCTATGTTCTTAAAGATTGACTTTCAAGTGGAGGTAATACTTATACTTACAACCGATAAAAGAAAAATTGTAAGTCGAAAGTCTTTTAAGAACACGCAACTTCTGTTATATTGGTAACAGAAATTATGATTTATTTAGGTGCGGTGTAGAGACTGTGCCTTTTTTGGCTCTCAATCTCTAACTTGTTGAATTATACCATACAAAAATAAATACGTCAATACTTAAAACTAAGATTTGTAAATAATCAAGTAAAAAGTGGAGGTAAATATTATGATTATCAACTCTTGCGTACCTGAAGATGAGGAGTATTTAGCAAGACTTTCTGCCATTGCGGTTAAGCCTAAAATGTTATATTACTATGGTAAAATGCCGGAAAGAGACGAAAGATTTTTGAGTGTGGCGCCGCGATATTGCTTCGAATCACCTGGACGGGCGAAGACAGTGGCCGTGGTGGGGGCGCGGAAAAATACAGAATATGGTAAGGAACAGGCATATAAAATTGCGTATGAATTAGCTAAACATGGGGTAGTGATTGTGTCTGGTTTGGCATTTGGGATTGATTCGGTGGCACACCGGGCAGCGCTTAATGCTGGAGGAGTAACGTTGGCAATACTGGGAACTCCGATTGATCAAATATATCCTGCAAGTCACACAGGGCTGGCAGATGAGATTGTGCAAAAAGGTGGTGCAATTATTTCAGAGTATCCAGAGTGGAGCGAGGTGAAAAAGGATGAAAAATTATTACAGTTTTTTCAATCGAGGAGTGGGCGGAAGGCTTCATTTTTGACACGAAATCGCTTGATTTCAGGGCTAGCTGATGTTGTGGTAATTGTGGAAGCGGATCTGCGGTCGGGTTCCCTAAATACAGCGCATCATGCATTTGAGCAGAGTAATCTAGTTTATGCGGTGCCGGGGGATGTAGGAAGGGCTAGTTCAAGGGGATGTAATCGACTGCTTGGGCGTGGAGCGGTGGCCTTGACTGATGTTGAGGATATTTTATTGGATCTGGGAATTGATGAAAAGAAGCGAGCCAAAGAAAAGAAGGTTGAATTATCCGGGGATACAGAGATTGAAACCTTGATTTTGAAGGAACTAAAGGATGGTGTTCGCGACGGTGAGGAGATTCTGGCAAGTATTAATAGAGGCGTTCTATCTGATAATGCTTGCCCTACTATGGGTCAAGCTAGTACAATGACGGTAAATGTATCGGAGTTTGCGGTAGCAATCTTTGAATTACAAATGAAGAATAGGATCAAGTCAATGGGGAGTAATCGTTGGATGTTAGTGACTTAGTGAATAGACTTTGATTTTTCTTGGTGATATTTGGTTTAGATATAGCTAAATGTGTCTATAGGGGTTGTGATAATAAAAAGCTTGGTGAGGATTAACTAAGCAAAGAAGAATGAGGAGGTTTTATGACATAAGTTTATATTTTTTGACTCAATTTTAATGTTTATTCAGGTAAGTTAAACGGGGAGAAATAAAGATGGAAAAAAGAAACCGGAGAAAATATGACGAACAATAATGCTATGCCAAAAGCAATGCCAATTGCGGAGATATCGCATATTCTGGCGAGAATTGGTATTTTGCGGTCACTTCACGCATCGGCGGTGGCGAATCGTTTTAAATTAAACCCGACAGAGGTAAAGATCATGGGGTATGTCAAAAGTAATACATTAAAACGAGGCATGAGTGATATTCTAGATTGCTATAATATTGGTGAAAGTTCGGCGGCGCGGTCGATTTCGAGACTCGAAGATCGATCCTTTCTTCATAAACGTAGTCATCCATACAATCAGAAACATATGGATTTGGTGGTTTCGGGGGAGGGGATTTATATCGCGAGCTATATCCTGGTAGAACAGAGAAAATATGTCAATGAGTTATTTGAGGATTTCACACATGATGAACGGATTACTTTTATAAAGCTACTCTGGAAAATGGACTATAACTTAAGAAAGAGGATTACTGAATATCGAGGTAAATGAAGTTTTAATCTAGGATTTTATAATTTTATAATTTCGTCGAGTTTATTTGAGGCTTTTTGAAGGATTTCAGGTAGAAGATTGGATTCCTCTTCGGTAAAACAACCGAGGACAAAGTTGGCGTCGCCAATTTTGCTGCGGAGTTCGTTATTGCCGGAACCAAGGCGAAGTCTTGGAAAATCAGTAGTACGGAAATATTGCTCCATGGATTTGAGTCCATTATTTCCTCCACTACTTCCCTTTTCGCGGAAGCGGAGCTGGCCGAACTCAAGATTAAAGTCATCACAGACGACATAGATTTGATCGAGAGGTATTTTGTAAAAACTGGCGCATTCTTTGGCGGCTAATCCTACTTCGTTATAGCAAGTTTGAGGTTTTAAGAAGATAACGTCGTCTACCTTGGTGTAGATGGAGTGGAACTTTTTGGCGGTCTGCCAGGAAAGGTCGTGGGTTTTAAAATAAAAATCAAGGGCAAGGAAGCCAAAATTATGCCTAGTAAAATTGTATTCTGGGCCAGGATTGCCGAGGCCAACGATAAGTTTCATAGAGTAGATTATAACGCATAAATGAAAAATAAGGTGCGAAAATAAGATAGGAAATGGGGCATGAAAAAGGCCACCTTGGTGGTGGCCTTAGGAGGTGACTTAGTTTAGTCCTGGTTGGGATCTCGCCTTGCGATGTAGGCTTTCACAAACTCGCTTCTGACGACTTCACCCTTGCCGAGGCTAATCTGGGCAACCATGGGGAGATCAGTAATATAGTGCTTAATAAAACTGATGCCGTTATTTTGCCTATTGAGCCCTTCCTGGTGGACCTGCTCAATGTCGCCGGCAATGATAGCTTTGACATTGGTGCCGAGTCGCTTTAAGAGTGTATCTGCTTCTCGCGGACCTTGATCCTGAAACTCGTCATAGATCACAAAAGCATCAGCAAGGTCTAATCCTCTTGCTGCCTCAACTGCGATGGTCTTGTAGCACTGTCGGTATAATTTATCTGCCGACTTCTCAATATCGTTGCCGAGATTGGTGTCAGCAGATTTTTTACTGCCGTTTTTCTTAGCACCGGTACCAAGATCTTCATCTTTTATAGAGTCCAGGTCATTAGAATCGTTTGAACGCTTAGGATCGTTTGAGCGCACGATTGCATTTTTGAACTTCCCATTGGTTAATTTGAGATAGTTCTTTAATGCATTTTTGAACGGCGCAATGTTCGGCTCGATTTTTTCGTCAAAACTACCTGGAAGATAGCCATGGGCTCTCTGAAAATCAATAGCGCATGGTACTGTGAAGCATTGCAGGTAAGCGTGAGCTTCATGTAGTATTGTGCCACAAACCGTCGAGAGAAAGGTTTTGCCAGTACCAGCATTGCCGGTAACAACCACGACGGAAATGTCGGGATGACTGATTGCCTCAAGATACATTGCCTGCCCTGCATTCTTGGGTTTGATGGTAGTAAAGCTGCGGAAACAGAACAGGTGTACAATGCGCTGCTGTTTGCAGTCGAAGCGTCCGATATTGTGATATTCTTTAGACTTACCCTTTAGAACATCGTAGCCATTTTGCCCTAACTTAGGCGACATAACAACAAATTCATTGGCAAACAAACGCGGTTCGTTTGGTAAGAACTGCTGCCACATCTCGAGACTGATGCCACTATTTGAGTTCATAAACTCTTCATACAACTCAAATGGAACGGTGACTTCACGTCTGCCGGTATAAGCAGGAGCCTTGCTTGTGAGGGTGTCGGTTGCAATACCACTTGCACGCGCGCGGATAGCAATTGCTTCATCGTTGGTGAGTAGGACAATGTTGTCTACATAGGCAGTCTTTTTGATTGAGTAGGCTGCACTAAACAGTTGACTGACAGGATCCTTTAAGTTCGAGTTCCCGAAGAACGATAAACTGTTGGTGTTCGGAAAAACTGTAAAAAGGTTTCCCTGCTTGGGAAAATAGATCGCTGTCCTGAGATTACCCGGGTCCTCATTGTCGGAGACGAACTTTACCCTTTCAATCAGCTTACGAAGTCTTCTTAAGACTTGTCTTGCAATGTAATGGTATACCTCGTTCTCTGGTGAAATAGCATTTAGTTCCTCGACTACAGAGGTCGGGATGATCAGATGTGCATGACGGAAATCCTCCCATGCACTGTGAGACCATTCCTTAAAAACCTCATCAGCATCAGTCTCGAAGCTGGGGATAACTTCCGGGCAAGCCAGAAGCGCACTTTTGTCTAATACATAGATGGTGTGTTCCTGGTCGTAGTAATTGACCTGAGTGTCTGTGAAAATGTCTTTGATGACGATGCCATTGATGTTGTCTTCGACAATGCCGTTGATGATGATACCATTAGCGTCGCAGGACGGGGTGGACTGGGTTGCTTTCATAATTCCCTCCTTTTAAAGAGCGTGTGGTGTGAGTAGATTTTGATAATTAAACCAAAACTATCAAAGACTACTAGTTACAAAAAAGTAGGCACCAATACCCACTTGGTGATATTATTGCACTTTTGAGTAAAAAGGCAAGCTTAATCGAATTATTTGTCGTTATCTTTGGAGTTATTGCGATAAGATTTGCGTGGACCAGCAGCGCGATCATTGTGGAAGGAGAACATGATTGGTGTACCAACAAATGGATAAACCTCACGGATGCGACGTTCAAGATAACGTTTATAAGACCAGTGGAGAAGTTCCATCTCGCGACCGTGGATTACAAACCATGGTGGGCAAGTATCAGTCTGGATAATATATTTGAGCTTTGGGTGAGTATTTTTCAGTCCAGCTGGCGGATGAGAAACAGTGGCTTCGTTGAGAATTTTATTAAGTTCAGAAGTTTTTACTTCAGTATGTCTAGCTAGATCGATCTCAGTAACGAGCTCAAAGAGTTTGGTGACGTTTTTGCCGGTTTCAGAACTGGTGATAAGGACTGGAGCGAATGAGAGGAAGTTGAAATCGCGTTCTAGGTGATTGAGAATATGGTCAATCTCTGTATAGTCAGCGGTTTTGGTTTTATCTGAAAGAGTAGATGTAACAGGGGTAGAATTGTCGAGAAGGTCGGCTTTAGTGAGAACCATAATAATTCCCTTGCCAGCTTCGATAATTTGTCCGGCGAGAGACTGATCGAGCTTAGAGTGTGGTTCTTTAGAATCAATAAGAAGAGCACAGATGTCGGCCTCTTCGATAGCGGCGAGGGTGCGAATAGCGGAGAATTTTTCAATACCAACCTCGCGCTTGCCAGGTTTCCTAAGGCCAGCAGTGTCAAGGATTTCAATGGTCTGCCCCTTGAATTTGACGCGGATACGATTGGTGTCGCGGGTGGTTCCCTGCTTTGAGCTAACAATGGCCTGCTGTTTTTGGGCGAGACGATTAAAGAGACTGGATTTGCCGACGTTTGGACGACCGATAAGGGCAAGCTTGATTAGGGGGTTGCCGTTTTCGTCTAGATTTACTTTACTATCTTCGGTGGCTTCTTCTTTTGGCTTGACATCTAGGGTATGAAAAATAGCCTGTTTGAGATTATTAACACCAAAACCGGTGGTTGCAGAAGTGCGGTGTATATTATCTTCTTTAATACCAAATTTGAGATATTCGAAATTATCAAGAGACTCTTTAAGGTCGGATTTATTTAAGACTAGGAAGACGGGCTTTTTAGAGCGAAGAGCGGAACGAGCGATGTCTAGATCGCGAAAATCAGGATACTTGGTGGAGTCGACAGTGAAGAGGATGAGGTCAGCAACTTCAATGGCGTCTTCGATTTGATCTTGGATGGAGGCCTCAAAGTCATCTTCAGGATTTTTTAGACCTGCGGTATCGATAAGAGTAAAACAATTGTCGATGGTGGCAATTACGTTGTCACGAGTAGTACCAGCCTCGCGTGCCACGATGGCAATGTTTTTATGCGCCATGCGGTTTAGGAGACTCGATTTACCGGCATTGGTTTGGCCGATGAGTGCGACAATTGGAAGTTTTTTCATATAAATATTCTATCACAGGAAGCTTCACTTGTAAAATATGAAAAATATGTTGTAGCTGAAATTATCTTAAATAAACAAAAAAAGAGTCGAATTTTGACTCTAGATCTTGAATTGGTGATTCCGGCGGGAGTCGAACCCGCGATTTTCTGGATGAGAACCAGACGTCCTAGACCACTAGACGACGGAACCAATATATAATAAAATTAACATTTTTCTAAAGAAAAAGCAAGAGAATTGACTAGTCACAATCAAAAGTGTGGTCATTGTAGTATGAGTCATCAAGTTCTTCAAGCTGACGTTTGCTGCCACCCATGCCCAAATCAAGACCGTCATTTTTGGCGCGAAACTCTTCATCGGACATGTCGCCGAGATTATCCTCGTCGCCTTCATCAGTCAAATTATTGACGTCATTAGAATCATTGGTCTCGTAGGTTGTATGGTCAAAGCTGTCTGGCTGATTGGCGCCAGAATCCCAGGAGTCGGCATCGGTGTCAATTTTCTTTTCGACAACTTCTGACATTTTGCTATTTGGTTCACCAGCGTTGACATAGAACTCTGCACTCATATAAAACTCCTGTTAATTGATTATTATATTGATTATAGCAGGATTTTAGAATTTTCGTATGAAAGATAACTGAAGGTATGACTAGGTGGGATTTTATGTTGGCTTTGAGGAAGTAGTTTGGTTTATCTACTATTATTCATAAGAAAGTTTGCCATAGCTATCTGGGATGGCAGAAATCCAAGTCCGGCCAGGTTTAAGTTTGATTTCCTCGCCTGTGGTTGTTTTAAAACTAATTTGAGATTCGCGATTTGCTTTATGCCAAGTACCTTCGAAGACGGTGCCGTTTTGGAAAATAGAGACCTGACCGGATCCAATAGTAGTGATATCCTCGTGATAACCATCGAGCGGACTAGTGCGTTCTTTGACTCGCATGACAATAACGACGTCTGGATTGATCTGGGTAGGCTCTTTACAGTCGCGCTTTGGCGATGGTTTGGCCGGAACATTCTCACAAGTGTATGAAAGATGCGTTTCGCCATTAGCATAGCTTCTAAAATAAGTGTTGGTGTTTTTGCTATAGGCGTAGTTTACGTTAAAACCTTGTTGATGATTGAAGCGAATATGGATATTTGAAGCTAATTTTTTGGGTTCTGAGGTAGTTTTGTTTTGAGTTTGGTCTGGGGAATCTGTCTGCTTTTCATCTTTTTTGATTTGACTCTCCTCAATTTCTTTTTTCTGTGCATCGGATTCGTCTTTTGTCAGACGGGCGAAGGATTTTGGTTTGGAGAAGGAGCCACGGGCTGTATTCTCAAGGAAGGTAGCGAGGAGTGGTCCGGACGTAAAGAGATTATTTGGCGCAGCATAGCCAAGATAGGCACCGCCAGACCATTGTCCGTAATTTCTCCACATATAGTTGACGGATTCGGAGATGTGTCGGTAATTGCGGACCGCCGTCAGTGCGTCGTCGGCTCCTCCTGCATGAACAATAGTGCAATCAAACGGGGTATCCCATTCGAGATGATAGAGTCTAAGCGAACGGATGGGGCCGATGGCCTGAGCGCCAACCGGGTTTTTAAAGATTGCAGCAAAACGGGTGATGCCAACCTCTGCGATTGCTTCAAAAACAATGCTAGCGCGATGCAAGCCGACTTGGGGACGTGCGCCATCTAGGCCGTTAGGAATTTGAATACAATAGATGGGCTGCTCATTGGCATTTTTGGCCATTTGTTCGGCTTCTTTGACTGAGAGTTTTCTAGTGCTGCCATCAGCTTCAGTAATTTTTTCACCGTGTTCATCATACTGAATGCCAGAATGCGAAATTACTTCACCGGTGAGGTTGTCATAGAAATAAAATGGAGTACTCTCAACTTCAGTTAGTTGATGTTCTGTTTTGTCTTCTGTCTCAGGTTTTTTAGAAAAAATCAGCAAAAAAGTGCCAGTAATAATACAGAGAAACAAGGCAATTGTAATAAGACTAAAGATAAGGCGCTTACTTGGTTTTTTAGGATCCGTGCTAGGTTTGTCAGATTTTTCAGGACCGTGATCTTTAGTATTTTTTTCGAGATTATCCTCTGAGATGGTCTCGATAAGCGTTGCCTGGTTGTGTTTATTTTTTGGCACTTTTACTCCTTTTGGCGAGAGAGCCTTAGTTATTTGCGAGTGCGGTTCGGACCTTGTTTAATCTGGCTAGGGTACGATTTTTGCCGAGCACTCTCAAGGTGAGATGGAGAGCTGGGCTAAATGGCGCAAAGCTAACCGCAATACGGATGAGACTGAAAAATTCAGCTGGCTTCTTCTCAGTTTTTGCGAGAAGGTCGTTTAAGATATTCTGTAGATTATCGTCGGTCCAGTCTTCGTCTTTAACATCATTTAAGGCTTCGATAGTTTCGGTGAGCAGCCCGACGAGTTCGGTCTCGGAATATTTCTTGAGGAATTTGCTATCTGTAATCATTGAAAGATCAACGACTGGATCTTCGAAGAAATAGGTTGTCATAGTGCGAAGGTCGGAAAGAGTTTTTAGACGATCGTAGATAATATTGAGAACTGCTTTTTTGTATTCGTCAGTTTCAGTTTTTGCAGATTCTGGCCAGAAGTCGATTGGTTTAAAGATGTCGTAGCGTGAGAAATCTTCAGAGCCAGAGGTCTCACAGGTACGGGCGTAAAGTTCGTCAATTCCCTGTTCGGTGGCGATTTTACGAATCCATTGACCATTCATCCAAAGGATTTTAACTTCATCAAAGCGAGCGCCAGAATTCTGAATACGGTGGACAGAAAACTTTTCGATAAGCTCTTCGAGTGAATAAATTTCTTGTTCAGTACCATCATTCCATCCGAGACAGGCAAGATAGTTGGTCATGGCTTCTGGTAAAATACCGTCGTCACGATATTCGGTGACGGATTTTGCGCCATCGCGTTTACCGAGTTTTTTATGGCCGTTTGGTGCCAAGATATGTGGCAAAGAAACAAAGATATGGCGTGGCACTTCGAGCGCATCGTAAAGCGCAAGATAATTTGGGGTACTTGAAAGATATTCGACGCCGCGGGTGATGTGGCTGCATTCCATTAAGGTATCATCAACGATGTGAGCAAAGTTGTAAGTTGGAAGACCGTCACCTTTTATAAGGATAATGTCGTCGCAAACTTCAGGGCCAGTATGAAGGTCGCCCATTACTTCGTCATGCCATGAATATGCTTTTGGAATAGTCTTGAAACGGATTGGCAAGCCTTCGTGCCAAGTTGGGGGATTTTCTGGACGGTGGTTACGATAGAGGTAAGGAACTTTTTTAGCCTCATCTGCTTTACGATACTCGTCGATTTTTTCACTCGAGGTATCGTCGGCATAGGCGCGACCTTTTTCAATTAATTTTTTTGCCCATTCGATATAGATGGCTTTACGTTCGGTTTGAACGTAAGGTACGTGTGGGCCACCGACGATTGGACCTTCGTCCCATTCGAGGCCGAGCCAGCGGAGAGTATCGAAGATCAATTCGGTAGCACCCTCAACAAAACGAGCCTGGTCAGTATCTTCAATGCGAAGGATAAACTGTCCGCCTGCTTGCTTTGCAATTAAGTATGGATAAATGGCACTTCTAATATTGCCAATGTGGATATAGCCGGTTGGGCTAGGTGCGAATCGGGTGCGAATTTTCTTCATAATAAGATAAGTATAGCACCTTTTTTATTCTATAGAGAGGTTACGATATTCTTGATTTGTTTTTTTGTTAGTTCACCTTGGAAATTATTGATTTTATAGACAATACCAGCGTTAACCCAGGCGGCGTTAGATCCGCTAATATATATTGTGATTCCCTGCTCGCGGACAGAGTCATAATTCTCGCCCCACTTAGTTTTTACGTAACGGTTCAAAAGGGCGTTGCTATCCCAAGGGAGTTTTTCTTCAGTGAGGGTGAACTTTGCTTGATTTGGGCCAGCGAAGTCCATGGCAACACTATTATCTTGTGTGGTGTAGACACCAGAAAGTCGATACTCGCGAGGGATATAACTAGGGTAGGTAGCCTGGATACCAGTTTGCATGGCAGCGACACGTACGGAAATGTCTGGCATGTTGGTTTGTGCAATAAAGAAGAGGCTGGCGACTACTGCAGTGGAACAGAAAAGAGCAAAAGCAAGTCGAGTGCTTTTTTTATGGATCGATTTTTTCACCGGTTTTACATTTTTTGGCTGAGTAGCGGCTACCACTTGTTTGGCTTTTGGATCTTCACTCATCTTACTAAAGGCCGACTCAACTGAGTTAGTGGTCATATTGGCGGCTGGGATGGCGGCTCTTGTTAGTTCTTTTGCTGGGCTTTTAATGGAGGCTTTTGGTTTTAGACTTGATTTGACTAAAGGCTTTACAAAAGACTTTTTACTTTTAGTAAAGATAGCAGTTGGCTTTTCAATGTTTTCGAGAATCTGTTTTTCTTGTTCAGAGACTGCGGAAAATGCACGATCCATTTTTGATTGTTGATCAAAGATGGGAGAGAAACCACTAGGATTTTGTTGAATTTTTTCAGCTGCTTTGCGAATAATAGCAGAGGTGGTATAAGGATTTTTGACGCTGCGAGGGGCAACTGGCTGGGCTGATTGGACTGGCTGGGTTAACTGAACTGGTTGAGCTAGATGAACTGGTTGGGCTAACTGAACTGGTTGAGTTGGCTGAGTTAGATGGATTGGTTGAGCTGGCTGAGACTCGCGCATTTTTGGTTCGTATTTTGGGAAATGTGAAATTGCGGTTGAGTGAGTTTGGCGTGGCTTTATTTCGGTACCATCAGAAATACTGACGTGAAAGGAGGATTTTTTTGGTGCAGCTTGAGTTTGTTTATTCTTGAATGTAATGCTGACGGAGTTTTGATTTTGAGTCGAAGGAGTAGTTTGAGCGACTGGTCGACGAACATAACGACGATTTAATGTGGCAGATGCCTGTAGGATATGGTGGGTACGGCTACTTGTTATATCCTGACCAATAATCTGTCGTTGCATTGTTTATCTTCCTTACTCTTTATTACGCTTGTCGTTATTATAAACTATATCGGTTTGGAAAAGCAATACCATTTAAGAAAAAAGAACATGTTATAATATATGAAGTATGGACATTGATAAACGTAAACGTAATAAGATGATTCGCGTAATTTTCGTGGACATTATTATGTCTCTTGCTGTAGTGGCGTTAGTCTTTGTATTAGTCGCAATTGTAGAGGGCTGGCGTCTCAGTTCTAATTTGAAATTAGAACAGAACGGAATGGCACAGATTGAATCATTGCCAACTGGTGCCAAGGTGATCATTGATGGTCGACAGGATTTTAATGAAACAAATATTTCAAAATTATTATCAGCTGGTGAACATGAAATTGTATTAAAAAAAGAGGGGTATGATTCTTGGTCGAAGAAAATTCGGATTGCGTCAGGGCTTTTGACGAGGCTAAGAAATCCACGCCTATTTAAACAAAATCGTACCACGGAAAACGTAGCGGATTTTGAGACTTTGCGCTTTTTATATGCTTCTCCTGACCATCGAAGCCTATTGATCGCTTCAAGTCAGACGACGAAATGGCAATATATGACTTCGCTGGGTGCTGACAAGGTGGTGACTGAAATCATTGACGTGAAGGGAATTTTCTCGAACACCAGTGACGGGAATTTTTCTGGCGAAATTCTTGAAGTAAACTGGAATGAGACTGGCGAAAAGGTGTTATTAAAGGTGAAACGTGGTGATCAGGTCGAGTGGGGAGTAATTAATCTGAAGAAGGTAAATGAAAGTGTGAATTTGTCACAGGCGATCTTGAAATACACTGATAAAAATCTTAAGAAGACTGATGTTGATAAAAAGAATGAAGCTGAGAAGAAGGATGCGGCCGAGCAAATAGAGGCAAAACATGTACTTTCTAATGTGATAATTGAAGACGCTTCGGCGAATAAGTTTTTAGCGCTGGTGGATGGAAATTTGCAAGAAATCGATATTACTGGGAGAAGTTTATCGGAAGCCTATTTAAAAAATATTGCGCAGTTTAAATTATCTGGTTCGGAAGTAATTTATTTAACTAATGTTGAAAAAGATAAAAGGCAAATTGGTATCTATAAATTAGGCGACAAGGGTGGAATTGAGCTTGAAACGGTTGTGCGTTCAAAACGTGATGCAACGATTTATCTTGGTATTTCAGACTTTGATAATAAGAAATACCTAAGTGTAGTGGTTGATGATTTGTTTACTATTTATCGTGCGGATGAGTATCCAACTTATGGTAATAATGACAATTTGCCAGAGAAAATTAATGAGGAGAAGCTCGGGTTTACGCCAAAGAGATTTATAAAATCATCAAATGGTGAATTTTTCATTGCGGAAACTGATAATAAATTTACTTTATATAATCTTGATCTTGAAGAAGTGAATGTGGTTGAGCATGCAAACACAAATATTTCTTGGCTAGATAACTATATGATGTTTGACGTGGTTGATGGCAAGATGGAAGTTTTTGATTTTGATGGAACTAATCGCAGGACGATTTTGAATAACAATATTGCGGCAGGATTTGACGCTGTAATTAACTCAAATGATAGATATTTATATTATGTCGTGAAGACAGATAATGGATATAGCTTGAAGCGAGATAAGCTATTCTAAAATAATCATTGTTTAATC
>ENA-OWLX01000690-OWLX01000690.1-metagenome-genome-assembly--contig:-NODE-690-length-12632-cov-6.196390_pt1 | contig 12632 bp, 16 predicted proteins | sample MGYA00245351_ERZ651106 | MGnify/ENA primary metagenome ERZ651106 (study PRJEB26857, sample SAMEA4031768) | metagenome | biome: human; feature: oral; material: saliva | place: Philippines | collected 2014... | reverse complement strand
CACACCTGTTCCCATGCCGAACACAGAAGTTAAGCTCCTTAGCGCCGATGGTAGTTGGATTTACGTTCCGCTAGAGTAGGACGTTGCCAGGCAAATCGTATGAATGCGATGAGCCGATATCGAGACCGAAAGGTCTCTTTTTTTATGCACAAAAACAAAACCGAAGGTTTAATGAAATCAATAAATCAAAATGTAGTAGCTTTACGAAGAGTAAGTGTTTAAAACTAAAGTATTGAGTTACTTTACTTAGTTAAATCGCTTGTCTACACTGTAATTAAAGGAGTGCTAAGAATGAAAATTAGAGCGTTAGAAGAAACAGATTTACAATTTGTACATCATCTCAATAACGAATACACGATTATGTCTTACTGGTTTGAAGAACCGTATGAATCATTAAGTGAGTTAAAAACGTTATATCAAAAGCATATTTTAGATGAATCAGAGAGAAGATTCATTATTGAAGACGATCACACGTCTATCGGTGTTGTAGAACTAGTGGAAATTAACTTTGTACATAGAAATTGTGAAATTCAAATTATTATAGATTCACAATTTGGAAATAAAGGCTATGCTAAAAAAGCATTTAAAATGGCAATTGATTATGCCTTTTTAGTCTTGAACCTGAATAAAGTTTATTTATATGTGGATGTGAATAATGAAAAAGCAGTGCACATATATAAAAAAGCAGGTTTCATTATAGAAGGTGAATTAAAAGAACATTTTTATACTCAAGGAAAGTATAAAGATTGTTATGTCATGGGACTATTGAAAACAAAGTGGATTGAGCAACGCAATGGTGATGATGATTTATCGCAAGTGCGCTAAACAATTAAGAAAGTGTGTATAATATGGAACTTCCAATTTTTCATAAATTATCTCAATTGATTAATGAAAATGCTATTTCATTACATGTACCTGGTCACAAAAATGGAACAATCGGTAATGTAAAAAATTTGGACTTTAAAATGGACATGACTGAAATCACAGGGCTTGATGATTTACATCACCCTGAAGATATCATATTAAAAAGTATGCAACATATTCATAAACACCCGGACTATGACGCATATTTCTTAATTAATGGAACAACCTCAGGAATTTTATCAGTGATACAGTCATTTTCAAAATTAAAAGGAAATTATTTGATTAGTCGTAATGTGCACAAATCAGTCTTTCATGGATTGGATATTGTACAGCAACCTGCTGATATAATAGCAATGACTAAGAGTAATGATAGTAGTCAATATTTAGGTCCAGACACACAAAGTATGACATTTAATAATCAGAAGTTAGCTATTGTAACCTATCCAAACTATTATGGTGAATGCTTTGATATCAGAGCATTTGTAGATAGAGCACATCGTGAAGCTATACCAGTATTAGTTGATGAGGCACATGGTGCACATTTTAATTTAAAAAACTTTCCAAAGTCTGCACTTGAAAGTGGCGCGGATTATGTTGTGCAGTCTTATCACAAGACATTGCCCGCACTCACGATGGGATCTATGTTGTTTATTCATAAAGATGCGCCATTGAAAGATGAAATAGTGCGATATCTAGGATACTTTCAGACTTCTAGTCCTTCATATTTAGTGATGGCCAGTCTTGAGCTAGCACATCAATTTTATGTTGATTACGATAGTACGCTATTTTTTGAGAAAAGAAAGAAACTTATTGATACGCTAAATATGACTGGATTAACTACTATTTGTGTAAGTGATCCTTTAAAATTATTAATTCAGTATCAAGGGTATTCTGGATTTGAAATACAAACATGGTTTGAACAAATGGGTATATACGTTGAATTAGCTGACGACAAGCAAGTTTTATTTGTATTGCCGTTATGGCATGAGGACGATAAGTATCCATTTGAAACACTATTAAACAAAATCACAAAAATCAACCTACCATGTCCATTGTCAACTAAACAATCAACATCAATACATATACCGTTAGATGAAGGTACATACTTCCCACAAGATAGTGGCAACGTAACATGGGTTGATATTGATCAATCGATGGGTAAGAAATTAGCAATGCACATCATACCATATCCGCCGGGTATCCCTGTTTATTTAAAAGGGGAAAGAATAACCAAAAATATGATAAAATTAATGCGAGAATATCTTCAAAAAGGCGATAGAGTTGAAGGTATAAAACAAGAAAAAATATTAGTTAAGGATGAATAAAATGTCGGCGTTTATAACATTCGAGGGTCCTGAAGGTTCAGGTAAGACAACTGTATTGCAACGTGTGTCTGAAAAGTTAGCTCAGGATTATCAGTTGATTGCTACCAGAGAACCTGGAGGAGTACCAACTGGTGAAGAAATACGTAAGGTAGTATTGGAAGGGGCAAATATGGACATACGTACAGAAGCAATGTTGTTTGCTGCTTCTAGAAGAGAACACCTAGTAGAAAAAGTTGTGCCCGCGTTAAATGATAATAAAATTGTTTTATGTGATAGATATATTGATAGTTCTCTTGCATATCAAGGTTATGCAAGGGGTATAGGTATTGAAGAAGTGAAGCAATTAAATGATTTTGCAATAAATGGTCTTTATCCAGATTTAACCATTTATTTAGATATTACGGCAGAAGTCGGTAGAGATAGAATACTTAAAAATCAACGAGATCAAAATCGGCTTGATAAAGAAGATATTGCATTTCATGAGAAGGTGATTGAAGGATATCGACAAATCATTCAAGAAACACCTCAGCGTTTTGCAGTGGTAGATGCGACACGTAATATTGATGATGTAGTCAATGAAACTTATGAGATAATCTTAAATTTTTTAAAATAATTATGATATAATAACAAGAAGAGGTGTTTTAAGATGAAAATGATTATAGCGATCGTTCAAGATCAGGATAGTCAAGAACTGTCAGACCAACTCGTAAAAAATAACTTTAGAGCTACAAAATTAGCAACTACTGGTGGATTTTTAAGAGCAGGTAACACTACTTTCTTATGTGGTGTAGATGATGACCGTGTAGATGATATTTTATCAGTCATTGATCATACTTGCGGTAATAGAGATCAACTTGTTTCACCAATGACACCAATGGGTGGTAGTGCAGATTCTTACATACCATATCCTGTTGAAGTGGAAGTAGGAGGCGCTACAGTATTTGTAATGCCAGTCGAATCATTCCATAGATTTTAATATTTAAAACTAATGAATAATGAAATTAAGACACCTTAGATGAATAAACAATATTCGAGGTTGGGACATTATGGCTTATGCTCTGGAACACTGATAGACGGTGTTTGAAGGCAGATTTAGCAAACTTATTTGCAACATTTTAAGTTGTAGAGAAGCTCGATTCGACAAAATTTGAAATATAATTTTGCTAATCGGTAAGTTTGCATAAATTCTAAATGCTTTGGTCCTAACCTCTTTTATATTATAAAGTTGAATAAGGAGTAAGCAAGCATGGATGAACAACAAAAATTAGCTAATGCGTATCATTCAAATAAACTATCGCATGCCTACCTTTTTGAAGGTGATGATGCACAATCAATGAAGCATGTAGCCATGGAATTTGCAAAACTTATTCTATGTAATGGGAATCAGCAATGTGAAATGAAAGTTGGAACCTTCAACCAACCAGACTTCATGTATGTATCTTCTGAAGAAAATTCAATTAAGAAAGAGCAAATTGAGCAGTTGGTACATCGTATGAATCAACTTCCTATTGAAGGAACGCATAAAGTTTATATCATAGAAGATTTTGAAAAGCTTACTGTTCAAGGGGAAAATAGTATATTAAAGTTTTTAGAAGAACCACCTGAGAATACGATAGCCATTTTGCTATCAACGAAGCCAGAACAAATCTTAGATACAATTCATTCACGTTGTCAGCATGTTTATTTTAAACCAAGTGATAAACAAGACTTTATAGATAGATTAGTTGATGAAGATATTAATAGAGCTGTAGCTGAAATGCTAAGCACCTATACTACGCAACTAGAAACTGCAATAGATTTAAATGAAGAACATGATTTAGTTACACTTAGGAAAGTGATTTTACATTGGTGTGACTTATTATTAACGAATAAACCTATGGCATTAATTGGAATAATAGATTTATTAAAAAATGCTAAAAATCGTAAGTTACAATTACTAACGCTAGCAGCCGTTAACGCGTTTTTTGAGGATATTATGCATGCCAAAATAGGAATTGAACGAGATTTTACATACACAGATTTAAAAGGTAATATAGCAAAATATGCGAATCAGTTATCGCTAAACAAAGTTATGACAATGTACGACCAAATTACAGAAGCGCACAAAAAATTAATGCAAAATGTTAATCCGACGCTTGTATTTGAACAAATAGTAATCAAAGGTGTGAGTTAGAATGCCAAATATCGTAGGTGTACAATTTCAGAAAGCAGGGAAATTGGAATATTATGCGCCTAATGATTTAGACGTAAATGTAGATGATTGGGTTGTTGTCGAATCTAAACGAGGCATTGAAATTGGAAGTGTAAAGTTTCCACCTAAAGATGTTGAAGATGGTGATGTTACGTTACCTTTAAAAGAAATTATACGCGTTGCTACAGAGCAAGATATCGAAAAGTATTATCAAAATGATAAAGATGCCACTAATGCATTACAATTATGTAAAGACTTAGTTAAAGAACAGCAACTGGATATGCGATTAGTTAATTGTGAATATACATTAGATAAATCAAAAGTGATTTTTAATTTTACAGCAGATGATCGTATTGATTTTCGTAAACTCGTAAAACATTTAGCACAAAATTTAAAGACACGTATCGAATTAAGACAAATCGGTGTTCGAGATGAAGCCAAATTACTAGGTGGTATTGGTCCATGTGGTCGTTCACTATGTTGTGCCACATTTTTAGGGGATTTTGAACCGGTTTCAATTAAAATGGCTAAAGATCAAAATCTGTCTTTAAATCCTACTAAAATTTCTGGTGCTTGTGGTCGATTGATGTGTTGTTTAAAATATGAAAATGATTTTTATGAAGAGGCAAGAGCACAGTTACCTGATTTAGGGGATAAAATTGTGACACCTGAAGGCAAAGGACAAGTCATTGGGTTAAATATTCTAGATATTTCAATGCAAGTTAAAATCGATGGTTTAGAACAGCCGTTAGAATATAAAATGGAAGAATTAGAAGCTTTTAATTAAGGAGGCACGTTACTTTTGAATCGCAATGACTTATTTGAAAAAATTGTAAAACTTGAAAGTAATGTTAATCAATTAAATCAGGAAATGAGTGAACTGAAAGCATTATCTATCCAACTTATTGAAGAAAATGTTGCCTTACAAGTTGAAAATGATAATTTAAAATCATTGATGGCTAAGAGTGAACAAGACGTTGAAGCTATCAAAGTTACAAATCGTATTGAAAAAGACAACAAGCCAATGAGTAAGGAAAGAGATAATAAAAGTTCAATTAAACATGTTAAGAAACCATTGCCAAGTAAGGATAACTTAGCAGTATTATATAGCGAAGGATTCCATATTTGTAATGGAGAATTATTTGGTAAACACCGATATGGTGAGGATTGTTTACTATGTATGAATGTATTAAATAGTTAGACCATTGGTCAGTTGATATTGCCAGTGGATTGACAGTACGTCGCAAATGTAAAGTGAAATTGATTAAAGCGTACGCTAATGATTAGGGATGGATTTCAACACTTTGAAATATAACGATGTGTTGTAAAGACATCTCTTTTTTAGGAGAAAAAAGATTATGTTAAAAGCTAATGAGCGTATTGATGACTTATTTAAAGAAAATTTGAAAATTATACAAAATGACGATGTCTTTTCATTTTCAACAGATGCTTTATTGTTAGGGCATTTTACCGAAGTGAGGAAGAATGACAAAATATTAGACCTTTGCGCGGGAAATGGTGTTATTGCACTCTTGTTATCAGCTAAAGGATCGCAAACAATTGAGAGTATCGAGATACAAGAACAATTGGCTGATATGGCTCGTCGTAGCTTCGAATATAACGATTTAACGAATCGATTATTAATACATCACATGGATTTAAAAGATGTGTACCAAAACTTTAAACCATCTCAATATACGTTAGTCACGTGTAATCCTCCTTATTTTAAAAGCAATCAACGTCATCAACATCAAAAAGAGGCGCATAAGATTGCGAGACATGAGATTATGTGTACATTAGAGGATTGTATGTTGGCAGCACGTCATCTATTAAAGCAAGGTGGTCGGCTTATGATGGTTCATCGAGCTGAAAGGTTAATGGATGTCTTAACTGAGATGCGCAAAGCCAGTATTGAACCGAAACGTGTGGTTTTTATTTATAGTAAAATTGATAAATCGGCTGTTACGATTGTAGTAGAGGGACGCAAAAACGGTAACCAGGGATTAACCATTGCACCACCATTTTACATCTATAACAATCAGGGTGACTACACTGATGAAATGAAAGAGGTGTATTATGGCTAAACATTATGTTTATATAGTTAAATGCAAAGATAACTCATTATATACGGGTTATACTACCAATGTAGAGGCACGTATTGCGACGCATAATGCAGGAAAAGGGGCTAAATATACTAAAACAAGACGTCCGGTAGTGTTAGTTTATCAAGAAATGTTTAGTTCAAAATCAGAAGCAATGCGAAGAGAGTATGAAATTAAAACATTTAGCAGACAACAAAAATTAAAAATGATTGAGGAGCGTTAAATATGGCGACATTATATTTAGTGGGAACGCCTATAGGAAATCTAGGTGATATTACATTTCGTGCAATTGAAACTTTAAAAGATGCTGATTTCATAGCTTGTGAAGATACACGAGTGACCAAAAAGCTTTGCAATCATTATGATATTCAAACCCCTCTCAAATCATATCATGAACATAATAAGTCACAGCAAACTGAGTATTTAATTGACTTGTTAAATGAAGGTTACAATATCGCTTTAGTGTCAGATGCAGGTTTACCTTTAATAAGCGATCCGGGTTATGAGTTGGTCGTTGCAGCCCACAGTTATGACATTCATGTAGAAACCGTGCCTGGTCCTAATGCAGGTTTAACTGCACTAATGGCAAGTGGCCTACCATCCTATACGTATACATTTTTAGGCTTTTTACCTAGAAAAGAAAAAGATAAAGTAGCAGTATTACAGGAACGAATGTTTCAAGATAGCACATTAATTATTTATGAGTCACCATTCCGTGTTGTTGAAACGTTAAAAGCTATTTCCAAAGTTGATGATACTAGACGTGTTGCAGTCGGTCGTGAATTAACTAAAAAGTTTGAACAAATTGTGATGCAAGAAGTTGGGCACTTAATAAATGCATTTCAAAACGATGAAATTATGCAAAAAGGTGAATTTGTAATCTTGATTGAGGGCGCTAAGCCTCTTGAAACTGAACAATGGTTTCAATCACTTACCATTTCAGAACATGTCGAACACTATATATCAGAACAAAATATTAAACCTAAAAAGGCGATTAAGTTAGTTGCAGAAGATCGTCATATGAAGACTGGAGAAGTTTATGACATATATCATGATGTCAATCAATGATGTGGCAATGAAACGTTGATTAATTAAATATTTTTCTGGGAAAATGGGCAATGAAAATCTTATGAAATCCCCCATAAATTAATAAATTTATGGTAATGTTAATAGGATACGACATTAGAAAATTGATATGAGTTATAATAAAAAATAACTTAATATAAAAGGATATCGTGATGCGTTTAAGTATCAAAATCCATAATGAACAGAATAACACGTATATATTATTATTTTGTAAACGATGAGGAGGACTATTGATGGCGAAAGAAACATTTTATATTACAACCCCAATTTATTATCCGAGTGGTAATTTGCATATCGGCCATGCATATTCAACAGTAGCTGGTGATGTGATTTCACGTTATAAACGTATGCAAGGCTATGATGTTCGTTACTTAACTGGTACAGATGAACATGGCCAAAAAATTCAAGAAAAAGCTCAAAAAGCAGGTAAAACTGAATTAGAATATTTAGATGAAATGATCAGTGGTATTAAAAGTCTTTGGAGTAAGTTAGAAATCTCTAATGATGACTTTATTCGTACTACAGAAGATCGTCATAAACAAGTAGTTGAGAAAGTTTTTGAACGTCTTTTAAAACAAGGTGATATTTATCTTGGTGAGTATGAAGGATGGTATTCAGTACCAGATGAAACATATTACACTGAATCGCAATTAGTAGATCCAATATATGAAAATGGCAAAATCGTTGGCGGAAAAAGCCCGGATTCAGGTCATGAGGTTGAGTTAGTTAAAGAGGAAAGTTATTTCTTTAATATTAATAAATACACAGATAGATTATTAGAATTTTATGATGCTAATCCAGATTTCATTCAACCGCCTTCAAGAAAAAATGAAATGATTAACAACTTTATTAAACCTGGTTTAGAAGATTTAGCTGTTTCACGTACATCATTTGACTGGGGAGTCAGAGTGCAATCCAATCCTAAACACGTTGTATACGTATGGATAGATGCATTAGTAAACTATATTTCTGCATTAGGATATTTATCAGATGATGATGAATTATTCCAGAAATATTGGCCAGCAGATGTGCATTTAATGGCTAAGGAAATTGTACGTTTCCACTCAATTATTTGGCCAATTTTATTAATGGCGTTAGACTTACCGCTTCCAAAAAAAGTGTTTGCACATGGTTGGATTCTGATGAAAGACGGTAAAATGAGTAAATCTAAAGGTAATGTGGTAGATCCTAACGTATTAATTGACCGCTATGGTCTTGATGCAACACGCTATTATTTAATGCGCGAACTACCATTTGGCTCTGATGGAGTATTCACTCCTGAAGCTTTTGTAGAGCGTACTAACTATGATTTAGCAAATGACTTAGGCAACTTAGTAAATCGTACAATCTCTATGATTAATAAGTATTTCCAAGGTGAACTGCCTGCATATGAAGGTCCTAAACATGAACTGGACGAAGATATGGAAGCATTAGCACATGAAACTGTGAAACATTTCAATGAAAGTATGGAAAGTTTCCAATTCTCTGTAGCTTTATCTACTGTATGGAAGTTTATTAGTCGTACGAATAAATATATCGATGAGACTACACCATGGGTATTAGCTAAGGATGATAGTCAAAAAGATATGCTTGGTAATGTCATGGCACATTTAGTTGAAAATATTCGATTTGCTGCAGTGTTACTACGTCCATTCTTAACACATGCGCCTAAAGAAATTTTCAAACAACTGAATATTAATGAACCTGAATTATTTGAATTAGAAAGTCTTGAACAATATGGTGCATTAAAACAACCGATTATGGTAACTGAGAAGCCAACACCAATCTTCCCACGTTTAGACACTGAAGCGGAAATTGCATATATTAAAGAATCAATGCAACCTCCAAAGTCTGAAGAATCTAAAGATGAAGTGGAAGAGCCAAGTAAAGCGCAAATTGATATTAAAGATTTTGATAAAGTTGAAATTAAAGCAGCAACAATTACTGATGCTGAAAACGTTCCAAAGTCTGATAAATTGTTAAAAATTCAAATTGACTTAGGTTTAGAGCAACGTCAAATTGTTTCTGGAATCGCTAAGTTTTATCGTCCAGAAGATATTATCGGTAAAAAAGTTGCAGTGGTCACTAACTTAAAACCTGCTAAATTAATGGGTCAAAAGTCAGAAGGCATGATTTTATCAGCTGAAAAAGATGGTGTCTTAACATTAGTTAGTTTACCAAGTGCAATTCCAAATGGTGCAGTTATTAAATAGTAATAAATTGTAAAATTAGGAGAGATAAAATGTTAATCGATACACATGTCCATTTAAATGATGAACAATATGCGGAAGATTTAACTGAAGTCATTTCTCGTGCGAGAGAAGCAGGCGTTGATCGCATGTTTGTCGTTGGTTTTGATACACCGACAATTGAACGTGCTATGGAACTGATTGAACAATATGATTTTATATATGGAATTATCGGTTGGCATCCTGTTGATGCGATTGATTTTACAGATGAACGTTTACAATGGATTGAAGAATTATCACAACATCCTAAAGTTATTGGTATTGGAGAGATGGGCTTAGATTATCATTGGGATAAATCTCCAGCTGATGTTCAAAAAGACGTATTTAGAAAGCAAATTGCTCTCGCTAAAAGAGTGAACTTGCCTATCATTATTCATAATCGCGAAGCTACGCAAGATTGTGTAGATATCTTAATGGAAGAACATGCTGAAGAAGTAGGCGGAATTATGCATAGCTTCAGTGGTTCTCCTGAAATTGCAGATGTAGTTATTAATAAACTGAACTTCCATATTTCTTTAGGGGGTCCAGTTACATTTAAGAATGCTAAGCAACCTAAAGAAGTCGCAAAACATGTGCCTATGGATAGATTGTTAGTTGAAACAGATGCGCCTTATCTTTCACCTCATCCATATAGAGGTAAACGTAATGAACCAGAACGTGTGACTTTAGTTGCTGAACAAATTGCAGAATTACGTGGTATGTCATATGAAGATGTATGTCGTCAAACTACGGAAAATGCTGAACGTTTATTTAAATTAAAATAATAATATATGTCTGAGAAAGATGTTAAACCGTGTCTGTCATGGTATGATTTTATAAACATGACACACGACATCTTTCTCATTTTTTATGTGATAAGTAGTTATAATATATGTGAAATGAATTTGAAAGGTTAGGATTTTTATTATGAAAATCAATGAATTTATCGTAGTAGAAGGTAGAGATGACACTGAACGAGTAAAGTCGGCTGTTGAATGTGATACGATTGAAACAAATGGAAGTGCAATCAATAAAGAGACTTTAGCAGTCATCCAAAATGCACAAGAAACAAGAGGTGTTATCGTATTAACTGATCCTGACTTTCCCGGTGATAAAATACGTCACACGATTACAGAACACGTTTCAGGTGTTAAACATGCATACTTAGATAGAGAAAAGGCTAAAAATAAGCGTGGTAAAATCGGCGTTGAACATGCGCATCCAAAAGATATTAGAGACGCATTAATGCACGTCAGTTCTCCTTTTGAAGAAGCGGAAGAATCAATCGACAAAAGTGTTCTCATAGACTTAGGATTAATAATTGGTAAAGACGCACGTCGTAAAAGAGAAATACTAGGTCGTAAATTACACATCGGACATTCAAATGGCAAGCAACTGCTTAAGAAACTCAATGCATTTGGTTATACTGAATCGGATGTGCGCGAAGCGTTATCTATGGAAAAGGAGAGTGAATAAAAGGTGGAGAGAAAAGATATTGCGACACCTTCAAGAACTAAGGCACTGTTAGATCAGTTTGGATTTAACTTTAAAAAAAGTTTAGGACAAAATTTCTTAGTAGATGTGAATATCATTCATAAAATTATAGATGCGAGTGAAATTGACGACAACACAGGTATTATTGAAGTTGGACCCGGTATGGGGTCTTTAACAGAGCAATTAGCTAAAAGAGCTAAAAAGGTGATGTCATTTGAAATTGATCAACGACTTATACCTGTACTAAAAGAAACACTAGCGCCATATGACAATGTTACGATAATTAACGAAGATATATTGAAAGCAGACATTGGTAAGGCGGTTAAAACGTATTTGAATGATTGTGACAAAATCATGGTCGTAGCTAATTTACCATATTATATTACAACACCAATCATTTTTAAACTTTTAGAAAATAGGAATATAATATCATATATATATATAATGGTACAAAAAGAAGTAGCAGAAAGGTTATGTGCAAAAATAGGGACAAAAGATGCACGGAAGTATAACATATATGGTAAATTATTATACAGAACATATATGGGATATTGATGTAGATAAGTATAATTTTATTCCAAGTCCAAAGGTAGATTCAAAAGTTATCGGATTAAAATTTAGAAAAGAACCATATCCTAAAATAATTGATGAAAAACTATATTTTGATATTATAAAAACAGCATTTACACACAGAAGAAAAACATTTCTAAATTCAATATCATCACTTAAAAATATTGATAAAGATAAGATAATTAGTATTATGAAAGAATTAGATATTGATTTAAGAATAAGAGCAGAAAAAATAACAGATGATATGTATGCAAAAATTGTAAATATGTATAAAAGAGAAGTTATGAAAAAAAGAAAAGGTATGACTCTTGTATCACTTATAGCATATGTTGTTGCATTTTCTATAATCGTACGGACTTATAACAGCTATAACATTTACAGCAACAGCAGATAGAAAAAGAATAAATACAGTATCTGAAGAAATGTATACAACAAATATTATAAGAGAATATATAACTAAAATGTTAAGTAAAAAAAATAAGACAGATGCTGTAATTATAAACATGACTAAATATGAATCATGGCAAACAAGGCCAGAAGATACGAGAATTATAGCAATAGTAAAAAAAGATGAAATAAACATTCAAAATAGTTTAGAATATATAATGATAGATCCATATGATATGTTATGGTATGTAAAAAAAGAAACAAATAATACAATTTTAAAAAAAGTACCACTTGGAAAAGATCTAGAAATGATTATAAAAAATGTGACAAATGGTATAGATATATCACGGAAATTATAAAAAAATAGATGGTAAAAAAGATGGAG
>ENA-OWLX01000689-OWLX01000689.1-metagenome-genome-assembly--contig:-NODE-689-length-12636-cov-19.498291_pt1 | contig 12636 bp, 10 predicted proteins | sample MGYA00245351_ERZ651106 | MGnify/ENA primary metagenome ERZ651106 (study PRJEB26857, sample SAMEA4031768) | metagenome | biome: human; feature: oral; material: saliva | place: Philippines | collected 2014... | reverse complement strand
AAGCAAAAGAAATGAAGAAAAAAGTAAAAACAATGGAAAACCCGAAAATGTAATACTTTCTGCTTAAAAGAAAAACTGCGGTCAAATTGACCGCAGTTTTTGTATCAAAGTGAGATTATTGCTTACGCCACGTCGTGCCGTTGGCGCCATCTTCTAACACGATACCCATTGCGGTGAGTTCATTACGTGCCGCATCCGCAGTAGCCCAATCTTTAGCTGCACGCGCTTCGTTGCGTTGTTTGATGAGCGCTTCAATTTTTGCGACTTCATCATCGTTAGAACCCGCTTGTAAGAATTTTTCTGGATCTTGTTGAAGTAAACCTAAGATACCCGCTAATTCACGTAAACGAGCAGCAAGACCATTGGCTTTTTCTGCATCTTCAGTTTTCAATTTATTGATTTCACGCGCCATTTCAAATAAGACAGAAAGCGCGTTCGGCGTATTGAAATCATCGTCCATTGCTTCACGGAAGGCTTCCACAAAATTTTCACCGCCAAAAGCAACCGCACTTTGATCGGTGCCACGTAAAGCGGTGTACAAACGTTCTAATGCACCTTGTGCTAAATTCAGGTTTTCTTCACTATAATTGAGTTGGCTGCGATAGTGTGCCGTTAGTAAGAAATAACGCACCGCTTCTGCATTGTAGTGGTTTAATACATCACGAATAGTGAAGAAGTTGCCGAGGGATTTCGACATTTTTTCTTTATCTACCATGATCATGCCGGAATGGATCCAATAATTCACATATTGGCCACCATGAGCACAGCAAGATTGCGCAATTTCATTTTCGTGATGCGGGAACATTAAATCAGAGCCACCGCCGTGAATATCAAAATGTTCGCCAAGTTGTTTGCAGTTCATCGCAGAACATTCAATGTGCCAACCTGGACGACCCGCGCCCCATGGGGATGGCCAGCTTGGTTCGTTTTCTTTTGACATTTTCCAAAGCACGAAATCCATTGGATTTTTCTTGATTTCATTAATTTCAATACGTGCTCCAGCTTGTAATTGGTCGAGATCTTGGCGCGATAATTTGCCGTATTCTTTAAAGCTTTCCACATCAAACATCACATCGCCATTGTCTGCAACATAAGCATGACCACGCGCAATCAGTTTTTCCACAATCTCAATAATTTCAGGAATATGATGCGTTGCACGAGGTTCGAAATCAGGACGCAATACGTTTAGTGCATCAAAATCTTTATACATCTCTTGCACCATACGATCCACAAGTTGATCGCAGGTTTCTTTATTTTCCAATGCGCGTTTGATGATTTTATCGTCCACATCCGTGATATTACGCACATAAGTTAAATCGTAACCTAAAGCGCGTAAATAGCGAGCAATCACATCAAAACACACAAAGGTACGGCCGTGGCCAATATGGCATAAATCGTAAACGGTCACGCCGCACACATACATACCCACTTTTCCTTCATGGATAGGTTTGAATACTTCTTTTTCTCGAGTGAGGGTATTAAAAATCTTTAACATATTTTTTCTCTTAAAACTGGTTGGAAAACGACCGCACTTTTTCTGCTCATGGTGGCACTTTCTCGCCATTTGTGGAATAATGAATGCCTTAATTTTCAAGAGGAAAACAACATGGTTACATTACACACAAATTTTGGCGATATTAAAATTAAACTTGATTTTGATAAAGCGCCAATCACCGCAGAAAACTTTTTAAATTATTGTAAAAACGGTTTCTATAATAACACAATTTTCCACCGTGTTATTGATGGATTTATGATCCAAGGCGGTGGTATGGAAAGCGGAATGCGTGAAAAAGCAACAAACGCACCGATCCAAAATGAAGCTAACAATCGTTTAAGCAATAAACGTGGCACAATCGCCATGGCGCGTACCTCTGATCCACATTCTGCAACGGCACAATTCTTCATTAACGTGGCAGATAATGACTTCTTAAACTACCGTTCAAAAGAGATGTTTGGCCGTGAAGTCGTGCAAGAATGGGGTTATGCCGTATTCGGTGAAGTGGTTGAAGGCATGGATGTGGTGGATAAAATCAAAAAAGTAAAAACCGGTAATAAAGGCTTCCACCAAGACGTTCCGACAGAAGATGTTGTGATTACATCCGTTTCTGTCGAATAATTAATCTGGTGTGTGGATACGCAATCTACACACCTTTTTTCTTAAGTAAAATAACATTATGCCTTTCTTCGATACTCATACCCACCTTGATTATCTTCATCATGACACTGGTGAGCCATTAGCTCAGCTCGTGGATAACGCTAAGCAAGCTGATGTGCAAAAAATCTTGATTGTGGCGGTAAAAGAGTCGGATTTTAAAACGATCCAAAATATGACCGCACTTTTCCCTGAGCATCTTTATTGTGGGCTTGGATTGCATCCTCTTTATATCAAAGAGCACCAAGAGCATGATTTAGAGATATTGGATGCGGCATTATCTGTTCGTAATCAAAATTGTACAGCCGTAGCAGAAATTGGCTTAGAATGTGCGATTCCTGATTTATTGACTGATGAATTATGGCAAAAGCAACAGCACTTTTTGGAAAGTCAGCTTTATTTAGCGAAGAAATATAACCTTTCTGTGAACTTGCATAGCCGAAAATCCCATGAGCAATTATTCCGTTTTTTAAAACAAGCCAATTTGCCAAAATGTGGTGTCGTGCATGGTTTTTCTGGAAGTTATGATCAAGCAAAACGATTTGTGGATTTAGGCTATAAAATTGGCGTAGGCGGCACGATTACTTATGAACGCGCGAATAAAACGCGTCAAGCGATTGCGAAGTTGCCATTAGAGGCGTTGGTATTAGAAACGGATACACCAGATATGCCGGTGTTTGGCTTTCAAGGGCAACCTAATCGACCAGAACGGATTGTTCATGCCTTTGAGGCGTTATGCCATTTAAGAAGTGAAGAGCCTGAAGTGATTAAAGAAACGGCTTGGCAGAATAGCTTAACCTTATTCGGTTAAACCTTAAAACGATAAATCACTTGATTGGCTGAACCGCGCCAAACCAAGCTTGGGTCAGCCTGTTCTTGTATAAATTTCCCATCAATAAGCACGTCAATATAAGGCAACATTTGACGTTGATAATCATCAAGTTCATCCAGTTTATAACCCGTCCACACCCAAATGTCCTTATCGGGACATTCTTTTTTTACACGCTGTACAAAAGGAAGTAAGGCTTCAACATTACGAGGATGCATCGGATCTCCACCAGAAAGCGTGAGTCCTTGACGTTTAATACGCGTATCTTTTAAATCATTGATGATCTGTTGTTCCATCGCTTCATCAAATAATACGCCATTATCAAAAGACCAGCTCTTTTGATTGTAGCAACCACGACAACCATGCGTACAACCGCTAACGAAAAGGGTACAACGGGTGCCTTCGCCATTTACAACATCGGTAGGGTAGTATTGGAGATAGTTCATGGTTTTACCTTAAAAGTGCGGTTGATTTTCTCGTCAAATTCACCAAATGGATAAATTAACCTTTGCAATACAGGGCCAATTCTTGCATAATAGCCCACCTAATCGCATTGCGATATCAATGGAAATCTTCTCGGTCTCTCGCAACGGTGTCCGGTTTACTCGGTCAGGTTCGGAAGAAAGCAGCCAAAGTCGGAATTTCTGTGTGCCGAGAATAAGCTGGGAAGATTTCCACCCAACTTATCCTTTCTTATTTTACACACGCTCCACTAATTGTTTGAAGAACCCTTTTTCTAATTGCAATAATTCTGCGTAAGTGCCTTTTTCAATTAGCTTCGCTTCATCAATCACAAAAAGTTCATCAAATTGCTCAATCGCTGTTAAGCGGTGAGTCACCATAATTAAGGTTTTATTTTCAGCGTGAGCAAGAATCAAACGTAAAATTTGGCGCTCAGTTTCGCGATCTAGACCTTCTGTTGGCTCATCTAATAGTAAAATTGGCGCATCATTAAGCAAAATACGCGCTAAGCCCAAACGACGTTGTTCTCCACCAGAAAGTGGACGACCACCATCACCTAACCAAATATCTAAACCTTGTTCTTGTTCCAGCAATTTGCCTAAACCAACCTGATTTAACACCTCGATCATTTTTTCATCTGAAATATTGACCGCACTGGCGAATTGCAGATTTTGACGAAGTGTATCGCTAAATACATGAACACGTTGCGTTAAAAAGCAGAATTGGTTGCGTAATGTGTCTTCAGCGTAATCAGCAATCGGCTTGCCAGCAAGGAATAGTTGCCCTTGGTTGGCATCATAATTACGCACTAAAAGCTGTAATAACGTGGATTTCCCGCTGCCTGTTTTACCTAAAATCGCGACTTTTTGGCCTTTTTGAATGGTTAAATTCAAATTCTCTAAAGCACGATTTTGACGTTCAGGATAAGTGAAAGAAAGATCTTTCGCTTCAATTAATGTTGTGGCGTTTTGATCGAACTCCGCTTTGCCATTAAAGGTCACTAATGGTTGCTGCTCGATAATATCTGTCACGCGTTCAGCTGACGCAATGACTTGCCCGATATGTAAGAATGCAGAACCTAATGGCATTAAGATTTCAAATGAGGCTAAGGCCGCAAAAGTGAAGAGCGCAATAAACGCCATGCGATATTCATCGTTGCCAAACTCCGCTTGTGAGCTAAACCACAACATTGCGGCAATAATTAAACCATTTAAAAAGAGTGAAAGTGCGGTTGAAAATCCGCTTAAATTGGCTTCTTTTTGTTGATCGGCTTGCCAATTAGCTTCAGTTTTAGCCATGTTATCTTTCAATTTATCTTCGGCATTAAAAAGCAATAATTCCGCTTGTGCTTGGATAAATTCTAAGAATTGTGTGCGATAAAGTGCGCGTGAATGCACGAGTTTATCGCCAAATTTTTTACCCAGTTGGTAGAAAACGGTTGGAATAACCAATACTAATAAAAGTAGGCTCACACCTAGACCTAAGGCTAAAGGGGCATTGACGAAACTTAGGCCAATACACATAGCTAGAATCACAAAAATAGCCGTAATAAATGGCGCAATTAAGCGAAGGTAAAGACTATCAAGGGTATCTACATCAGACACTAAGCGGTTTAATAAATCGCTGTTACGGTAGCGATTTAACACTGCAGGACTTAATGGAATAATCTTCTCAAAAACTTGTACCCGTAATTTAGCCAAAATGCGGAAAGTCGCATCGTGTGTCACCAACTTTTCAAAATAGCGGAAAAGAGTGCGGCCAATAGCAAGCCCACGCACAGAAGCAGATGGATAGAAGAAATTAAATAACGTGCCAAGACCCGCAATAGCTGTTGCGGCTAAAAACCAACCCGATGTGGTCAGCAAGCCTATGCTAGATGCAAGGCCCGTAATCATTAAAACCAAGCCTAAAAATAAAGGCAACTTGGCAAATTTAAATAAACGTAAAAAGGGAAGTAAAGCACGCATTATTGAATATCCTCTTTTCGTTGAGCCAATAATTCGGCAAAGAAGCCTTGATCTTTTAATTGGTTGAAATGCCCTTGTTGAACAATTTCACCTTCTTGCATCACAAAAATATTGTCACATTGTTTTAGATCTTCAATACGGTGTGTGATCATTAAGGTCGTTTGGTTATGGCTCATTTCTGCAAGGGCAGCAAGTACCAGATTTTCAGACTGAGCATCGAGGCTAGCCGTAGGCTCATCGAGTAATAATAAATTGCCTTTGCGTAGTAAAGCGCGTGCGATCGCTAAGCGTTGAGCTTGGCCTACAGATACACCAATGCCGCCATCTTTAATTTCGCTATCCAAGCCTAATTTATCGGTAAACTCTTTCGCTTGAGCAGAAATCAAGGCTTGCTCAATTTGCTCATCAGTTGCTTGAATATCGCCTAAAAGTAGATTTTCTTTGATGCTACCTTGTAGTAGTAATGGGTTTTGACCTACCCACGCAATTTGTTTACGCCAGTCGCTTAAACGGCTTTGATTCAGTTCCACACCGTTAATTTTTAAGCTACCTTCATAAGGCAAGAAACCCAGTAAGACATTGATTAAAGAGGTTTTGCCTGCACCACTTTGACCGACAAGAGCAATATGGCTTTCTTTCGGAATATGGAATGAAAGGGGCTTAGTTAATGGTTGACCTTGTGGAGAAAGCGCCACTAAATTTTCAGCCTGAATTTCGACCGCACTTTGTGCTGGAATTTGTTCATTGCCTTGATGTGCAATTAAATAATCCGCTTCTAAGAAATCGACAATGGCATCAGCAGCACCAATACCCGCTGCACGATCGTGGTAGTAAGTCCCGAGATCCCGCAATGGTTGATAAAACTCTGGTGCAAGAATTAAGCAGAAAAAGCCGGTAAATAAGGTCAGTGTGGTGCCATAAGTGCCAAATTCGATTTGGCCTAAATAGCTAAAACCAAAATACACCGCCATTAAAGCAATGGAAATGGAGGTGAAAAACTCTAACACAGCGGAAGAGAGAAACGCCATTTTAAGTACCGCCATGGTCGTTTCACGGAAGTCTTCCGTTGTGTTTTCAATATGTTGAGTTTGTTCTGAAGTGCGGTTGAAAAGACGCAAGGTTTCTAAACCGCGTAAGCGATCCAAAAATTGAGCACTTAAGCGAGAAAGGGTCGCCATATTTTTTTGACTGCTGTCTGCTGCCGCAATCCCTACCAGAATCATAAAAATTGGTACAAGCGGTGCAGTGACCATTAAAATCAGTCCTGCCGCCCAGTTGAGTGGGAATACGGCAATTAAAATCACCATTGGTACAATGGCAGACAAACTTTGTTGTGGTAAGAAACGCGCATAGAAGTTATGTAGATTTTCCACTTGTTCAAGCATGATACTTGCCCAGCTTCCGGCGGGTTTGTTATTGATAGTCGCAGGTCCCACTTGGTGGATTTTGTCTAAGATCTTTTGGCGCATGTGATTGCGCAGTAATCGACCTGCTTTAAAGCCAATTTTTTCGCGTAGCCATAAAATGACCGCCCGCAAAGCAAAAGTAATGATTAATGCAATAAAATATGGAACCAGTTCAGTGCGATCGACATTTTGCATAATGAGCTTGTCGAGCAATGTCGCAAGAAAATAGGTTTGAGCCACAAGAATTAAGGAGGAAAGTGTGGCAAGGGCAATATTGGTGCGCATTAATTTTTTAACAGGTTGTTGCTGCGCACGAAGCCATTTTTGTAAATATTTTTGGCGAAGTTTGTCCATAGATTTGTAGAGTTAGTATTTAAAAAGTTCTCCCTCTCTATTGAGAGGGAGCTTGAAGGGCGAGTTTATTGATACAAAATTGATTCTTTAAAATCTCCCTTAACCCCTCTTGGCTAAAGAGAGGAAAATAAATAAGGAAATTTATTTATTCTTGTGCATCTAAATAACGTTCAGCATCTAATGCAGCCATACAGCCTGTTCCTGCCGAAGTAATGGCTTGGCGATAGTTGTGATCCATTACATCACCCGCAGCAAATACGCCTTCCACTGACGTTGCTGTTGCATTGCCTTCAAGGCCTGATTTAACAACGATATAACCGTTGTTAAGTTCAAGCTGACCTTGGAAGATTTCAGTATTTGGTGCATGACCGATAGCAATAAATAAACCGTCTAATTTCACGTCTTCTTTTTCGCCGGTTTTTACGTTTTCTAAACGTACACCGGTTACGCCCATGTTATCACCTAACACTTCATTCAACGTGCGGTCAGTATGAAGCACGATTTTGCCTTCTTCGACTTTTTTGTATAAGCGATCGATTAAGATTTTTTCTGCACGGAAGCTATCACGGCGGTGGATTAAATGGACTTCAGACGCAATATTAGCCAAGTAAAGCGCTTCTTCAACAGCAGTATTTCCGCCACCGACAACGGCAACCGGTTTATTGCGATAGAAGAAACCATCACAGGTTGCGCAAGCTGAAACGCCACGGCCTTTATAAGCGGTTTCAGATTCTAATCCGATATAACGTGCTGATGCCCCTGTTGCGATGATTAATGCATCACATGTGAAGGTTTGCATATCGCCATAAAGTTTGAATGGACGAGAAGATAAATCGACTTTATTAATATGATCAAACACGATTTCGGTTTCAAATTTTTCAGCGTGTTGCAACATACGTTGCATTAAACCTGGGCCAGTGGTCATTTCAAAATCACCCGGCCAGTTTTCAATTTCATCCGTCGTAGTAAGTTGCCCGCCTTGTTGAAGACCGGTCACTAAAACAGGTTTTAAGTTTGCGCGAGCAGCATAAATAGCCGCGGTATAACCTGCAGGGCCTGAACCTAAAATTAATAATTTACTGTGTTTAACGTCTGACATAAAGAATCCTTTGTTTATAAAATAAAGCATGAGGCTTTTGGAATTTGTCCATTATAAAGCCTTCATGCATAAAAAAATAGTTGATCTTATTAGTAAAGTAATGAATACAGCAATCGGCGATATTTATTGGTGATAGGATCCGCATTGCCAATGGCTGATAAAATAGATAAAAACTGTTGTTTCACTTCACCATTTTCTGCAGAAAGATCTTGTTTAAGAATGCTAAATAATAAATCTAACGCTTCTTCGTTTCGATTGGCTTGATGTAGTTGTAGCGCTAATTTTAACGCAATTTCAGGCGTTGGATTTTTCGCATAATCCGCTTGTAATTGCTGAATTTCTGGCGTATCAGCCGCTTTAATTAAAAGCTCAATCTGCGCTTGTAATCCATGCCAACGGCTGTCGCGATCCTGAATCGGAATTTGCGCTAAAATATCTGCCGCAGGCTCCGTTTTCTTCATGGCAATATAGGTTTCCGCATAAAGTAATGCCACATCGCTGTTTTTCTTATCTGAGAGCTCCCAGGCTTCTTTCAGTAATGGAAGGGCAGAGTCGTAATCTTCCACTTGTAAAAAATCCAAGGCTTTTTGGAATTTTAAATCTTCTTCTTTTGGCAAAATGGCGCTTAAACGTTGTAATAAGCTAGCTTCATCTAATGCACCAGGGAACGCATCTAAAGCTTGTGCCTCTTTGAAAAGATAGGTTGTTGGCAACGCTTGAATACGAAATTGTGCAGCAATCATTTGCTCAGTTTCACAATTCACTAGCCCAAGGATAAATTGTCCTTGGTGTTGTTCTGCAACACGTTGTAGAACTTTTACAAAATCAGCTGATTCTTTATGGCTTGGCGCATAAAAGTTAATGACAAGCGGGGTTTCGACGGAACGCTGCAACGTTTCGGTAAGATTTTGTTCGTTGAGTTCAACTAAAAAAGGTAAATCTGCCATTTTTATTCCTTGATAAATGGAAAATGATGCCTGATTTTAACAAAGTGCGGTCAGTTTTAGAAATGTTTTACAGGAAAAGAAAAGGGCAGTGTTAATCTGCCCTTATTCGCTATCTATTTTTATTCTTTTGTTTCTTCCACTTTATCTTCTGGAAGTACGAGGTTAAGAATTAAGGCAAGTAATGAACCTACAGTAATGCCTGAACCAAGTACTTCTTTGAAAAAGTGCGGTAATTTATCAAGCAATTCTGGACGAGTCGTCACCGCTAAGCCACAGCCAATGGAAATCGCGATAATTAAACCATTGCGTTTGCTACGTGCGACTTTATCTAACATTTGGATACCCGCAGCGATAATCATCGCGAACATCATTAAGCCAGCACCGCCTAATACAGGCAATGGAATTGAAACAATTAATGCACCGAATACAGGGAATAAGCCTGCTAGCGCTAGAAGTACACCGGTTAGCGCAACCACGTGACGGCTAGCCACGCCCGTTAGAGAAATGACACCAATGTTTTGTGAGAATGAAGAGAATGGCGTAGTGGACATAATGGCTGCTAGGGCAGATCCTAAACCATCGGCTAGAACCCCGCCACGTAAATGTTTGCCGGTGATTTCTGTTTGGGTTGCGTTACCTAGCGCTAGGAAGTTACCGCTTGATTCAACGATCGTGACTAAATACGCAATGGACATGCCGATAATGCCTGAAATTGGGAAGGCTAAGCCAAAGTGTAGTGGTTGTGGAATCGCGAAAGTTTGTGCTTGTTTTACACCTTCAAAGCTCACCCAACCCATGGCTAAACAAACGAGATAGCCTGTCATCATCCCAATAACGATTGCGGCAGCAGAGAAAATGCCTTTACCCCATTGTACGAGCGCAACCACGATCACCAACACAAAGCTCGCCATCATTAAATTTTCTGGCGTCGCATAATTCGCATCACCACGTTGACCACCTGCGAACCAGTCAACGGCAACAGGAATCAGGCTTAAACCGATCATCATGACAACAGTCCCCGTCACAAGTGGTGGGAACAATTTGCGAATATACGGCATAAAGAAACTGCCGATAATCATCACTAATGAGCCAACTAGAGAAGAACCTAAAATACCGGCGATACCATATTCACTAAAACCAATTGCCAGTGCAGCGGCAACGAAAGTAAAACTGGTTCCCATTACACTTGGTAAACGAATACCAATAGGCCCCAAGCCTTTACATTGGATAACGGTCACTACACCAGAAATTAAAAGCGCAGCATTAACTAATGTAATGGTATCTTCGGTCGGTAATTTTAAGACGTTACCAATGACCAGTGGTACGGCAATAATTCCCCCGAGTGCAGCAAGTAAATGTTGTGCCGCAAGGAGTAAACTCAATCCGAAAGGTGGTTTGTCTTCCACGGTATAAAGTAGATTGTTATTCATTAGGTTCCCTTAAGTAGAAAAAAATTGTGCGAATTATACGTTAATTTTTATTTACCGCAAACGTTTGCGTAAAGAAAATAAAAAAGTGCGGTTAAAAATTACGTGATTTTCAACCGCACTTGCTTGATTTAAAAGCTACATCCAGAATAGATAAGCAATGGTTGCAATAATGACCATACAGGTTAAATCAATAAATTTACCCACGCGGATCATTTCGGATTGTTTAACAAAACCTGTGGAGTACACAATCGCATTCGGAGGTGTACCAACCGGCATCATAAAGGCACAAGAGGCACCCAAACCAATAATCATCGCAAAGCCAAGCGGTGGCATATTCAATGCTTGTGCAATAGAAATAAAGATTGGAACAAGTAAGGCCGCACTTGCCGTGTTTGAAGTAAATTCGGTCAAAATCACAATAAATGCTGCAACAATTAATGCCATCACATAGTAGTGTCCCCCTTCAATAATGAAGACGATACCATCCGCCATGATTTTGCTTGCGCCTGAATGAGTGAGTACAGAACTTAAGGTTAAACCACCACCAAAGAGGAATAATACGCCCCATTCTGTATTTTCTTGCACTTCTTTCCAACTTGCGATCCCGGTTACACAAATAACAATCGCTGCTGAGAGCGCAACCATACTATCAAAACTGCCAATAGGTTTTGGTAGCCCTAATAATTGAGAAAGAATTGGATTGATGTAACCACCAAAAATCCAAAGAATTGCCACGGCCACAAAAATCGTTAAGGTTAAAATACGTTTTTTCGTCATGTGAATTTTGGCAAATTCCGCATCAAAGCGAAGACCAAGTTTTGGTTTAAAAACAAGGTATAACCAACCAATAATTACAGGAAATAAAATCAACATGACTGGAGTGCCGTACATTAACCAGTCTGCAAAACCTAAATGAAGTTGAGATGCGGCAATGGCATTAGGTGGGCTACCTACAAGGGTTCCCATACCACCGATGGTAGCACTATAAGCAATGCCTAATAATACGAATACATAAGTATTGTGATCTTTATTACGGTCTAGCTGACTTAAAATAGTCATTGAAAGTGGGATCATCATTGCTGCAGTAGCCGTATTACTCATCCACATAGATAAAAAAGCCGTAGCGATGAATAAATAAAGTACGGCAACAGATAACCGACCCCGCGCTAATTGCATGATTTTATTAGCGATCATTTGGTCGATCTTTTGCACATTTAATGCCGTTGCAAGTGCAAAACCACCAAAGAATAAAAAGATAGTTGGATCTGCAAAGGCTACGAGGGCTTCGCGACTATCAGCTAATCCTAATAGAACAGATAGAATTGGAACGAATAATGCAGTGATGGTTACACTAACTGCTTCGGTGAGCCATAGAATGGCCACAAATGCGAGTAAAGATAATCCTTTATTCGCAGCAGGGGCAAAAGGAAGTGTATTGAGTAGAATAAAAAAGAGAGCTACATCAGAAAGGAATATAATAGTTTGTTTATTCCATGCTTTTCGCTGAGAGTTTGTGACAGATATTACTTGCATATTTTTTCCTATATTTTTAAGACCGGTGATTTTAGCATAACAGGCCTCAGTCAGAAAATAATACATACTAAAAATTGATTAGTATTAAAGAAAAGTGTGGTCAAAATCAGAAGATTTTTGACCGCACTTCATAATTGAATATCAATTTAACGAGATAAAATCGCTTTCACTTGCTTTTGTAATGTTGGCACAATCTCTTGTTCAAACCACGGATTCTTTTTGAGCCAAATTTGGTTGCGTGGAGAAGGGTGAACAAGTGGGAGAAAGTGAGGGAGAAAATCACGGAAATGGTGAACAGTCTCCGTTACATTAAGATTATTTTCTGGCAAATAGTATTTTTGCGCATATTGTCCAATGAGAATGGTCAGTTCAATATTGGGTAAATTAGCGAGAATTAGCGGATGCCATTTTTCCGCAAAACCTTTGCGAGGTGGTAAATCCCCCGATTTGCCTTTGC
>ENA-OWLX01000686-OWLX01000686.1-metagenome-genome-assembly--contig:-NODE-686-length-12658-cov-7.376022_pt1 | contig 12658 bp, 8 predicted proteins | sample MGYA00245351_ERZ651106 | MGnify/ENA primary metagenome ERZ651106 (study PRJEB26857, sample SAMEA4031768) | metagenome | biome: human; feature: oral; material: saliva | place: Philippines | collected 2014 | study... | reverse complement strand
GATGAGTCCGGTAAACAGTCCCCCCTGAATGGCTAGACCGCCATGCCAGATCGCAAAGATTTCTAGAGGATTTTGAAGATAAGATTCTTTAAACATAAAGATGACATACCATATTCTAGCTCCTATTATCCCTATAACTAAGACTGATACAAAATAATCAGATAAGATATCTTTACTATACCCCAACTGTTTAAAACGATATTGTCCTAATAAATAAGCAAATATTGCTCCTAAAAGAATAAGTAATGCATAATAACGAATACTTATATTGCCTATTTTAAGAAATGTTGAAAAATCCGGAAATAAATACATTAGTTCTCCTTTTTGCTTTGAATATTCTCAAGCACTCTATTTACAAACTCTTTAGATGAATCAAAGCCTGTTGATTTTAACTGCATATTCATAACAGCCGCTTCAATAATGGCTGCCATGCTTCTTCCTCCGGTTACCGGAACAACCATTTTAGGAATAGGAACACCTAAAATTTCTTCTGTATTATCATCTGCTTCAAGACCTATTCTTGCATATTCACGACTTGGAAGCCATCTTTCTAATTGAATAATCAGTTCTACCTGATCCTTATCTAAAACACAGCCTGCACCAAACATCTTCCCTACATCAATAATACCAATACCTCTGATTTCTAAAAGATTCTTTAATACAGTCGGTGCTCTTCCCTGTAATCCTGTACCAATATGATAAATCTCTACCGCATCATCAGCAATTAAAAGATGTCCTTTTTTTATTAATTCTAAAGCAATTTCAGATTTACCTATACCGGAATCTCCTCTGATAATAACACCCTTCCCATAAATATTTAAAAAGACTCCATGCATTAATGTATCTTCTGCTAAATATTCATCCAGTTTCCCTGTTAAGCCAATAGATATTCTGCCTGTCGGCTGATCTGTTTCAAAAACAGGAAAATTACGTTTAATAGCTATATTCTTTAATATATCCGGTGTTTTATAACCTTTCGCAATAATAATACAAGGTGTTTCATCATTAACAAGCTTAGAAAAGCAGGCAAGCTGGGCTTCAGCTGACATTTCCTGTATAAAAGCATTCTCCTTTTCACCAAGAAGAATTATCCTTCTAAAATCTGAATGCTTAAAAAAGCCTGCCAATTCAAAACCGGGTCTATTTATTTCAGCTACAAAGACTTCTCTTTCCATTGATTCTTCATCACCGGTAATACGTGTATAGTTACCTTCTGATAAGATTTTTTTTAATTGTATACTTTTCCCCATAGCTTCTCTCCTATAGTAAATTTTTTAAGAATGCTCCGGTTCGGCTTTCTTTGCATTGTGCAACTTTTTCCGGAGTTCCTGATACAACTATTGTACCACCGGCGTCTCCGCCTTCCAACCCTAAATCAATAATATGATCAGCAACTTTAATAACATCTAGATTATGTTCAATAATAAGAACTGTATCCCCTCCATCAACAATAGTCTGTAAGACATTAATCAGTCGTGAAACATCATCACTATGTAAGCCGGTTGTTGGTTCATCAAGAATATAAAGAGTCTTTCCGGTAGCTCTTTTCTGAAGTTCTGAAGCCAGTTTAACACGTTGCGCTTCTCCTCCGGATAGAGTTGTTGATGACTGACCCAGCTTAATATAACCTAATCCCACATCATAAAGTGCTTTAACTTTATTATAGATACGAGGCAGATTTTCAAAGAATTCTAATGATTCTTCAATAGTCATTTCTAATACATCATAAATATTCTTTCCTTTATAAGTAACTTGTAAAGTTTCTTCATTATATCTTTTTCCATCACATTCTTCACAAGGTACATAAACATCCGGAAGAAAATGCATAGAGATTCGTTTGACTCCATCTCCCTGACATGCTTCACATCTTCCCCCCTTAACATTAAAGGAAAATCTTCCTTTATCATAACCTCTGATTTTAGCTTCCGGAGTTTTAGAAAAAAGATCTCTGATATCATCAAAGACACCGGTATAAGTTACCGGATTAGAACGTGGTGTTCGTCCAATCGGTTCTTGTGATACTTCTATCACTTTATCAATATTCTCAATACCTTTAATTGATTTAAAAGCCCCCGGCTTTTCTTTAGACTTATAGATTTCCGCTTTTAATGCACGACAAAGAATATCATTAACTAAAGTAGACTTACCGCTCCCCGATACTCCTGTCACTACAATAAACTTTCCTAAAGGAAACTTAACATTAATATTTTTTAAATTATGTTCTTTGGCTCCTTTCACTTCTAAATATAAGCCATTTCCTTTACGTCTTTTTAATGGAACAGATATTTTCTTTCTGCCGGATAAATAAGCTCCTGTAATGGAATTCTGATTAGCCATAAGCTCCTGTGGTGTTCCCACTGCTACAACTTCTCCGCCATGAACACCTGCTCCCGGTCCAATATCAACAATATAATCAGAAGATCTCATCGTATCTTCATCATGTTCAACCACAATAACTGTATTTCCCAAATCTCTCATTTCACATAAAGTTTTTATTAATTTTTCATTATCTCTCTGATGAAGTCCAATAGAAGGCTCATCAAGAACATATAAGACACCTGTTAACCGAGATCCAATCTGAGTCGCCAGTCTGATTCGCTGAGCCTCTCCTCCGGAAAGTCCTCCTGCTCTTCTCGATAAAGTCAAATAACCTAATCCTACATTATGAAGAAAAGTTAAACGATCTCTGATTTCCTTAATTATTAATCTGGCAATCTTTTCTTCCATAATGGAAAGCTTTAAATCTTTAATAAAACTTAATGCCTGATCAATCGACATATCTGTAAATTCAGCAATATTCTTGCCTCCTATCTGTACTGCCAGAACCATTTCATTAAGTCTTTTTCCCCGGCAGGATGGACAAGTATGCTCACTCATAAAGCCGGCATAATATTCTTTTGCCCATGAAGATGTCGTTTCCTGATATCTTCTTTCTATTAATGTTTTAACTCCTTCTATAAAACGGGTTGTTTTGGATATATTACCGCTAGAGGAAATAATCTCATAACTGATAGGTTCTTTTGAACCATAAAAAATAATATCCTTTTCTTTTTTTGTAAAGTCTTTTAATGGCTTATCATAATCAATATGATAGTAATCTAATAATTTACAATATGTCTGCCACTCAATACGATCAGTTCCTATAGATGTCTTAAAATATCGAATCCCGCCCTGATTAATAGACAGATTCCAATCAGGAATTAACAGATCATCATCTACTTCTTCTTTAATACCTAATCCTTTACAGTCAGGACATGCTCCTAAAGGATTATTAAAAGAAAACAGACGAGGTTCTAATTTTGGAACACTAAAACCACAAATTGGACAAGCCTGATTTTCAGAGAAAAGCCTCTCTGTTTTTTTAGTCAGATTCTCTACTATACATTCTCCTCCGGCTAATTTTAAAGCTGTTTCTAAAGAATCCGATAATCTGGTATGATAGCCCTCTTTTTTTATAATTCTATCCACAACAACATCAATAGTATGTTTTTTATTTTTTTCAAGGATTATATCATCTTCTAAAAGATGCATTTCACCATCTACTTTTACTCTGATAAATCCATCTTTTAATAATTGTTCAAATAAATCTTTATGTGTTCCTTTTTGATTCATTGCTTTTCTGGCAAGAATCTGCAGTCTATCTCCTTCATCATATTCATCAACAATATGAATCATCTGCTTAATAGTTTGAGCTTCAATTAAAATATGATGATTAGGACAATAAGCATGTCCTATACGAGCATACAACAATCTTAAATAATCAAATATTTCAGTCACTGTTCCTACAGTAGAACGAGGATTATTAGAAGTTGTCTTCTGATCTATCGCAATGGCCGGAGAAAGTCCATCAATACTATCTACATCCGGCTTTTCCATACCTCCTAGAAACTGTCTGGCATAAGCACTTAATGATTCTACATAACGTCTTTGTCCTTCAGCATAAATTGTATCAAAGGCAAGAGATGTCTTACCGCTTCCTGATAATCCTGTCATGATCACCAGCTTATCTTTAGGAATTGTAAGATTAATATTCTTAAGATTATTAACTCTGGCTCCCTTTATTTCAATAAGATTCTTTGACATCTTTTTCCAGTCTCCTTAAAATAGTCTCTTTTCTCATACCGCTTAGCTGATAATTATAGGCATCATGAATAAGCTTCTTATAGAAATGATGATCAGTAAAGCCACTATTAATCAGATCAGCTCCTCCAATAATAGGTTTCTCTGCCTTATCGCCATAATGAACCTTCATAAGACTCATATATAATTCAAAATCTAAGATTCCCTTATAAGATAAATATCCTCTTCCCAGTTTATCACATTTAGTAATAAGAATAAGATCATTAAGAGGACATTTATTCTCAATATGCTTTAATAATTTCTTATATTTTATAGGTCTGGAATGACCATTAAACAATTGCATGAGGCGCATATGATAATAAATGAGAGTTCTTACATATAATCGTCTTCTTTTGGAAAGAATCAATTTTACATCATGATTAAAAATATCTGCTCCCACTTCAGCATGACGATAGGCATGTCCTTCCTGATCAGTAACTGCCGGCTTACCAATATCATGAAGCAATGATCCCCACATAAATCCTAATGGATCAGAAGCTTTATTCTTAACTAAAGCAGCTATATCTATTACCAGCATCGTATGATTCCATACATCACCTTCAGGATGATAATCAGGTCTCTGATAACATCCTATAAGATTTTTTAAATAATCAGGTAAAGCATTAATATCTTTTAAAAACGCAAAGCCTAAAGACGGTCTTGAAGACATAAGAATCTTATCGTATTCTTCATTAATTCTCTCTAAACTTAATTCTTCCAGCATATAATCTTTAACCATCTCTCGACATAAAGCTAATGTTTTATGACTAGCTTTAAATTCTAAACGAGAAATAAACGAAGCAGCTCTTAAGACTCTTAAAGGATCTTCAATAAATGTATGTGAATCTACAATCTCTAATATTCCATTTTTAATATCCTCTATACCACCATAAAAATCTTTAATAGTTTCATTAAAATAATCATACATCAAAGCATTACAAGTAAAATCTCTTCTGGAAGAAGCCTGCTCTAAAGGTAAATCAGGTTCTACAATAATATCAAAATCCTGGTGTCTATTCCCTGCTTTTTTCTCTTTTCTTGGTAAAGCAAATTCTACATTTGGCAAAGTACTCAAATGCGTTACCGCAAAGCTTTCACCGAAAGTTAGGACTGCTCCATAAGATGAGAGAATATCTGTAAGATCACGATAAGATAAATGATAGATTTCTACATCAATATCCTTACTTTCTCTTTTCATGATATGATCTCTGACAAACCCTCCTACCAGATAAACTTCACCACCATGATCATGAATATCTCTAAATATTGTATCTGCCAGCTTAGGTACTGTGATTTTAGTATTCATTTTTGATGTCCTCTATCATATCTCTTAATTCCATTGCTCTTTCAAAATCTAAAGATCTTGCTGCATCTTTCATTTGGTTTTCTAATTCAATAAGCAGCTGTTCACGTGCTTTTTTAGAAGCTTTTTTACCTTTTTGAACAAGCTTAGCTGCTTCATCTACAAAGTTCTGTCCATGAATAGCTTCTCGGATTTCTTTTCTAATGGTCTTTGGTGTTATATGATGTTCCTCATTATATGCCTGCTGAATCTGTCTTCTTCTGTTTGTTTCTTCAATAGCCGATGTCATTGAATCAGTCATTACATCAGCATACATAATAACCTTGCCATTCGCATTTCTGGCAGCACGTCCAATTGTCTGAATCATTGAGCGATAACTTCTTAAGAAGCCTTCTTTGTCTGCATCTAAAATACATACCAAGGAAACTTCCGGTAAATCTAATCCTTCTCTTAATAGATTAATACCTACTAATACATCATATTTTCCCAATCTTAAATCTCTTAAGATTTCTGTTCTTTCTAAAGTTTTTGTTTCTGAATGAAGATAAGCTGTTTTCAATCCAAATTCTTTTAAATAATCAGTTAAATCTTCAGCCATTCTCTTAGTTAATGTAGTAATTAAGACTCTTTCATCTTTTTCAATACGATCCTGTATTTCATTAATAATATCATCTATCTGATCTTTAATAGGTCTTACCTCAATAACCGGATCTAATAATCCTGTCGGTCTAATAATCTGCTCAGTAACATGATTATTTACTTTTTCAAGTTCATAATCTCCCGGTGTCGCTGATACATAAATAGACTGAGGTATAAGTTTTTCAAATTCATCAAACTGTAATGGTCTATTATCTAAAGCACTTGGTAACCTAAAACCATATTCTACTAAAGTACTCTTACGGCTGCGATCCCCATTATACATTCCTCTAATCTGAGGAAGCATAACATGTGATTCATCCACAACCAGTAAAAAATCATCAGGAAAATAATCTAATAAACAATAAGGTCTTTCACCCGGATTTCTGCCATCAATATGTCTGGCATAGTTCTCTATGCCGGGACATATACCTACTTCTCTTAGCATTTCAATATCGTGTCTGGTCCGCTGATCTAAGCGTTCATACTCTAACGGCTTACCTGATTCCTGATAGTAATTCAAGCGATCATCTAATTCTTCACTGATAGTCTGACAAGCCTTCAGCATATTCGCTTTATTAGTAACATATTCATCAGCCGGATAAATGGTATAGGTATTATAAGAAGCTAATGTTTTACCTGTTAGTGGGTCAATTTCAGTAATACGATCAACTTCATCACCAAACATTTCTATTCTTAATATATAGCTTTGTGAATGTCCCGGTACTATTTCTATAGTATCACCACGTACTCTAAAAGTTCCTTTACTTTGTTCAATATCATTTCTAGTATATTGACGATCTACTAAATAGCCTAATAATTCATTACGATCAATAGTCTGTCCAATACGTAAAGAAAAAATCATTTCTTTATAACTCTCAGGATTTCCTAGTCCATAAATAGAAGCAACCGATGCAACTACTATTACATCTTTTCTTTCTAATAAAGAATTCATAGCACTGGCACGTAGCATTTCTATTTCATAATTAGTTTGTGAATTCTTATCGATATATGTATCACTCTTTGGAATATAGGCTTCCGGCTGATAAAAATCAAAGTTTGAAATAAAGTATTCTACTCGATTATGAGGAAAGAATTCTTTCAGTTCTGAATAAAGCTGTCCAGCTAATGTCTTATTATGACTTAATACAAGAGCCGGCTTATTAACTCTGGCAATCACATTCGCAAAAGTAAATGTTTTACCGGTACCCGTACCGCCAAGCAAGACCTGATGTCTCTTTCCACCGATGATTCCTGTTACCAGTTCTTCAATAGCTTCCGGCTGATCTCCCATAGGCTGAAATTCAGATACTAATTCAAACTTATCCATTATTTTTCTCCACCAGCTTTGATGCCTTTAAATAAACAGGATCTTTTGACTGATCACTTAAATATAAAGCATAAGCACTTAATAAATAGTTTTGTACCTCATTTGTATAAGTTCCTGTAGATTGAAGATGATAATCTGTCTGAAACTTCTTTAATGCTTCAGAGGCTTCTTTAGAAAAGTATCCATCTGTTCTCTTAGGCTGATAGCCTAATCCTTCTAACATAATTTCCATAGACTTAATATGATCATTAACCTGATCATAAGTAAATGTTCCTTTAAATGATGATATCTCAAGCTTACTGATAGAATTTGACTTCATTTCAATATCCGGCTTAATTCCTTCTTTATCAATACTCTTTCCTTTAGCTGTATACCATTTTGCATACGTATACTTTAAAACTCCGCCATCAGGTAAAGTCACTTGTGTCTGTGCTGTTCCTTTACCATAAGTTTTTTCGCCTATCAGCTGATATCCTTTAATTTCCTGAAGTTGTGAAGCAATCAATTCAGCAGCTGAAGCAGTATTTCCATTTACAAGAATATATCCTTTATTAAAAGAATATTCTTCTTCAGTAATATCTATATACTTTGTTTCCTTATTATCCTTATTTTTTAAAGAGAATAATAATTGTCCTTTCTTATTAAATAAATCAAGAATGTTTTTAGCAGCATCAACATATCCTCCGCCGTTATTTCTTAAATCAATAATCAGCTGATGGCATTGACTTGCTTTAAATATTTGTAATGCTTTTTTTACCTCTTTGTCTGTATTAGAACCAATTGTCGTGATATTAAGATATCCATAAGCAATATTATTAATCTTTTTCACTTCATAAAAAACATCCGTATCTAAAGCTTTTCTTGTAACTTTCAGATTCAAAGTCTGAGATCCTCTTTTAACTGTTAGTACTACTGTAGTATTTTCTTTTCCTCTAATAAGGTTTTTAATTTTATCAGCTGTCTGTTCTTTTAAAGAAACTCCATCTGCCTGAATAATAAGATCTCCCGGCTTAATTCCTGCCTTTGAAGCCGGTGACTGATGAAATACTCTAGTCACAAAAGCTCCTTCATCCCTTTTCATAAACTCTACACCTATTCCTACAAAATCACCATCAATAGAATCATAAAAATCCTTTTTTTCCTGAGGACCTAAATAAGAGGTATGTTCATCACCCAATTCATTCACAAGACCCTTAATAATTCTTTCAGATAAAGATATTTTTTTATTAGAAGTATCGTACCAGTTATTATGGATGGTTTTAACAATCTGATTAAGTGTCTCATCATTTATATGAGCAGGAGTAGGACGGGATAATCCTGAAGTGATAAAATGTCCTCCTGCTGAGCCAATAATCAAACAAATGATACAGCAGACTATAAATGCCTGTAAGCTTATATTTCTCTTTCTTAATGGTTTCATAATTCTTTCCTCGATATGGTGTATTTTATCATATTCAAGACTTAAGTTAAAGTAAAAGACCTTAAACAAAAAAGAGGTTCCTGGGAACCTCTTTATCCATTATCTTATAATTCAGCGAAATATTTGATTGTTCTAACCATGTTAGAAGTGAATGAATTTTCGTTGTCATACCAAGATACTGTCTGAACTTCAGTATCACCATTTGGTAATGGGTTAACCATAGTCTGAGTTGCATCAAATAATGAACCATAAGTCATACCAACGATATCAGAAGATACGATTTCATCTTCATTATAACCAAATGATTCATTAGTAGCAGCTTTCATAGCAGCATTGATCTGTTCAACAGTAACTGCACCCTTAACTACAGAAGTTAAGATAGTTGTAGAACCTGTAGGAACCGGTACTCTCTGTGCAGAACCAATTAATTTACCATTTAATTCAGGAATAACTAAACCAATAGCTTTTGCTGCACCGGTTGAGTTAGGAACAATATTAACTGCACCTGCTCTAGCTCTTCTTAAGTCACCTTTTCTCTGTGGTCCATCAAGGATCATCTGATCACCAGTGTAAGCATGAACTGTTAACATGATACCGCTCTGAATAGGAGCTAAATCATTTAATGCTTTAGCCATAGGAGCTAAGCAGTTAGTAGTACATGAAGCAGCTGAAATAACCTGATCATCTTTTGATAATGTTTCATTATTAGTGTTAAATACAATAGTCTTTAAATCATTTCCTGCCGGAGCTGAAATAACAACTTTTTTAGCACCTGCTTTTACATGAGCCATAGCTTTTTCTTTTGAAGTATAGAAACCAGTACATTCTAATACTACATCTACACCTAATTCACCCCAAGGTAATTCTTCAGGATTACGGTTAGCTAAAACTTTAACTTCTTTACCGTTCACACGGAAAGCACCGTCTAATACTTCAACTTCACCGTTGAAACGACCTTGAGTTGAGTCATATTTTAATAAGTGTGCTAATTGTTTAGCATCAGTTAAGTCGTTGATTGCTACAACTTCCAAACCTTCTACATCTTGGATACGACGGAATGCTAAACGACCGATACGTCCAAAACCGTTAATACCTACTTTTACTGTCATATTTGACTTCCTCCTTAAGGAAAAAATTATTTTAACGGGGTATTAGCCCCACTTAAAACCATATTTGCAATTCCTTCATCACAGATTAGAACGCCATGATGTTGGATAAGTTTGTAGTAAGCCTCTACAGCGCGGGCCTTGCTAGCGCCGCCTACTACGGTAATCAAGAGAGGCACCTCACGCAAAGACTGGAATTGAATCCCAAATCTCGGTAAACGTAAGACCTCCTGGCCACTTTGATTGAAAAACACCCCAAAGGCTTCTCCAACCGCCTCTTGGTCCTTCAATAATTGCTTCTGCGTCGCAGTTAAATCATGTCGCTCTGCCATAATATTAGCATTACCGACCGATAATAAGAGTACATTAGCCGTCTTGCTTAGTTCAACAGCGTGACGTATTGAAGGGTTATTGAGTAGTACCTGCGAAACTTGCTCCCCGATATTTTCAGGGATAAAGAGTGGCACAAATTGACCATCTGTCTGTTTAGCCATCAAGCCTCCGATATTGTTGGCTTGAATATCATAGGAGCCCCCAACTCCACCGCGGGCAGGTACAAAGACTAAATCCCGTCCCTCTCCCAATTGAGGTGTGAATTCTTGGGCTACTTGAGCTAGGGTAGTTCCCCCAGTCATGGCTAAGACATGACGTCCTTGATCCAAGTTCAAGGCCAGAAACTCTGCTACCTTGCGTCCTAGCCGGCTCCCAACCTTAGGATCGACATCGGCATCACCTTTGACAATCCAGACTTCTTGGAGTCCTAATTTCTCCTTGACTCCTTGAGCCAGCTCGAAGAACTCATGATGATCGTCTAAGGCTTGCTCCATGGCTTCCAAAACATCTAAGCCAATAGGCGTTAACCGAATCCCCGACTGCTTGACATCCACCAAGCCCTGAGACCTCAAGCTATCCATCAAGGTTCGCAAGCTACGCTCTGATAGGGCCACTTCCTCTGCTAGGGTCTTACGACCAATCCGCTCGGGATGTTGGGCCAAGGTCTTCATTATGCGCAATCGCTGTACTAATTCTTGGCCGACTTGCGGGACGACTTTCTCAATCAAAGAAAACATATCTCGCATCATCTGCCTCCTTTGGTCAAAGATTGACCATGCAAAGCTTCTCAGACTCCTGTCTTAAGAAGAATCGCTCCTTCTCTAACCTCTTTAATGATACCATTCTTATTCCTATAATGCAAATGTTAAACCGCATACATTTATATTTCTCATGTAATTTTCATCTTATTGTGAATGGTCGAAAAACGACCAACTGATAGGAAGTGCTTTCATGAAAATATCGCTACCATCGCCTTTTGTGTCCTATAACAGTCTAGGGATGGCAAGCTAACGACCTACTCTCTCATACTAGAACCTAGACCTTACCCTATCTTTCCTGTCGGCAACATTTTTTTGATTCCTATCTTGGAGTAGACAAAAAGGACAGGTCTGGGCCTGCCCTTTTTGATATAAATTAACGGATTACTTGATCACGAACAAAAGGATCCGTGCTAATGCCTTGTTCTAAGACCAAACGGGCATATTCTTTGGCGCCCCAGAGTGAATGATCCTTGTAGTTGCCACATTCCTTAGCGGTGGCTGCCGGAATATCAGTAAAGCCTTGAACCTTCTTCAAAACATTGGCTAGCGCTTGAGCCACTTCTGCTGGCGTGTGTTCATTCCAAATCACCATGTAATAGCCAGTACGGCAGCCCATTGGTGAGATATCCACGACCCCTTCCAACTCATCGCGTAAGTTAATGGCCAAATAGTGTTCCAGAGTATGGAGGGCTCCTGTAGGGATTGCATCTTGGTTAGGTTGCAAGAAACGCATGTCATATTTTTGCAAGAGGGCTCCAGATTCGTGGCGCTCCGTGCCAGCTAAGCGGACATAAGGCGCCTTAACGGCATTATGATCCAGGGTAAAACTTTCTACTTGTGCCATAGTATTCCTTCTTTCTATCTTTCTTCAGCCAGAAATCCGTTTGTCAGTCCCTTTATAGAGGGCGAGGAAGTTTTTCTTCCTATAAAGTACGGGTCATTTCTAGTTACTATTATAGGTATTTTGCGTCCTAACTTCAACCCGTCTGCTTGAGGATTTCCTGATAGGCAAATTGGGGGAATTATGCTAGAATAATAGGGTTGTGAAATCAAGAAAGGAACTTTAAATAATGTCTCAACCCCGCCCACTCACTCTCCAGGAAAAAATATATTACCTGTCTATCTCAATCTTACTCAATACCTTTGGCAACGCCCTGACCATCTCCATGAATATGGGCTCTTCCATGTGGACCGCTGCTTCAGTCAATATTTCTAACTATTTCCCTATTCAACTGGGTACCGTCTTGCTCTGCAATGCCTTGTTAGGCATTATCCTGAACATTATCATTGATAAGAAAATAGATATTCCTCTAATTATAGGAAATTTCGTCTTCATCTTCCCTTTCAGCGTCTTAGTCCAGTTTTTCGTTCAAGGCATGAGTTGGCTTGGCTTACCTAGTCTGCCAGTTTGGTTACGCTTGGTCTTGAATGTGGCCGGCATTTTCTTGATTGCTATTGCCATTTCCATCTATCAACGGGTCAATTGGATTATTCATCCTTTAGATGAATTGACTAACACCATCCGCTTTAAATTCTGCAATGGCAACCCAGTACATGCGCAACTCCTAACCTTTAGCATCCCAATTGCAATGCTGATTATTATGTTTGCCCTCTCCGGCCATCTCTATGCCGTTAACCTGGGCACCATCG
>ENA-OWLX01000683-OWLX01000683.1-metagenome-genome-assembly--contig:-NODE-683-length-12666-cov-4.669495_pt1 | contig 12666 bp, 7 predicted proteins | sample MGYA00245351_ERZ651106 | MGnify/ENA primary metagenome ERZ651106 (study PRJEB26857, sample SAMEA4031768) | metagenome | biome: human; feature: oral; material: saliva | place: Philippines | collected 2014 | study... | reverse complement strand
GCGAGGCGGATACGCTGCGCTTCCCCGCCGGAAAGGGTGGCGGCGCCTCGTGAAAGGGTCAAATACGACAAACCAACGTCAACAAGGAAGTTCAAACGCGCACGAATTTCAGTCAAGATCGGTGCGGCGATGACCGAGGATCGTTCCTCGAACTCAACATGATCCAGATGGTTCTTCGCCTGACTAATCGAAAGATCCGAAAGCTGAGCAATTGATAGATCGCCAACAGTGACTGCAAGAACTTCTGGACGAAGCCGCGCTCCATGACACGCGCTACAGGGTACCTCGCGCATGTAGGAGTCCATCCGGTCAACCACGAGCTGTGATTCCGTTTCTTCTTTCTTGCGCTGAATGTAAGTCAGCGCGCCTTCGAACCCAGTCGTGTAGGAACGCTCACGTCCCCAGCGGTTTCGGAATTTAACCTTCACCTCATAATTGCGACCGTTGAGGATGGCATCGCGAACTTGAGCGGGGAGATCTTTCCATGGAGTGTCCATGGAAAATCCGAGTTCTTGAGAAAGCGCTGTCAGCAGGTGCCTGTGGTACTTAAAATTCGAATTCCAAACAATAACAGCCCCCTGTGCTAGGGAAAGCTCCTCATCTGGAACGACAAGCTCAGGATCGACTTCAAGCTTCGACCCAAGCCCTGAGCACTCCGGACACGCGCCATAGGGAGCGTTGAATGAGAAGGTTCGTGGTTCAATCTCATCCAGAGCGAGTGGGTGGTCATTGGGGCACGAACGCTTCTCCGAATACTTGCGGCGTCGCTCGGGATCATCCTCATCGAGATCAATGCAATCAATCACGACAAGACCATCAGATAAGCGCAACGATGTTTCGACAGAATCGGTCAAACGCTGACGCATACCTTCGCGGACGACAAGGCGATCAACGACGACTTCAATCGTGTGCTTGAGTTTCTTCTCGAGAGGTGGAACCTCTTCCAAGCGCATCAATTGTCCGTCGATGATCGCACGTACATATCCGGAAGCTTTGAGCTCTTCAAGAAGGTCTTGATATTCGCCCTTGCGTCCACGAACTACAGGAGCTAGTACCTGAAAGCGTGTTCCCTCCGGCATTGAGCGCACGCGGTCAACGATCTGCTGCGGAGTTTGTGCTTGAATACGTGCACCACATGTTGGGCAATGGGCAATACCAGCGCGCGCATACAACAGACGCAGGTAATCGTGGATCTCGGTAATTGTGCCCACCGTTGAGCGAGGATTACGCGACGTCGACTTTTGGTCGATCGAAACCGCCGGGGACAGTCCTTCGATGAAATCAACGTCGGGTTTATCCATCTGACCGAGGAACTGCCGCGCGTATGAGGACAGAGATTCGACGTAGCGTCGCTGTCCTTCAGCGAAAATAGTATCGAAAGCGAGAGAAGACTTGCCCGAGCCTGATAGTCCCGTAAAGACAATCATTGAGTCACGAGGGAGATCAAGATCGACACCCTTGAGATTATGCTCGCGCGCACCGCGGACAATTAACTGATCATGCACCCAATCAGTTTACGTGTTGACACGTTCTTTTTCTCGAACATGTGTTCTTAATCGCGTGCTCGACCTTCCTCTTCGGCTTCACGAAGCCGCCCCAAATAAAGGACGCGTGAGAACGCCTCAATTACAGCACCGGCACACAGGCCCGCACATACGATAACAAGCCACAAGGAAGCTGAAGGCCAGTCGAAAGCAAAGAAGTGACGGGCAACGGGAATGAACACACCAAGTACTCCCCCGGCAGCCATCGTGCAAATAAGCGCAATGCGCCAAGGCACGAGGGGGCGTGCTGTGATTGAAAGCAACCACAGCCCCGCGATCAACACAGTAAGGGCTGCCGCAGTGGATCCGAGCGCGGTTCCATTTCCAACCGAGGAATAGACAGCAAGAGCACTCACGCCAAGGACCATGCCGCTGGGGATAGCCAAAGAGAGGGTTCGAACGAGGAAACCTGGAACGTAACGCCTGTTGTTTGGCCCAAGCGCAATAAAGAACGCAGGGATACCAATGGTCAGGGTATCGACGTAGGTGAAGTGGCGTGGGAGGAAAGGATAGCGCCATGCAAAAATCGCGCTCAGAATCACAAAAAGTGTGGCGTAGGTCGTCTTGGCGAGGAACAGAGAAGAGACGCGCTCCATATTCGCCATGATGCGTCGGCCTTCACCCAGAACGCTGGGCAAGACGGAGAACTTCTGATCAACCAAGACAAGCTGCGAAACGGCCTTTGTCGCTGCGGCCCCGTTACCCATTGCAATGCCAAGATCCGCGTCTTTGAGTGCAAGTGCGTCATTAACGCCATCACCTGTCATCGCGACGCAGTGTTTTTGGGTCTGAAGAGCCTTAACCAACGCACGTTTCTGTTCGGGAGTCACGCGCCCAAAGACATCAGTAGATTCGACGATAGCCAAGAATTCGGGTGAGGTCGGATCACTCGGAAGCTGCCGTGAATCAAATGCTTGAGGCGCATTGCCATCCGGTGATAGCAAACCAACTTGAGCTGCCAATGCGGCAACGGTTGTCGGGCTATCACCTGAAATAATCCGAACGCGCACTCCTTGCCTACGAAAATACGCCAGCGTCTCTCGGGCATCGTCCCGAAGATCTTCCTCAAGGACAAGCAACGCAAGAGGCATGGGATGCGCAGGAAGAGTCTGGTCTTGAATTCTTTCGCCATAACGGACAACGACGAGGACACGCAAGCCTTCCTCGGCGTACGAGCGAACTTTCTGACGAAGACCTTCGAGTTCCTCGATCCCATCGATGAGCATCTCAGGAGCACCCATCACGATAGAGGACTCTGCGGTCCCCCACGCTGCCCATTTTCGTGCCGAAGAGAAGGGAATGGTCCAGGAATCTGCACAATGCTCTAAGGGTAAGGAAGAATCTGAATCCAAGTACTCCTTTACCGCATGGGCAGTCGCGTTGGTCTCATCATCGTTAAGCACGCGAAGGGCAGTAAATAGCTCCCCATCGAAACCGTGCGTGCCAAGGACTTCAAGCGAGCGCAAACGAATGCCACCGGTCGTCAGCGTCCCAGTCTTGTCCAGGCACAGAGCGTCCACACGGGCCAGAACCTCTACAGCGGGAAGTTCTTGCACAAGCGCGCCTCGACGGGCCAAAGTTGCAGACCCAATCGCAAAATTCATCGACGTCAGGAGAACCAAACCCTGAGGGATCATTCCGACAACGCTCGCAACAGCCAAGACCAAAGCGTGTTGCCACGCATGAGGAACCCCGTCACCGGCAATGCGAGTCTGTGACCATAAGGTCAGCAGAATAATCGGCGGTAGTGCGACGGAAATAACGCGAAGAATCTTATTGATCCCCTGCTGAATCTCAGAAGTTGCCAAAGAAAAAGTCCGCGCGTGACGAGCGATTCCCTGCGCATAAAGATCAGCTCCCACCGCTTGGACATGCATCAATCCGGAACCGGCGACAACCGATGTGCCTGCAAGAACCGGATCGCCAACTTCTTTGAGGACTGGGCGTGATTCGCCGGTCAGCATCGATTCGTCAATTTCGAGGCCGGATACCTCGAGGATTTTGCCATCAGCAGCAATCTGGTCACCCAAACTGAGCTCGACGATATCGTCAAGAACGATATCCTCAACATCGATCTGTTCCGTGAGGCCATCTCGACGTACTTGTGCCCGCGGCGCATCGACTATTGCGAGGTTGTCTAGTGTCCGCTTCGCGCGCACTTCGGAGAAAATCCCGATGATCGCATTAATGATCATGATTCCGCCAAAAACTGCGTCTTGCCAGGATCCGAAAACAATGACAATGACCATCGCGACGCTAAGGATTGCGTTAAACAGAGTCAGGACATTTGCTCGGATGATCGAGGCCAACGACCGCGAAGAGGGCAACTTCGTGACATTGACCTGCCCGGCCTGACGTCGGGCTTCAACTTCTTGCGTCGTTAAGCCGGTAATTGCAGCTTCTGGCGTACTCGTTGTCACTAGGGCTAGCTCCTGGACTTATGGCGACGAGAGTGAATAAGCGAAGAAATAACGGTAATAATCAAGGTACCGGCGATAACGCCCAATGAAATGGGAATACCGATTTCCGGTACGGAGTGGATCGGCTGGCCGCCGTTAATGAAGGGCACGGAGTTCTCGTGCATGGCATGAAGAACAAGCTTGATGCCAATGAATCCAAGAATCACAGCAAGGCCATAGTTCAGGAAGACAAGCTTCTCCAAAAGACCGTCGATAAGGAAGAAAAGCTGACGAAGGCCAAGAAGAGCGAAGGCATTGCAGGCAAAGACCAAATAGGGCTCCGTGGTGAGCCCGAGAATCGCAGGAATTGAATCGAGTGCAAACATGAGGTCTGCCGATCCCAGTGCAAGAACAACTAAGAAAAGCGGGGTAACGGAAGTGCGCCCGCTATGCCGGTAAAAGAAACGATCACCGATGTAGCCATCGGTCACTGGGACGATACGACGAACAAAACGGACAAAGCGATTCTCTTCAACTTCTTCTTCCTCTTCTCGTTCCTCCGAGGCACCCTCACGCGCCTGGGAATAAGCAGTCCACAAGAGCCACGCGCCAAAGAAGAAGAACATCCACGTGAAGCGATTGACAAGCGCGACACCGACAACGATGAAGAAGGCACGGAACAACAAGGCCAAAATAATGCCCGCCAATAAAGCCTTCTGCTGGAATTCACGAGGAACCCTAAAGGAGGACATGATGATGAGGAAAACAAAGAGATTATCCAGAGAGAGCGACCATTCCATCATGTAGCCGCTGTAGAACTGGATGGCAAAGCTTGAACCATAGATAGCCCAGATAGCAATACCGAAAGAAGCAGCAAGACCAGCGTAGCCCAAGGTCCACGCTGTCGCTTCTTTCATCGATGGCGCATGAGGTTTGCGTACATGCCCAACAATATCGGTCGTAATCAGTGCAATAACAACGATCGCTAGGCCGATCCAGCCAAGGATGTGTACGTCCACAAGTGACCTTTCAGGGAGTGAGGCTTGAGGTCTCTTCCCACCCATAATTGGGCGGCAACACCGGGTACCGAGGCGATACCGCGTTGACGATGATGCACTTCGTGGGAGTACTCCCCTCACTCATAGAGTAACAACGATTCTGCTCACACTCCTACAGGAGAATGCCAAGTCGTTAAGAGCTTCACACCGCAGTGCTCTAAACTCGATGGAGTGAGCGTTAAAGACCCTGCAGCCCAGATTTCCCGACTGCGTCGCCTGAAGGAGACCCTCTTCGGGTCAACCCAGGCTCCTTTTGAGCTTCCGGTCGTACGCTCGTGCGCCTTTGATACCACTCGCCTCGCTCACGCCGCTGGAGTCTCACGCCTCGCTGAATTGGGTAGACGCGAGGTACGTGAACTTGATCCTTGTGTCCTTGCAAACACCGATCTCTTCTATACCGAAGTACGCAACGCGCTGGAACACCGCGGAATTATCTGGCTCATCGGCCCCATCAATCGTGAGGAACTGAAGCGCCTTGCTGGTCCTTTATTCCATCTTTTTGTCAACGTTGGGGCTGAACACTCCAAAGAACGCACAGTCTTTGCCTTGAGACTCAGCAAGCTCGTTCACGAACTGCTTCCTGATCCACGATTCCGTGAGGCTCTCGAGGGAATGAATGCAACGCGAACCCCACACGGCCTCGTGCACCAAATCGAAGCAAGCGGGGTCACGGTCTACAAGCGTTCGCTCATCACCCGAATTCTCAAAGATCCGCGCGTGTGGGTCTACCTCGTGGTTTTTGTCTATTCCTCACTGCGCGCCTTACCGGTGATCTTCGTCCCGCAATTCCACGGATCAGTCCTCGTCTTGTGGTCGATCGATGTCCTCACCGCGCTTCCCTACACCTGGGGAATCCTCGCAATGATCACCGCCTCGAGGCCATTGGAGCGCTACGCTGGTGCGATCGTTGCGCTCGTGACCTTTACCGCTCCATACGTTTACTTCTGGATCCACGGACGCGGATACCCGGGATCGGTGGTTGTCATCGTCGGCCTCATGATCCTCGCGTCAATCACAACTGAAGTATGGCGCTCCGTCCAAAACTCGCGACTGGTGAAACGCTACTCCGCGTCACGCAACTCCTGAGGAATCCCCTGGATTGAACGGATTGCGCTCACAACGAGGATCCAGATTCCAGCAACCCACCAGATTCCCGTGAGGATGATTGGGCGCGCAGGGGCGTAGGCAACGAGCGCTGCCGTTGCGCCAACCCACACCAGTGCCGCCACGATATTGATCGCCCGCAAACGCCCGACCCGGAACGGATGGACGAAGGCAATCGGAGCGACCGTTAGTACCGCCAAAATAACCGTGGCAACAACGTTGAAAACCGCGCCAGTGTGAAAAATCCACATAATCGCGGCTACGACATTCCAGGCGGCAGGGAATCCCATGAAGTAGTGGTCGGGGGTTTTCAGCGACACATTGCAATAGCAGAACATCGATGAGACGCAGACCAGCAAGGCCATGCCGATACCGAGTGTGCGCGACCCAAAAGGAAGATGGAAGGCCATGAACAGAGCAGGGATGAAAGTCCACGTCAGATAGTCAACGATATTGTCCATCGTTGCTCCATCGAAGCCGGGCGCGTATTCACTGACACGCACAGCACGCGCGATGGAGCCATCGACGGCGTCAACAAGAAGTGCGATTCCCAGCCACAACCACATATGGCGAATACGCCCTTCGAACAGAGCAATCGTTGCGAGCGTCGCCCAGAGAACACCGGTCAGAGTGAAGGCGTGGGCACCCCATGCCATGGCACGCTTACTAAAAGGAACGGGACGCGTTTGCGTGTGCGCCGTCGTAGACACAATCGACTCCCAAAGTCTCGAACAAGAACATACCTATCTTAAGCGGTTCTCGAAGCGATACCTACCACTTTCCACAACTCGTTAGTGAGCGGCTTTCATCGCGCGAAGTTCTTTCTTCAGTTCACTGAGTTCATCACGAAGCCTTGCCGCGAGCTCAAATTGCAGATCTTGAGCTGCGTCCATCATCCGATCAGAAAGCTGACGGATCAGTTCTTCCAAATCACTCTCGGCCATCTGAGCAAGTTCTTCACGTGTGCGCGTTGAGCCTTCTTGCCCCGCAAACGAAGCCATCTCATCGGCGCGAATATCGCTTGCTACGCGTTCGCGCCTATATCCACCCTCGAGGAGGTCTGCTGTGTCAACTTCTTCACGAGCGAGCATGTCCGTGACATCTGCAATCTTTTTACGCAGAGGCTTGGGATCAATACCGTGTTCGGTGTTATAGGCAATCTGAATTTCACGACGCCGCTCGGTTTCATCGATTGCAGCACGCATCGAATCGGTGATGTCATCGGCGTACATGTGAACTTCGCCAGAGACATTACGCGCTGCGCGCCCAATCGTCTGAATAAGAGAACGCGTCGAACGCAAGAAGCCTTCCTTGTCTGCGTCCAAGATTGAAACGAGAGAAACTTCCGGAAGATCCAAGCCTTCCCTCAAGAGATTAATTCCTACAAGAACGTCGAAAGTACCCAGACGCAACTCACGCAAGAGCTCAACTCGTCTCAGGGTATCGACATCTGAATGCAGGTATTCAACCTTCACTCCGCGCTCGGCAAGGTACGTCGTCAGGTCCTCAGCCATCTTTTTTGTCAGCGTTGTCACAAGAACCCGTTCGTCGCGCTCGACACGCTCGCGAATCTGCTCAAGAAGGTCATCAACTTGGCCTTTTGTCGGCTTAACCACAACCTTCGGATCGACAAGACCCGTAGGGCGAATGATCTGTTCCACTACCCCATCGGATCTATCGAGTTCATAGGATCCTGGCGTAGCTGAGAGGTAAACCGTTTGGCCAATGCGCTCGGTAAATTCATCCCATTTGAGCGGCCTGTTGTCCATTGCCGAAGGCAAACGGAACCCATGTTCGACCAGTGTCCGTTTGCGCGACATGTCCCCTTCAAACATTGCACCGATTTGGGGAACTGTCACATGCGATTCGTCAATCACGAGTACAAAGTCGTCAGGGAAGTAATCGAGAAGGGTGTGAGGCGGAGTGCCTGCCTCGCGCCCATCAATATGGCGTGAGTAGTTTTCAACACCCGCACATGTCCCGATCTCTTTGAGCATCTCCAAGTCATAGGTTGTGCGCATTCGCAGACGCTGCGCCTCGAGCAATTTCCCCTGTGATTCGAACCATTCAAGACGCTCTTCAAGCTCCGCCTCAATCGAAGCAATTGCACGTTTCATTCGTTCTTCGCCCGCAACGTAGTGCGAGGCAGGAAACAGATAAACATGATCGACTTCTTTAATAACATTTCCCGTTACAGGATGGAGTACAGCGAGAGAATCAATCTCATCACCAAACATTTCAATCCTGATTGCCAGTTCTTCATAGACGGGAATGATCTCGACCGTATCCCCGCGGACTCTAAAGGTTCCCCGCGTAAATCCAAGATCGTTTCGCGCGTACTGCATGGAAATGAACGCCCGCAGAAGGTCATCGCGGTCAATCGTCATTCCTCGACTCAGCTCGATCATTCGCGCGACATATTCTTCCGGCGTACCAAGGCCGTAAATACATGAAACCGAAGAAACAACGACAGTATCGCGACGAGTAAGTAAAGAATTTGTCGCACTGTGACGTAGCCGCTCAACTTCTTCGTTGATCGACGAGTCTTTTTCGATAAAAGTATCAGTCTGAGGAACGTAAGCTTCCGGCTGATAGTAGTCGTAGTACGAAACGAAGTACTCGACCGCATTCTTGGGCAACAGCTGGCGAAACTCCGCAGCTAGCTGCGCCGCCAAGGTCTTGTTGGGTTCCAAAACCAAAGCTGGACGCTGAATTTCCTCAATGAGCCACGCCGTTGTCGCGCTCTTACCGGTTCCCGTAGCCCCCAGCAAAACAATGTCTTGTTCACCCGCGCGAAGTCTCTCGGCAAGTTCGTGAATAGCCTTCGGCTGGTCACCCGACGGGGTGTATTCAGAAATCACTTCAAAGGGGTATTCCTGACGAAGGATGGGGGTATCACTCATAGTCTTAGGCTAAGGAATTCTGCGAGGTTCTGCGCGCTCACCGCCACAAAGACTGCGAACTCAAGCTTCGAGGATCGTCATGATCGGTCTTACCTACGACGTATAAGGGTCGGTGCAGGTATTCTTCGAGATGAAGCTTACCTGCACCGACCCCTTGTGCACCACCTAGTACATCGCTAGGAGACTAAGCCTCACTTACGCCGAGGGCTCATGTGTTGAGCGGTTGCAGGTGTCGGCCAAGCAAGCATAAGCACTCCCACTACTGCCAAGAGCCCAGCGAACACAAACCCAAAGGAGGAACTTCCTGTTGCGGCAAGTGTGCGTGCAGACCTTGGATTCTGAGCAGAGGCAGCTTCTGCGTTTCGCGCGACAGCGGGGTTTTGCATGTTCGCCTCATTGGTGGACGTGAGCGCGCTTCGATCGGCATCAAGCTCACGTAGGTGCGAGGCTTCCGGAAGAAGCTGTGAAAGCGCTGGTTGCTCATTGGACGTTGACGCATCAGCCTGGTTCACCGATGTGTCTGCTTCACCTTCGGTCGAAGAATTCGCAGGTGCTTCAGATGGCACCGATGCCGTCGCCTCTGGACGCGTAGGCAGGGCCGAGCTTGCTGCTTCCGTAGGCTGAGCCGGCGCTGTAGCATCGGAGCTTCGACGAGCTCGCGGGGGACGCTGCGTAGTTGCAGACGCCACCGGTTCCGAGGCCGTGGGCTGGGTAGAGGGCGCTACAGTGGTTGGTCGCGGCGAAGCCTTTGAATCTTCGGAAGGCGTGGGCGCTGAAACCGTCGGTACCGGCATGGGTGCGACCGAGGCCGTGGGCTGGGTAGAGGGCGCTGCGCTCGTAGGCTGAGCAGGAACGCTCGCCTCTGACGTCACTTCACTCGAAGGCTGAGGAACCGCAGTGGTCGGCGCGGGCGCAGGTTCCGTCGTCTCAGTCGGTTGAGCGCTAGGTTTTGGATCAGTGGTAGCCGTTGAAGGAGTCGGAGCTGGCTCGCTGGTGGCATTGCCGCTCTTCTTCCACACACGGACGTAGTCAACGAGCATGTCAGAACCAGCACCTTGATAGGCTTCCTTAAACTTAATGGCATCGGTGTACGTCGTATCGCCACGTTCAGAGGCTAAGAAAGAGCCCCCAACCATATGGTTGAGACGAAGCACCATGCCGTTGGCGTCGTTGATAAAGGGGTTATCCCCTTTAATCTGATCGTATGTGACGGTGTGTCCCCGTCTCCCATCCAAATAGAAGGTGATTGAGTTCCCGTTCTTTTCCACACCATAGGTATGGAACTGGGTCTGAGAAGTGCCATCGCCTCCGAGCTGTCCCATGTGCTGCTCAGTCTTTTGAGGATTCCCGACCCGAGGTGTATGAACATTCGCTTGTAGGAAGTTCGGATCCCATCCTTTAGCCTCGACGACGTCAATCTCACCGTGAGCCGGGAAGGATGCCGGGGCAATACCGGTCATCCAAAATGCTGGCCACGACGAAACGGCACTAGGGAGTTTGATACGTGCCTCAGCATAGAAGTCGCCATAGGCAGCGTACTTTATCCCCTTGTTATCACGCGTCTGAACCATTGCTGAAGTGAAAGGAGCTTTGTAAGTTTCGGAGCGCCCATTGACCGTTCGAGTGCATTCACGATCGACCGTGATCATTGAACGTGAACGGCTGTCATACTTTTGACGCGTTGGCTCATACTTTGCCGTCAAATGGAGGTTACCACCCGAGACAGACGCATTCTCCTTCGAATCGGTGTACTGGGCCTGTGAGCGCGTCTTCGAATCGAAGCAGGAGTATTCGTATCCCCACTTCGACGTGTCAAGTTCATTTCCGGTAAATTCATCCTGAAAAATCAGAGTGTTATATCCCAGGGCTTGAACTTCATTGGGAGTCGGCTGGACGTCGCCTGCACTCGCGAAAGACAGTCCCCCTACCGTCATCGCGGCACCAAGCGTAAACGCTCCAAGTGCACGCACAGCTCTGTTTCCTGAAAAACGATTTGCTTTCAAGCGCGCCATTTATCCTCATCTCTGCGGCACATGTTGAATCTGAAGCCGGCATCTATTTCCCGCATCGCTTACGAGAAATTGCTTAGTTGATTGACCAGCACGATCCCCAGTTTCCAACGCTCCGGCTAATCCCGGTTTACTTACATGTTCAAATCTATAGTTGCAGGCAAACCTGGTTTTTCCTGACTGGTTTCCGGATGAATAGTTGAAGATTTCCCATTGAAACAATGGGAAAACTGGGCAAATACTGAAGCCTGCAGTCGGCTTTATCGTCGAGGACCCAGCCAACGCGCGACAAATTGTCGACTCAGATCCTTCAGGTTCTCTTCGCTACCAGAGTTGTCGACCCATATCGACGCAAGGCTCCGGCGCTGATCGTCACTAATTTGCCTGCTGATGCGCACTGCCGCCTCTTCCCTGCTCACCCCACGTTTTTCCAAACGGTCAAGGCGCACATCCCGTGGCGCACTCACCATGATGACCCCGTCGAATGCAGCCGCATCTTCACTCTTTGTCAGTAGCGGCACATCATAGATGGCAAGCTTTCCATCTCCAGCTTGCGCAAGACGTTTGTGCGCCAAAGCCGCGATTGCTGGATGAGTGAGTGAATTGAGCAGAGCTGTACCTTCGGCTGAAGAAAAAGCGCGCTGTGCTAAGAGCTGTCGGTCAAGGAGCCCATCTGCTCCGACAAGATCACTCCCAAAATTTGCAAGCACCGCCTCGTAGACCGGATGATCCGGAGAAAGCACCTCGCGCGCAAGTTCATCCGCGTCGACAATGTGCGCGCCGAGGCCTCGTAAAGCCTGCGCAAGCGTGGACTTCCCGGCGCCGATTCCACCGCTGAGAGCAAGCACGTGGGACGGTCCCAAGGAACGCGCCTCGGGAATCGCTCGTAAGAGAGTAGCGCTCGATGAACCTGAGCGAATGAGAGTGTTCACATCTGAAGCGTAGAACAATGAACAGCACTTGGCTAAAGAGGCATGAAATGACAGAATCTCATGAGTACTTATCACTTCTATAGGGTTTGAAGCAATATTGTGACTGAATCGACGACGACTACACAAAGCAGGCGCTCGCAGGGAACGGGCTTACTGATCGCAACATCGCTCACGCTGTTTTCGATGTTCTTTGGTGCGGGAAACCTTATTTTCCCTCCAATTATGGGAGCGAACTCGGGTTCGCACTTTAACTTGGCCATGATCGGCTTCCTCATTGGGGGCGTCGCACTTCCCGTCATTGCGATCATTGCAATCGCATTATCAGGAAGTGACCTGCGTGATTTGTCTGGGCGCGGAGGCAAGTTTTTTGGAATTGCTTTCTCGTGCATGGTTTACCTGTCGATTGGTGCCTTCTATGCGCTACCACGAACCGGTGCTGTTTCCTTCTCGACGGCCGTCGCACCGCTGATTCATTCAACCGCTTTTGTTTCATCGTTAATCTTTAACGCCTGCTTTTTCGGCGTCGCGTTGTTCTTGTCATGGAACCCGAGGCAGATCATCCATCACCTCGGAAAGATCCTGACGCCCGTTCTGCTTGTTTTGCTCGTTCTCTTGGTCTTCTTGTCTTTGGCGAAGCTACCGCCTTCAGATGCTGCTCCGGTCGGGCAATACGCAACCGCTCCCCTAACGGCGGGTCTCCTCGATGGCTACATGACG
>ENA-OWLX01000679-OWLX01000679.1-metagenome-genome-assembly--contig:-NODE-679-length-12689-cov-15.859189_pt1 | contig 12689 bp, 22 predicted proteins | sample MGYA00245351_ERZ651106 | MGnify/ENA primary metagenome ERZ651106 (study PRJEB26857, sample SAMEA4031768) | metagenome | biome: human; feature: oral; material: saliva | place: Philippines | collected 2014... | reverse complement strand
AGTCTCCTAGATATTTCTTGAGAGCGTCTGTGTTGTTACGTTTCTCCCATTCTGAGATGACTCCAGTGATAGCCTCAAGTAAGTAGGCCATTGTGTCCACTGTAGACTCATTAGAGAATGAGTAGACCTTGTCAAACGCCTCTTTATCAAATAACTCTGACCATGAGTCTTTTACAAGACCCTTGAGAGTATCAAATGCCTTATCATCCTCTGTCTTGGCTAGTTTTTCGCCATCTTTTTTGAGTTTTTTGCCTACTTTTTCCATTTTGTGGATATTTTCGTCATTGGCCACAAATTCAAGCTTGAACTCTCCAAAATCTACAGGGATGACATTGTCACGTTTTTTGATTACTACCATTTTTGATTTCTCCTACTAATTTTTTAAACAAAAATAAAAAGGGGAGCGGTTGACACTCCCCTCACTTCACATTATCCGACTACAGCGGACTGCTTAGGTGCTGTATTCCAGCTGATAGTTACCTCAAAGCTCTCATACTCAGAGGCCTCTCCGCCCCCAATTTTGATACCTGAGGCTGTAGCTACTCCGACATATTGAGTCTTACCATCAGACTCTACTACTTTGAACCATACATTACGTTCATCGCCTGTCTTAAATTCCATAGCTGCAATGATAGCCTGAGCCTCATCCTCTTTGATGTAGTCTCCCTCAAAGCTGTAGCCTTTCTTGACAGATGTTACCACAGTTTTCTTTGTCCCATCACCATTGTAGTAAGCAATGTCATCTGTTTCCTCATCGTTTTCAACCTCAGCGGTTGTCACTCCATCTGCAAGCCATTTCCAAGCGTCAGTTACTGGCTCAGTAGCTGGTTCTGTTGATGACCAAGGTGCAATATAATGCTTGCGCTTGGCGTTCTTCATTTTTGGCATTTAATTTCCTCCATTTGTTTCAAGTTGTGCCGTTACATCTAACATGTAAATATAAAAGCCTTGCTCATCTCGGTCATTAAGAAATGGCTGAGATACTTCAAGGCCTCTGAATTGATATGAGTTATTATTGCTAGGTAGGTCTAGGTTAAAATCAGCAAGAGCATGATTGATAGCCCACAAAATAGAGCTTGTTTTCTGATGGTCTAGTGTCTTGATGGCCACCTCAAAGACAAGACTGATGTCTTGCTTGCCGTTCATGTACTCTTTTAAAATCCTCCCACCTGGCAAAGGATATAGGACTAAATCCTCTTTCTCTGACAAGTAGTCAAGCCTACATTTCAAAGAGAGGTTTAGTGTATTGATGAAATCTCTGAGGACTTCTGAAAAATCGTTATTATTCATGTTTTCACTCCCATTGCAGTCAATCCGACTTTAGCCCACTCACTAGCATGTAGAGCCTCAGCCTTCAAATCCCAGCGCTTACCAGTTCCTGGTGTGGTATATTTTGAAAATACAAATGTTCTAGCTTTGTTATAGCTGGAGCCGTAAAACTGAGCTCTTGCATAAGGGCCAGGGTATCGTACCCCATCCTTAGTAGCCTGACCGCTACCACTTAGGTCTCCACTCTTTCGTGGGACAAATGGTGTAAAGTCAGTCAGCATTTGATTAGCAATAGCTAACTTGCCCTTGGCTAGTGCCTGTGGGGATACTTTCCTCTCTATGCCTTTTAGGTCAACTTTTACAGATACGCTAGTCCCCATCAGATACACTCCAGCTCATAGCAAAATACTTTGTTATTGTGTGGATAACTGACAGGTGTGACTGAGGTTACTCTGTACTCACGCTGACCATCTTTGATGACGGCATTGATGAAAGTATCATCTAAAGTGACTGGACAATGTCTAGGATACACAAATAAGGTGCTAGGTTTAGACTCTGTACGGTTATTTTTGGTGCCTTGCACTTGGTACTGTCTATCAAATCTGACAGGTTTAAGGGTCACTGGGCTCTCTAATATTACTTTTCCCCATCCGTCTTTTTCACCTGTAGCTTTTTGAATTGTCACAGCGTCAACTAATAGCCGTTTATCTATCATAGCCTACCCCCCTGAACCCAAAACCAGCTGATTTCAGGATGTTTAGGGCGTCAAGTGATAGATTATACCTATCACTTTCAAATGGCCTTCCAGAGCCGTTATGATAGCTCACATGAGTCCTACCAAGTATCACTGTTGAGACTGATTGTCTGTCATCAGCTGTAGCAATACCACTAGCGTCTAAATAAGCCACTTGGTAAGCTGTAGCAAGTTTGACAGCTTTCTTTCTAGTCTCAAAATCAGTCTCAAAATCCTTAGTACCATAAAAGCCATCAAGAAAGAGATTGATAGCTACCTCTGCCCTTGCCAATAATTTTTCAAAGTCACAGACCTCATCAAAACCTAACTCATTAAACTCATCTTGTGTCAAATAAGCGATAGTGACCACCTCCTCCATTTTAAGAGACGGTCTTAATCATCCGCCTCAGTTTCTTCAATTTCAACTGGTACAAAGAATGGACTAAGCTCAGGGTGTGTGATAACACCTTTAGCATTGAGCTCAGCGACTACATCCTTGTCCATGATGTACTCTGTGTCCTTATCAAAGGCTCTCTCATAGCCATTGATATTAAAGACCACATTGGCTGTAGCTTTAAATTTACTCATTTAGCTACTCCTTTACCTCAAAGCCTGATTTTTCAAAGGCTGCAATCATTACAGGGTCAGTGAGAGTGTACTCAAGCTCATCCTTAGTCAGAGTGACCTCTTTAGCAACCTCTACTACTTCCTCTGTTGTATTATCTTTAGCCATTAGCTACCTCCTTAGGCTGTTTTGTGAACATAAATAGCTTTTTTCTTAGCGTCCAAGACGAAAGCGTCATAGCGGATACGCCCCTCAACCAGTTTACCGTTAATTCCTGGTGGGTTGTCATGGATTTTGTAATCTTCCAATTTTACCGGAGATGTAGTAGCTGCTGAGTGAGCGATGACAAACTCAACACCTGTAGGCATGTAAGTAGTAGGTGTGAGCACTACTGGCATACCATCAATCATACCTACTTGACCCTTGATAGTGATTTCTTGACCAAGGTCAGAGTTTTTGACAAAAGTGTCATCAAGTTTAATCAACTTGTAGAACTTAGGAGACACATGCAAGATACGGCCAGCCACAGGGACTAGAGCGTCTGACAACTTAGATTGTCCCTCAAGTACAAGCTCATAAGCATTGGCCTTAGTCACTGCACCTGTACCAACATGAGTAGTGTCAGCACCTGCTACAATTTTTGAAAGACGGTACTTATCAACCTCAGGGATTACTACCTCTGAAATTTGACGAGCTAGAGACTTACCTGCCTCCATGACACCGTTTGTCCCTTGCTCAGATTTTTTGTCAATCGTGAATGTGAAAGAGCGGTCTTGAGAAAGCGTCAAAGTTTGTACGCTGTTCCCAAGCTCATCAGCTGTACCGTAGCGATTTTGACCAGTAGTCTTGTAATCATTCATTCCTGATGTAGCTACTGTGTAGACCTTAACTGTCTCAGCGTCAATAAAATCAAAGTCTTGGTTGACAATGTTAGTAGTGAGAGCCTCTCTTGTAAAACGCTCATCTACTTTCTGACTGAATTTTTCTGCGTAGTTTACTGTCATTTATGTTTTTCCTCTTTTCTTTTTAGTATTATACGCTGTCAAAGCCTGCAAAAATGGCTTTGTCCTCTGCACTTAGGCCATCATCTGCATTACTTGCTGATGGATTGCCTGGGACAGAGATATTAGGGTTAGATTGCTCTTGTACCGTTTGGAAAAGGTAAGGGCTTGACTCTCTGAGTGAGTTGATTGTATCCTCAAGCTGAGGCTTGCCATCTTCTCCTAGCTCAATACTGTCTAGGTTGATGAATTTCATCAAATCATCAGAGTTATATGCTCCTACATCTTTCAAAGCAAGTGCAATAGCATTGGTTTTGTTTACCTGAGCAAGGTTTGCCTCACTATCTAGCTTATACTGCTCAAATTGTGCCTTGAGTTGCTCAAGTTGTTGCTTGCTTTCCTCACTAGCACCCTCTTTAGCTTGTAAGTCTTTGATAGCTTGAGTTTGCTGCTCAAGTTGTTGCTTTAATGTCTCGTTTTCAGCTTGTAGCTCAGACTTAGCCTGTGATTTTGCGTTTTCAATTCCTGCACCGTACGCTTGCATGATATTGTCAATCACTGCCTTATCTTCGATACCTGCCTCAACTAACATTTCACGTTTAAGACTCATGTCTTAATCCTCCTTTTTACGCCACACAGGGCAATTAAGACAGTTTTACGCCATGCCATAGGGCAAAATAAAAAACCTGATGGGTTCCCATAGGTTTATAGTTTATTGTATTAAAAAAGCGCCTAGATTGTTCTAAGCACTAATAGTATTGTACATCTGTTTTAGACATGACATCTGACAGTTTTTGGCCGTCAATATCTAAATTTACTAAGTCATCAAGAGAGGTCACTACATACGTTTTAGAACCTATAGAGACCTGTATATCTGTTGTAGAATTAGGTAAGATAGCACAATCTTGCCCTTTATAGACAAAAGAGGCGTCCCATCCATTATCATATAACGCTTGTAAATCTTCTAGTATCGCCATAATATATCTAGGTTCTCCTCTCTTTCATTGTTTGTTAATTCTCTAGTTGTTCTACTGACAAACTTGCCGTCATCATCAAATACATAGTCATGGACATGCTCGCCTTTTTTACCGTAAGGATGTTTGTCAGGTTGCTTATGATTAGTGAAATGTATATCTTTTGCTTTGTAGCCCCTATCATCGTAGTAGGTTCTACCAAGTACATCTCCATTGGTTGCGTTGTGTTGGACTACACTGTTTGGCTCTCCAGTCTTTCGTGGAGGTGTATGCCCTACTGTAACCCCTGATACACTTACTATTTTACCACTTTTCACAGCTTTTTCAAGTTCTGCACGCTTAGTAGCAAGCTCTCTAGCTTTCTTTTGTTCTTCTCTAAGCTTAATCTCTTTCTTAGCTTGAGTAAATGGGTCATCATAGTATTTCTCTCTAGCATAATCTCTATGTAGATAAGGATGTTTTCTCAGGTAGCTCCTCATGGCTCCCTGTTTCATCCTAACCTTGCTCTTATACTTATCTATCAGCTCACTATCTCCTAGCTTTTCAGCAACATGGAGAAACTCCTTAGACTTCCTGATAGACCTCTCTAAGGCTCTCTGTTTAGCCTGTACGTTTGCATTTTCTATAGCCTCCTCAGGGGTTAGGTCTTTCAAATAATCAGGTAAATCAGGCTTGTAATTGACCCCTGGGATGTATGGTGTCATCTCATGAGTGCAATTTATACCCTGACACCCAGCAGGATGACCGTATCCATAGTCAGCTAAAGCAAGGATACGCTCTCCAGCCTCAGTCCTAGCAACTCCAGTGGTTACTATCTGATGTTGTAAAGGAGCACACATCTCTCTTGCTGTGGCTTTTTTGTGATAGTAAAAGGTATCTATCCCCATTTCCTCAGCTGGAGCTGTCCTAGCTTCACGATAGACTCTCCAAGCTGTAGACTTGATGACCTGTCTAGCATAAGTGTCAGCTTTCCAGTGCTTGCCTTGGCTATCAGTAAAGCCGTAAAAGCCCTTGCCAGCCCATTTCATGACTGTCTCAGAGATAGCTTTGTCTGATGTAGTGAGCCCTGTGACAACCTTAGCCACGCTTTCCTGGACAATAGACTGATATACCTTTCTCACACTCATTGGTAGAGTGGTATTGATGAGGTTGTCTATATCTCCCATGGTCTGATTGACATAAGCAGCTAGATTGGTCTGAATGAGTGAGTTATGAGTAAACCCTCCACCCATGGACTCTAGTAGCTGCTCTTTTGTGTCCTTGTAGACCTTGTAGCCCTCGTTTTGAATGACATATCTGAGTTGTTCCTCAGCAATTCCTGAGCGCTCTGATATAAGGCTGACATTATCCTCATTAAGGAGCCCCATCTCATTCATTTTCTCAAGTTGCCATAAGTACGGATTTTCTTCCAAACTAGCAGAGCCACGTTCTTTGAGCCTGTCTATTACTTGGTCAAAAAGGTCAAGAGTTAGCTGATGGTAGATGTCCGCTACATGACTTGCGTCAAGCATGAGTTGCTCATCATTTAGCTTGATTGGTTTCTTCTTAACATCAGCCATCTAATCACTCTCCATAGACTCCTACATCCTCAGGGCTACGCTCAGCATTTACATCATCAATGGCATTACCATCAATCTCGGCCTTGATTTCTTGAGCTTTCTGAGGCGTTACATTTAGGACTTTCTCAATAGCCATGACATCCGTACCAAAGCCAGCGTTAACTACTTTTATCCAATAGTCAAGCTCAGCATTTCTGTCAGTAAAGACACCATCATCAAGATTGACACTGATTTTGTCCATTTCAGGGATATTCCCTGAGTATAGCTTATAGGCTTTAGCAAGCTCTAGCATTGAGATGATGAGTTCTTTCAGTGATTGCTCTACTAGACTGACAATACTGTTTCTCATTTGATAGGTGTCACTATTCTCAGAAACAATCTCTGTGGCTGTTTTCATTGACTTACCGTCAAAGCTAAACATACCAGCTGAGACTCCTATCTGCATTTCAAAAAGGCTTAGGCCTTTGTTAATTGCTTTGATGTAGTCATCTGAGCGGATTTGCGTAGTAAGGTCTGTGATACCTATGCCCTTGTCAATGTCACCTGAGTCAAATTGCTCATAGACATTGTAGCCCGCCTCAAATTCACGCTTGACTACTACATTATCCCCATCCTGATTGTATTCTGTTTTAATCATCTGACTAGGGACTGCCACTCTGCGCTGACCCATCTTGACCTCCCACATAAACTCATCATAAGTTGTATTGAGAAAGTCTATTGTAGTCTTTGCATTATCAAAGATAGATAAGCCTAGAGGGCTGTTAATATCCTTGTTATTCATTCCTGGAGTCTTTAGATAAGTGAATAGTGGGCGACTCAAGCCGTTTAGCTCTACCACTTCCTCTAAATCCTCATAAAGCTCTGATAACAGCACTCTTGAGCCTACTACATTCTGATTATCAGACTTGTAAAGCTCATTAGTGATTGTATAGCCGTCTTTACTCCACTCATGAAACTCAATCAGCGTATAGTATCTTTGCTTGTTGCCCTCTGCCTTGATGGTCTTGGTCACGATTGCTGCACTTGATACATCCTGAGTGTTGCTTTGTAACGGCAAAAAGACAGGTGCTTGAATAAATGACACTCTGACACGGTCATCATCTACATAAGGCCTCATAGCAAGACCTCCAAGCGCTAAACAGCTCTCAAGGTAGCGCTCAAAGTTCTTTGTAAATCTGTCATTAAGTAGCTGAGCTTTGATAAACTTGTCAGCTTGCTCATCATCTATTTTGATTTCAGCCTGTTCATTAAATACTAGGCTTGCAATCTTTTTAGCAGCTGTACGCCCTACAGGCAAGTGATTGAAATCTCTTTTATTTTTGACACCGTTACTATCCCTGTATTCTACCTGTGGATAACGGCCTGAGAAATATCTGACATTCTCTCTGATACGGTCATACTCTGTGGATGACACTGCTATCTTTGGATGGTCAGTGATATTAGTTAAATTTTGCGCTGTCATCGCATACTTACTCCTTTTGAATATATCTTTAATCGTTTGGACTAGTCCCATTGTTAGCTCCTTTAGGCTTTTAGTCTCAGCTCTCTAGCGTTGTCTAAGACAAAATACTTGAAACCATCTACTGTGTGGTCATCTTCTTTGATGACTTTAGGGTCATCTGTATTGATGGTCTTATCATCGTATCTGTACATCTTATGCTCCTCTATGAATACCTTGTTATTTTCAGTGTCAAGGTAGTAGAAACGCCCCTCAGCTAGTAAGCTGATGACCATGTCTATCATAGTCTGATTTTTCTTTTTGGCTACTGGGTGCCAGCGCTCGCCATAATCTCTGAAATATTGGTTTCTCAAAGCTCCCTCAGCACTATCAATAGTCATCTTGAGTTTAGGTACTCTGTACTGTTTCATGACCTTGTCTATAAAGTCATGTATCATGACAGATAACTCACTAGGCGCCTTTTTAATGGTCTTGCCAGCTGGACTGTAGTAGAAAGTGTCTAATAGGATGACCTTGCCCTTTGCAGTGAGTCCATAGGCTCCACAGGTAGTGGCTGATTGCTGGTGTCCAGTATCCATGGCAAACGATATGCCTATCAGCTTATCATCCTCAGGGAGGCTCTGTAGTGGTTTAAAATAGCTCATGTTATAAACATGATTACCTAAACCGATGACCTCTCCTAAATACATCCATCTGTAATAGTCAGGGTCAGTCTCTTTGTAGCGCTCTATCTTCTCAATCATCTGCCTAGATAAAAAGCCTAGTCTATCATCAAGGTAGGTGCTATGATGTATCATGTAAGTAGGGTCACTAGCTTTCTCAGCTACCCACTCATTAATCCAGTCATAAGGATTTCTAGGAGGGTTGTAAGTGAAATAGACCTTGACCTGTTTGCCGTTTGGCAATTCTTGACGGATGAAAGTATCCTCAACTATGTCAATATCCTCACGGCCTGCAAACTCAGCAAGCTCCTCAAACCATACGGCCATAACATAGCCCTTGGCTATCTTTTGGGATTTGAGTTTCATAGGGTCATCTACACCGTAGAAATAAAAGGCTGTACCTGTCTTGATATGAGTTATCTGTAAGGGAGATTTCCCGAACTTGAACTGATTAGCTAGACCCATCTCATAGATAGCCCATCTTATCTGCTCATATACTGACATTCTCAAGTACTTGCCTACTTTGCGTAAGACTACCACATTACCCATAGGGTCATTGATAAAGTCATTGACAAGGTCAATAGAGACCACTGATGACTTGGTAGAGGCACGCCCACCCTTGAGCACCACATGGCTCTTATCAGTGTATAGGACATCATCAAATACTGGGTTAATCAGTTTGGCTAGGTTTAGTACTACCATCATACTCACTCCTATCAAACGTAAATCCAGTTATGACTGTATCATCCTCATCATCTGAGCCTAGCTGTGCTTTGAGGTTTTCAATTTCAAGCCTTAGCTTTTTATCTGCTAATTCTAAATCTCTGAAAGCCATGTTATTCATGCCATCCAAAGCTGACAAGAATGCTGTTGAGTTAGCTTGTCTCACTCCCTCAATCTCAATACTTGCTCTAGCTTTATTTTTTAACCATTCATACTCATTGAAAGCCTGCTCCCTAGCCCACAAAGACATGTTTGAGAATTGCTTTAATAGTTCTCTGTACCTTGCTAAAACCTTACTATTTTGTAGCAAACGTGAAGCAGCGCTATCAACAGCGCTGTCTTTCCACTTTCTAGAGGATGAAAAAGCCTGTCTATATGCTTGTCTTTGAGATAGTCCAGTGATTATTCCTTGGACAAATAGCTCTTGTTTTGGGGTTATTTTATCCACTCACTAAACTGCCTCCTTTCAGACAAAATAAAAAAGCCACTCAATGAGTGACTTAATCTGAGGAGCTACTAACCTCAATTAGAACCAATAGTATATTGTTACCTTTACATTTTTATTTTTTTGTAGCTTTTAAAAATGGTAGTGCCTGGACTTGAACCAGGGACAGCCCCCAAAGGAACAACAGTAGCAATTTTAAAAAAAGAGACTGCCATCCGTATCACTACCTCAAAGAGGCTTGCGCCTCAATTCATAAGGAGTCTCATCTGCCTCAGCATTTGATACTATCATTTTATCAGAAATATAAAACCGTGCTGTCCCAATTAGTCCCACTTTGACACTATGACATCAGATGACTTTCTCTAAGGCTGAAATCGCCTCTTTTTTTAATCTGTAATAAGTCGTACGGCTCATCTTTAAATCATAACAAATACTATCAGCTGTGCCCTTATTGATGTATGTCATCCTCAGGATTGTCCGATGTTTAGGGTTTGGGAGTTTATTAATAAGCCTACTTAATTCTAGTTTTCTTTCTATGATGACATTGGTATCTTTTTCTATCTCATCTTTCATTGTGATTAGCTGAGTATAAACATCATCAATCTTTCTGACTTTTCCACTTTGGACTTTAACATCAGTCCACTTAGGGCTTGAGAGTAGACCAGCCTCAAGCTCATTGATTTCATCTATACGGCTTTGGATATCTAAGTCTAAATGCTGTAGCTCTTTTAAGAGCTCTGTTGCTTTATCCACTCTCATTACTCCTTTAGTTGACCTCATTCAAAATTTTTACAGTTTCCTCATAGCTCAAATGGACTTTGACTTTTACTTCATCATACACCCCAAAAAATTTATAAAATCTGAAATAAATGATAGTCGCATTGTCATGAGTTTTGACAACTGAGAAAACGTGCTTAAGCATTTCTTTTTTTAAGGATATATTAGGAAAGAATACAAGCTCTAGCTTATCTTCTTTAGCTGCTTTCTTAGTTTTGTTAGCTCCTAGATATGGATATTTTTTAGGTCTCATCTTGCACCTCCTCAATCTCAATCCCTGGACAATCAAACATCCAACCAAAGCCTGCTTCTTCTAGTTCTTTGCGGGTGTGGTGTAATTTTAAGGAACTATCTTCACGAACGCTACCAGTAAACCAATCCTTATAAAAAATATTATATTTTAAAACACGAAATTCATGTCCAAGACCTTTAAACTTCACTAAATACCGCTTTTCTTTCTCGACCTCGTAGACGAATTGGTGCATGTTGACGAGGGTTTGAATAGGATTGCCCTCACCATCATTAATCCAATAATTAAACTCTTTATTTTCTAATTTTTTAGGCTCATTCCTAAAAGCAATCCAATCCCAAACATTAAATTCAAAATCATCCTTATTCTCTTCATACCAATCCGCCACAAACTGCGGTACTACGACTTTCTGCGGTTCGTCTAGTTGTTGTAAATCACGGATAAATTCCTTGTATATCTGTATCATCTGTAAGTTTAATCTTACATTTAGCTTACCATTATACTTTTTAATCAATTCCTGTTTTTTCATCTCTATACCTCCTTATTCCTCTCCTATCAAGATGTTTAACGGGATTTCAAAGAAAATAGCCACATCCTCAACTTTATACAAATCGGGTTTTTGCTTTTTATTCTCCCAATTTGAGATACTTGCCTCTGAATAACCTAACTTGTAAGCTGACTTACTGATTGTCAACCCTCTCTCTTTTCGTTTGTGTCTGAGCATAAATGCAAAACGCTCAAGCTGATTTTTTGTTAATAGTTTCTTATAGTCCATTTTGGCTCCTTTATTTCAAATACTCAGGCATATCATCACCTACTCTGATACTCTCATATTGTTCCTTTGCCACTAAAAATTTTCCATAAGAGGGCACTGTGACCGTATAGCGCCCCTCTATGATTTCTTTATCACTGATTTTCCCATGTATTCCTGAGCCAGCATTATCAACTTTATAAATGATTATAGGTTGTTTATTGGTTTCAGGTTGTTTTTTTAATGGTTCTATATTGCCTAAAATAAGACCAGCTATGAAAAACATAATACATATAAAAGGGTGGTCTATATTATCTATTAGCCATTCCATTTTATCTCCTCAATTTCTATTTCTATTCTTGGATTTAGGCTGTAAAACTTGCCTACATCGTGCAAAGCTATCTGACCATCATCTTTAAACACAATCCCTGACATACTGTCATATAGGGCTTTTTCGTAGTTATCCACATCAGGCTTTTTGTCTACAGGGATGACCTCATCTAGTAGAACCTGATGATATTTCTTGACATTAGAGATGTACTGAGGAGGCTTGATGTAAAATCTAGCCTTTACCCTCAAAGCTCCCTCAAGCATAGGCTGCCCCATGTACTGATTAGCCACTAAAAGCTGGCAATGGTTGCGCCACGCTTTCATTTTAGGGTCATCATAAGCTCTCCCTTGCCGTGTAAATCTTGGCCGTGATTGGGGCTTAGGCTCAATGTTTAGAGTTAATTTCATTCAGCACCTCCTAAAATGGTAAACCATCATCTGATACACTAAAAGGGTCAGGCTGACTGAATAGGTTGTTAGTGCCTGTGTAGTTGTTGTTTGGCTGTGCTGGAGCTTGTTGCTGTTGCTTGTTACGAGTCTCTAATAGAGCTACACTCTCAGCGACTACCTCGGTCACATATACACGCTGTCCTTGCTGATTATCGTAGCTACGGGTCTGAATACGCCCTGTGAGTCCAATCAGTGAGCCCTTGCTACAATACTGAGCAATGATGTCAGCTGTGCCTCTCCATGCCTGAAATTGGATGAAATCAGCCTCACGGTCTCCATTTTCATTTTTGAAATTACGATTGACTGCAAGTGTGCCCTGTAATACTGATACATTATTAGGTGTTTTCTTTAACTCAGGAGGCGATACAAGCCTCCCAATTAGTGTCACATTATTAATCATCTGACTTGTCCTCTCTAGCGCTACGCTCTCCCAAGAGATAGCCTAAAAACATCCATAGGATAGCCATTCCAATCTCTTTAATAAAATCATTCATTATTTCTCTCCTTTACATTCATAACATACATTTTGGCCTACATCTTTTACCTTGATTATTGATAAGCTGCCACATTTCTCACAGCTGATTATGAGACCTAAACCATTTGAATTGATACTGCTTATATTGTTCTCTGAGGGAACTTTGTAAATAATCAATGCGGATGTATGCCAATATTCAGCACTGACTCCACTGTCAGCGACAGCAGACACATTTGATTGAAATTTGATGTCAATCAACTTAATGT
>ENA-OWLX01000677-OWLX01000677.1-metagenome-genome-assembly--contig:-NODE-677-length-12697-cov-5.784528_pt1 | contig 12697 bp, 10 predicted proteins | sample MGYA00245351_ERZ651106 | MGnify/ENA primary metagenome ERZ651106 (study PRJEB26857, sample SAMEA4031768) | metagenome | biome: human; feature: oral; material: saliva | place: Philippines | collected 2014... | reverse complement strand
ATCACTGTTATTTGATAAAAAATCAAGATTATTTATTTGTAAATAAATCTGTTTATCTTTAATCTTGTTTATTTTCAAATGAAATGATGTATTATCTTTTTCTGTTTCATAATAATTTTGATTATTTTTTATACCCTTATCCAAAGTTAATTGATAATTAAGATAACCATATTGTCCAATAGCTTTTTTAACATTACAGTTTTTATACTGATTATCTAAGCTAATAGCCCTTAATAATGTCTGATATCTATTAAACTCACCTAACTGATCATAATCGCTTTCACTAATCACATCTTTATAAAAATGAGCCATAGAAACTTTTTTATCTGTAGTATATAAACTATATTTTTTTCCATAAGAACCTTCTTGCTTCATTAATTTGTTATAGGGATAAGGGGGGGCTTTATAATAATCAGAAGGCATAATTATATACTTTGTACCATTAAGAAGATGTAAGTATTCATAATACCCGAGTCCTAAATAGCTAAAATTGAAATTTGCCCCTTGAATAGAACTATATCCCATTGAATTATGAAAATTATCTATATTATTATTATAGTAACTAAAATAAAAATTATAGCTATTTAGAGAAGGGATCATATCAGAATTTCTATAATGGGATGTCCCAATCTCATCAAACCTAATATTATTCGTCTTATACTTATTTTCAATAAGTCCTTTACCATCAGCTCTTATTTTATATAAAGCTTCATTTCTATTTAATTCTTGATTAATAAAGTCATTTTTATCAGGGCTAAAATAAATTGTTGTATTAATAAGCAAAGAAAAAATAAATATGACCGCAATACATTGATTCTTATATTTATTTAGCTTTTCCCTATTAAACAATAATAAAATGAACAGTATACTCATAAGCATAAGATTCATCCAAAAATTATGAAAGCTGAAATGAGTTAAAAACAGAAAAGACATTGAATAAATACTAAATCCTATTACTAATTTTAAAAGATCCTTTTTGTTTATTTTTAAAAGTAATGGAAATGTTTCAACCACTATATACATAATCAAAAAATTATAAAGAAAATTCCATCTATAAGTTGCATAATTAAAGCCATTAAAAATACTTCCTGCTTTACTAGAAAATAACGCTGTTGTAAGTAAAATAAAACTAATCTTTAAATGCTTGTTACCCTTACTTAAGAAAAGGATCATAATACTTAGAAATGTCACTATCGAAAAACCCAACAGTGCGTCCGCTCCTACATCAATAATCTGAAAATAATTCGTAAAGTATATTTTAATTGTTTCCCAATTATAGAAAAGAGGGATAATACGCTGAATAGAGAGTCTGGAAGTTGTTGCTAAATTAATAATAATAGATAAATTCGCTAATAAACCACAAGCAACACCAAAAATACCGTGAAAGGAAAAATGATATATTAACTCAAAAAATCTTCTCCATGTTTTTTCATCATTATCAAAGAAAAATTTAATTGCATAATAAATAATTATTCCAATCACAATCATATAAGTAAAATAAAAGGAATATGCACTCATTAAGAATAAAGAGATGAATAAGAGCGTTCCTTTCTTTTCATACCAAATTTTCTCACAGCCAAGCATAATTAATGGAAAATAAATAAACAGATTCGCAAATGCCGCTTGTTTGAAAACAATTAAAAAAGCTGGAGAAAAACAATAAAGAAGAGATCCGACTAATGAGGATCTTTGATCTTTTTTCTTATATGCACAAAAAGCATAAAAAGAAATCCCAGCTAGATAAATTTTAAAAAAGACTATAAAACTAAAAAGAAATTCAGTGAAAGATGTAGGCACTAATACAGACAGGTAATTAAAAGGATCCATAAAAACACCACCTAAAGTTGTGATTATATCACTGCCATAACCCATAGACATATTCCACATAGGAATAATAAAGCGATGATGAATAAATAGATTTTTAATAATACTTCTTAACCATTTTCCTACATAAATAAATGAAACATACTGCTGTTGTAAACCATCCAAATACCATATATATGATTTATTATTTAACATAAACCATATTTGAATACCTAAAAAATAAAGAATAAGAAAGAGGACTGTATAAATAAATATAAATTTCTTATGTTTCTGTAATCTGTTTAACATAGTCCTCTTCCCTCCTTCTTATACTTCTTTTCTATTACCATACATTTCCTGATAATAATTCTGATAATCTCCGGAAATAATATCCTCCCACCATTTCTTGTTATCTAAATACCACTTAATGGTTTTCTTTATCCCATCTTCAAATTTTGTTTCCGGCAACCATCCTAATTCGTTATGAATCTTAGTCGGATCAATCGCATATCTCATATCATGACCCTTTCTATCTTCTACATGAGTAATAAGATCTTCACTCTTTCCAAGTTCTTTACAGATCATTCTTACGATATCAATATTTGTTTTCTCATTATGTCCGCCTACATTATAAACTTCTCCGACTCTTCCTTTATGAATAATCAGATCAATTGCTTTACAATGATCTTCAACATATAGCCAGTCTCTGACATTTAATCCTTCTCCATAAACCGGTAAAGGCTTATCATTTAGAGCATTCGCAATCATTAAAGGAATCAGTTTTTCCGGAAAATGATAGGGACCATAGTTATTAGAACACCTGGATACAGTAATTGGAAGTCCATAAGTCCGATAATAAGCAAGTACTAATAAATCTGCACTTGCCTTAGAAGATGAATAAGGACTTGATGTATGAATTGGTGTTTCTTCGGTAAAGAATAGATCCGGTTTATCTAAAGGAAGATCACCATAGACTTCATCAGTTGATACCTGATGATATCTTTGAATACCATATTTTCTACAGGCATCCATCAATACAGATGTTCCAATAATATTAGTCTGCAAGAAAATTTCCGGATTTTCAATTGATCTGTCAACATGTGATTCAGCTGCAAAATTAACAACCATATCCGGATGTTCTTCCTCAAAAAGCTTATCAACACGAGCTCTATCACAAATATCCAACTTTACAAATCTAAAATTCGGATTACTCATGACAGGTTCCAATGTAGATAAATTACCTGCATAGGTTAATTTATCTACACATACAATTCTGTAATTAGGATATTTTTTTAACATATGAAAAACAAAATTTGATCCTATAAATCCTGCTCCACCGGTTACAATTATATTCATATCTTTCTCCTTAAGCTATCTTTCCATCAATTATATTCTTTAAATAAGCACCATACTGATTCTTCTTTAACATCTGATACATCTTTTCAAGATCATCTTTAGTAATCCAATGATTTCGATAAGCAATCTCTTCAAGACAAGCAATCTTATGATGTGAATGCTGTTCAATAGTTTTTACAAAATTTGTTGCATCCACAAGAGATTCATGTGTTCCTGTATCAAGCCATGTAAAGCCTCTTTGTAAGATTTCTACATTAAGTTTTCCTTGCTCAAGATAAATTCTATTTAAATCAGTAATCTCTAATTCTCCTCTTTGGCTTGGCTTAATCATCTTAGCATATTTTACAACATTCTTATCATAAAAATATAATCCTGTAACACAATAATTTGATTTAGGATGTTCAGGCTTTTCTTCAATAGAAATAGCTTTTCCATTCTCATCAAATTCAACAATACCGAATCTCTCCGGATCTTCTACATAATATCCAAAAACAGTAGCGCCATCCTTTCTTGATACTGCATTTCTTAATCTTTTAGTCATGCCATGACCATGGAAAATATTATCTCCTAAAATCAAGGCACAGCTGTCACCATTAATAAATTCTTCTCCTAAAAGAAAAGCCTGTGCCAAACCATCCGGACTAGGCTGTACCTGATAAGACAATTCAATCCCGAACTGATGACCGTCACCTAATAATTCTTTAAATCTTGGTGTATCGTTGGGCGTACTGATAATCAGTATTTCTCTAATACCGGCAAGCATTAAAATACTTAACGGATAATAAATCATAGGCTTATCATAAATAGGTAATAACTGTTTACTGGTCACCATTGTAAGCGGATACAATCTTGTGCCGCTTCCTCCTGCTAATATAATTCCTTTCATACTACTTATCTCCTAAAGATCCTTTCATTGGATTTATAATATACTCATCATCATTAATCTTAAGATAAATAAAATTCAAATGATATCTCTCTTTCTCTGATGGAAACTCCATATAATCACCATAATAATCTCTTAATATCTGATCATAATTCTTGGGTACAGGAACCGTCATATCTTCATATTTCTTTTCAATTAATGGGAATACTTCATCTAAAGCATAAACATTTGTATCATCACTATCATAAGATCCTATTAACTTTCCCTCAGGGTACCTTGAAGCATTCTTAATAAACTGATCAAGTAATTTCTTATAGTTCCTTGAATAAATACATACATATATTCTTTTAAGATATCCTTTAACCTTCTGTATAAAAGATCCGGCTATCTTATTTTTCAACTTATAAAGTTTATACCTATTAACATATTTACAATTCATTGCATAGATTTCATTATAATGCTCAATACTATCTACATGATCATAAATAAAAATATCCAGCATAAGATGTGTATACCAAAGCTTATTATCAGAAGGTCTGATCCAGCTAAGATCAATAGGACTCTGCACAGTTACATTGGTATTATAAACTCTGCCAATAACCTTATCATGCATTTCTTCATCAGAATAACCTGTTAAAAAGAGAATTCCTTCTTTCCATTCCTCTTTAGGAACATTAATAAGCTTATTATAATCTTCTCTTAACATACCAATATCAATATCATCATCCCAAGGAATAAATCCTTGATGTCTAACTGTACCAATAAGTGAGCCATAAGCTATCCAGTATTGAATATTATATTTTTTACATATTCTATCTAATTCTTTTAAGCTTTTAAGATTCTCCTGCTGTATTCTACGTAATAACTGTCGGTCTATAATCATTTTTATAAAACAACCCCTTAAATTTTTATTGTTTAACCCATTATATTAAAATAATCTCTAATTCTCAATATAAAATGCATCAAACCCATGAATTAATCTATCTTTTTCATCAGGCAACTTCATATAATCACCATAGGCATGAGAGAGAACTTGATCATAAGCTTTGGGGATCAGAAACGGATATCCTTCAAAGGTACCTTCAATCAGCTCATCAAACCATTCTTTTTTAAATGTATCAATAAGAATATTCTCAGGCCAGCATAAAAGACCATATGTTTCTGTATCAAAACAGGTATCAAAACTCATCATTTTTCGACAACAATACCGACTATCAATACCAAAAAGACTGAAAATAAGACGAATGGGAAGAATAAAAGGATAAATAAGCTTAAACTTCAAATCTTTAATATTACCGGCTATACAAATCTGATTCATTCTTTTATACCATGAAACCTTCTTAAAAGCAGATTGCATCTGATGTTCATCATCCGGTAAATAGGACATTTTAAAAACATCTACCCAAACACCTGTTCTATATTTATGAGAGATATTCTTCTCATAAACAATAGTATTCTCATCTATTATCTTTATAAATGGATAACAGCTCGGGATAGTTGACGGATATAAGAATTTATATTTCTTTTTTTTATTAAGATAAGGATGCTCCTTAATAATTTCTAATAACTTATCATAATCTTCCGCCTTCACAGCAACATCTACATCATCATCCCAGGGAATAAATCCTTTATGTCTAACGGCTCCCAATAATGTTCCTCCCATCAGAGAATAATCGATCTTATATTTTAAACAGAAATCATGAAATTCTATCAGCATCTCCAGCATACATGACTGAATCTGCTCGTGAGTCATTTTAACTAATTCCATATCTATCTCCTTAATTATTCTTTTAATAGTTTTAATAGTCCGATAATCTTAGTTCTAAAAATGACAATAAATATAAATGCAATAAATACAATGATATATCTTATCATAATAAACTTATAGAACAGCATACAAATAAATGTCAGAGTCATAAAGACTATAAAGATTAATATAAGCTGTCTAAGATTAAAGAGTTTCTGATCAATATGTGCCTGTTCGTTTGTTTTAAGATAGCCATAATAATTAGCTAAAGCAAAAAACAGATAAGAAGCAAGCGTTGTATATCCTGCTGCAATATAGCCGGCAATAGGAATCAAAATCGCATTTAAGACAATATTTAAAACAGCTGCTCCGATTGTCCCTAAAACAAGCAGGCCACGTTTTTCATAATAAAATTCTACATTAATAAAGAGTTGTGAATAGAATTGAAGCAATAGACTCATAGCAACCGGAGGTACAACCCAGATTGCTTCTTGATACTGTTCTCCTCCTAATATAGCAATTAATTCAGGAGTTGTAATAATGACCCCCAATAATAAGACAGCCATTAATATACTTATTAAATTCGCAATTTTTATATTATCAGAACCCTGATGGCTCTTAAGCTTCTTATAAAACCACGGCACATAAGAATTATTAATCGCATTTAAGACAAAGACTAATACTATCCCAAGTGAATACGCCAGACTATAGATACCTGCTTTTTCTGTTCCCGAAAAAGCATTAATCATTAACTTATCACTCTGATTAAAAATAGTCTGAGAAAGATAATAAGGAATTAAAGGAATATTAAATTTAAGTGCATAAATCCAGTATTTCTTATTAAAAAACTCTTTTCCTTTTGAATAGTTATATACAAAAAAGATAGCACCAACAATAATATTGACGATCGCATAGCCGGCTATTCTGGCATATCCCTTTTCACTAAAGTTCATAATCAGAGAAAATGACAGAATAGGTGAAATAATCGCAATAAGCAATGTAATAAAGATAACCTTCTTATAATGATAATCAAAACGTTCTTTTCCCATCCAGAATTGAAGAACTGTCTTACCTAATGTTTCAATCACAAGAGTAACCATGATCAAAGTCGGCAATTCAAAAACTCTATTCCATAACTGACTAAAAGGTAAATAAATGATAAGAAAGATCATACTGAATAATAGACAGATATTCTGTACATTAGAAATATATTTATCTCTATCATTCTCAAACTTAATCATCGCTGTATTAAAAGAACCATAGGGCAGATTAAATGTCGTAAAAATAACTAAGATAGCTCCCCATGATGCATAGATACTATATTGACCAAACTGTTTAGTTGTAAGCAGTCTTGTAAATAAGGGTAAAGTAATAAATCCTAATGCATTCTGTAAAATACTGCATAAAGTATAAGCAATAGATGCCTTAACAGTAATAGGAACATCTTTATACTTATGCCATAATGATTGAATCATATCATAACTCCCGATTATTGGCTTGATACCACAAAAGCTCATTTAAAGAATCTTTATCATATAAGCTGATAATAGCAGAAGGCACATCCTTGCCCATGATTCTATAATAATGATTTTTATCATAAAATCTGATCGCACGCTGATTTGTTTTCCTTACACACCAGTAAATAGAATTCAATCCGATCTCTTCTAATCCGTACTCAATGATTTTCTTCATACCATAGGATGAATACCCTTTACCCATAGCACATTTTCTAACGGTAATCGCAAACTCGGCAAATCCGGCTTCTACATTAATATTCTTTAAAGATACTGTCCCCATATATTCATCATTCTCATCAGCAATCGCAAGATGAATATTTCCGGCATCATGACTGCTAATAAAGTTCAAACAGTCTTCAAGCTTCATATGCATAAAATCTCTTCCTAACGGTTCTACAACAGATAAATCATGCATCCATTCTAACATAAAAGGAGCATCCTTCTCTTTTAATTCCCTTATCTTCATAAAGCCTCCATTCCCTATTAAAGATGACTAATGGATATAGTCATCTTTAATAACTTCTATAAATCTGTCGGCAGATGTTCTTCCATCATGGCAGAAAAGCTGTCTTTTCAGATTTTTTCTCGCTTCTTTTTTAGGATCATGCCCTTCTTTAAGCAATTGAATATACTTCTTTACTTCCTCAAAATCTTTAGCAATATAATTAGCATCAACAATCGCAGTAAAGATATCATCAAGTTCTACTCCCGTATCACAATAAATAATAGGCTTCTCCGTCATAAAATACTGAACCAGGATAGAAGAAGGGTCAGTGACAAGAACATCTGAATTTGCGAAACTCTCAGTATAATCACTGCTGTTATCATAGCACATCAGCTTAGAAATAGTAATAGAATTCAGATACTTATCCGCCTCTTCTCCGGTAATCTTATTTTTAGAAATAAAGTTATCAAATAATAGTGGATGAGGTCTAAAAGTAAGATAAAGATCTTTATTATCTTTAATAAAAGATACTATCTTATCTTTATAATCAAAGAAACTGCTTCCCCCCATTTCTTTATCATCATTCCATCTTGGTGTCCATAAAATATTAAAAGAATCTGTTTGAATATTTTTAATATGGCTGAAATGATCAAGACTCGGATAACCGCAGTTTACTGTTTTTTTAACACCTTGCTTATGAGCAATCCGAAATCTTTGAATATTATAATGTTTTAAAAAATCTGATTCAGCAAAGAAAATAGCTACATTTCTAAAGAATCTCCCGCTATAGCAATCACCCAGAAGACTCATAACCATTGGTCCGAATCCATAGGAACAGTAACAGACTCTGGCATATGCAGAAACACTGGAACTCTTATATTGCTCAGGCAAATAAAAATCATAAGGACGAGCAATAAACACATAATCCGGATGAATAGACTTTAAATCAAAAAGTTCCTGACCTTCTTCTGCTTGTATAATACGTGAAGAAGGATACATTTTCTTGAAATAAGAATAACTTGAATTATACGTTTCATTAAAATCTTTAACTGTTAGAATTGAGAGATCAAAGGTTTTATCCAACATCATTTTTTCATACACCGTTTTAATAATATCCCAGCTGATCTTATTCTGAATCATGAAAACAACTCTGATAGTATCAGATTTTTTTCTATTCATATACTGTTTTTTCATACGAAAATAAGCTTTCGCATTATCCCATATAAAACCATGAAAATAGATTTTTTTACCCATATTTCTAATTAAAGAAAATCTTGATAGCTTCTGATAAATAAATCTTAATAATCTCATAATGATCCCTCTTGTTTATCTTTCATTACATCTAATCATGAATATTAATAATAATTGTCTGATTTTAAAAAGTAAAGGTATATATCCTATTATCTTATTACACAAATCAGATTCTTTAATCGCCAGTAACCGATATTTCTTTCTATTACCATAACGATTATACAAATTAAATAATCTGGACATATGCTGTCTTCTTAGCTTTTCTTTTTCTTCCTGATAAGAATAAAAAGACTGTATTTCATAGATAGAATCTTCAAACCGCTCAAGCTTATCCAATGAAGCCTGATGGCTCAATGAATTCTTAATATAGCGATAAACCGCAAGCTCCTGATCAATAAAAGCAAGCTTTGTATGATTAGATAACCAGATCCAGAATGGATAGTCTTCCATCAGCCAGTCTTTTGCTTCCGGATTAATATCATTAATATACTCTTCTATCAGACATCTTTTAAAACAAGATGTACAGGCCGGAACCCCATTAGAGAAAATCAGTTCTTCTCTTTTTTCTCTTGGACTGCCAATAGTATGCTTTCTCATCTTAGACAAATGATCATCAAAAACCTTTACTTTTCCATAGCACATCCCAATATCCTGATGAGATTCCATAAAATCATACTGAGTCTTCATCTTTCCCGGTAGCCAGTAGTCATCACCGCCACAGACCATAATATATCGACCTTGAGCCATTCTCACTGCATTAAAATAATTCTTAATAACACCTAAGTTTTTCTTATTAAAAATCTTTTTAATGTATCCCGGATATTTTTGATCAATAGAATTAATAATATCTCTGGTATGATCCTTTGAGCAATCATCACCAATAATAATTTCCATCGAAAAATCAATATCCTGATTAATAATTGACATAAGTGTCTCTCTTATATAATTTTCCTGATTATATGTGATAATGACTACAGATACATCCATATGATACCTACCTATTTATAATTTTCTAAAAACTCAATATATTTTACAATAAAAGATTTCGGTGAAAATCTCTGATAATCATCAAAAGCATTCTTAGATAATTCCATCAATAACTGATCATTCTGATCAAGCAGTAAAACCTTATCCTTAAAATCATTTTGATTCTCCGCTATATAACCATCTTTTCCATTATGAATAACCTCTGCTGTCGATTCACCCCAGCTATAAGAAACAACAGGTATACCACATCTTTTAGCCTCTAAAATATTAAGAGGCAACCCTTCTAATCTGGAAGCAGAGACTAATGCTTTATAATTCAGATACACTTCTTTATCTACTGTAAATCCTTTTAAATGAATAAAATCATTAAACCGGTGATCATCAATATAAGCTTTTAAGCTCTCTTCTACAACTCCGGTTCCATAAATATCTAAATAGATCTCCTGATTCTCTTTATGAATCTGATTAAATATATCTGCTAATTCAAATAAATTCTTACTTTGAGCTAAACGTCCTAAAAAAAGATATCCTTTTCTTGAATCAGATAATTCATCTTTTTTTAAAGGACTATCAGCAAAATTATAAATATAACCGGCATTTAATCCTTTATTTTTCGCTTTTAATGCATCAGCGGATGATCTAAAAATAATCAACGAAGGATCCGTCATAAACTTTATCTGAAGCCTGGAAGCCAATGTTCCTTCAAAGAAATATTCATATTTTGTATGTATCTCTAATATAAACTGATTTGTATGATGTAAGAATATTGCAGCACTAGGTGAAGTAGCAACTATCAAAGCATCCTTTTCAAATAAATGCTTTGCTTTTCTTCTGGAAAAAGGAATACTTATAAAGTATATCATCATATTCCATAATGCTTTAATAAACTCAATGAGTCTTAAGGCTTTTAAATAACTTAGCAGATCAACAAAATCACTATCTATAGAATAATGATGAAGCGTAATAAACTGATAATCTGAAAAAGCATCCTTATGAAAATCAGGTGATTTAAATACTTCTACAATACAAATATCATACTGATCTTTTAATTCTTTAAAAATATTCTTATACATTCCTAATAACCCGCCGCTTTGAGGTCTGGGAAACTGATCAAATACAAAATATAACTTTTTCATACATTGCCCCAATTCTATAAAGATACTCTTACTAATCTATATATCTTTCCAAGATAATCCTTAGAAATAAATAATAAATGAAAACATTTTCCCATAACCGTCAGATAATTCTTATTCTCAAGAGCATATAACGCTTCATTAAAAACCTGATTCGCTTTTAAGAATCTGTTTATCTTCTTTTCACTCTTATGTCTTTCTACATATTCCTTAGCATTCTTAATATCAGCAATTTCATTTTTTCGATAAGCTTTAGTAATATATTTTAAATAAAGATATTGTTCATATAAATGTGTCCTGGAAATACTATCTTTTGTAAGCCTATATCTTAATAAACACTGATTAATATTTCCTATCTTATATCCCTTTAATATCGCTCTTAAAGTAAAATCAGTATCCTCACATAAAGGTATCTGACGATAACCATTAAGATCTTTAAACATCTCCTTTTTACCAAACCATGTCGGATGAGAGATAACCTGATTATACTTTAAACATTTTTTAATCTTCTGAACAGAAGAAGGAACCTTTTTTATCTGATAAAGAGTATTCCCCTGTTCATCTATCATCATAGATAAACATCCTACTAAATCAAGCTGATGAGATACTAAATAATCATATTCTTTTTCTATTCTATCAATTTCCGATATATCATCAGCATCCATCCGGCATATATACTCTCCTTTAGCTAATTGAATACCTTTATTTAAAGTAGGTGTTAATCCCATATTCATTTCATTAATAGAGAACCTTATTCTGGAATCCTTCTCTGCATACTCCTGAATACACTTTATATGTTCCTTATTATCAGGATTATCTAAAATAATAATAAACTCAAAATCTTTATATGTCTGATTTAAAATAGATTCTATAGATTCTCTTAATAAAGAAATATCTTCTTTATAAGTTGACATAAGTACACTGATCTTCATCTTAGATATATCCTTTCTCTTATTTCTATAAACACTCACACTATACCATGATTCTTATCTCTATACAATTTCTCTTAATTCTTTACATAAATATAAAAATAAGCTGTATCCTGATCCCCTTCTCTATAAGAAAGCCTATAATGAGATCTTTTCATATATTCCTTAATATCATGGTCGCTCTTAACCCTTTTCCAAAGTCTTTCAAGCGTACCGCTAACATCTATCTTATCTTCAGGAATACCACGAGCAGCCGCTTCATCATAAGCTAATTGTCTTTTTCTTTGGTCAGCGTTAGTATTGTTTAACAGTTTCAAAAGGTCTTCATCGCTCTTTGAAGCATATAATTTTCTTAAACCTGAAACGCTTACATTCTTTCTGCCTGATGGTAATTGAATCGACCAGTCAGAAAACTCTCCTGGTTCAATTGCGGGTTTCTTAGTTTTGTATTGAATCTTAGCGGTCGGTTTAGCTACGTAACCATTAGTCAAATCTGATGAATCAACTGACTTAGCATCATAGTCATCACGTTTCTTTAATACATTAAAGATAATTTGACGAGCCTGTTGATCATTCTTCTTATCGTTTACAGCCGATGCAAGTTGAGCGGTTGATGCAGAATTTGCAAAATTAAGAGCAACAGCAG
>ENA-OWLX01000674-OWLX01000674.1-metagenome-genome-assembly--contig:-NODE-674-length-12710-cov-8.492217_pt1 | contig 12710 bp, 11 predicted proteins | sample MGYA00245351_ERZ651106 | MGnify/ENA primary metagenome ERZ651106 (study PRJEB26857, sample SAMEA4031768) | metagenome | biome: human; feature: oral; material: saliva | place: Philippines | collected 2014... | reverse complement strand
GGACTACCTGTCTCCGGTTGATTACCGGAGACGGTAGCCCTAGGGTGTTTTTATTAAATTCTCACTTTTTGGGGTCAGTCCCTTTTAAGAAGTGCGGACTTTTTATCTCAGATTAAGACAGACCAATTTATTCATTTAATCCATTTTGACTAGTAACAGTTTTAAACCACTCACCTGATTTTTTAATGGCCTTCACCTGCGTATGGATATTATTGGAAATAAAGCCATAGCGGTTCCGATAAGCATTGGTCCATGACCAACAGTCGATTGGTGTCCACAGATGATAACCGAAGCAGTTAGATCCTTCTTCGATACCTTTATGAAGATATTCCAAATGCTCAGTGATAAAGTCAATACGGTAATCATCTTGGATTTGACCCTTGTCATCCATAAACCGTTCTTCACGTGAAACCCCCATGCCATTTTCAGATATAAACCATGGAATATTCTTGTAATTGTCTCGAATATTAATAGCAATATCGTACATGGATTCGGGGTAGATTTCCCAGCCCTTGTCAATATTCATGCGACGTCCCGGCATGTCATAATGGTCGTAATAGCGGGTTGGCATCCAATCACCGACTGAGTTTGGCGCAATATCTGGCGCTTTCACACGATTAGGGTGGTAAAAGTTAACACCAAGGAAGTCAACTGTATTGTTCTTGAAAATTTCTGCATCTTCAGGAAAAGTCATCCAAATCACCTTATCTCGCCTCAAGACTTCCTCCAATTCTGCAGGGAAATGACCGTAAATAGCTGGTTCCAAGAACATCTTATTGTTCCATAATTCAGCAAATCGAGCTGCTTCTTGATCGGCTGGCGCAGTTGAGGATGCGTAGGTTGGTGTCAGGTTTAAAACTGTACCAATGCGCCCACCTTCCTTGTCCAAACCTAATTCACGATACTTAGCAATGGCTTTGGCAGAAGCAAGGTTTAGGTGATAGGCTACTTGCACAGCCTTTTTCCCATCTACCAATTTTGGATAGTGGAATTGGTAGAGGTACTGGCCGTCTACTACTACCATCGGTTCGTTATGAGTTGTCCATTCCTTGACTCGGTCTCCAAAATGTTTAAAGGCCTGCTCTGCAAAACCAACATACAAATCAATAACATGACGAGATTCCCAGCCGCCGTATTTGTGATAGAGCTCAACTGGCAAGTCAAAGTGATGTAGATTCATAATCGGACGAATGCCATTTTCCAGAAAGCAATCAATCACTTGATTATAGAAATCCACCGCTTCTTGGTTAACCGTATTGGTCTCCAAATCATCAATCAAGCGTGTCCACTGAATCGAGGTACGAACACTGTTAAGACCGACTTGCTTCATCAAGGCAATGTCTTCACGGAAACTATTGTAAAAGTTAGAGGCTGTATCTGGGCCAACCTGATGGTAAAAAGCCTCAGGCTCCACTTCATACCAATAGTCAAACATATTGGCATGTTTTTTTGCAAAACGTCCTTCACTTTGTGGGCCAGATGTAGCAGCACCCCACCAAAAATTAGCTGGAAATTTCTTCATCATCTTCTCCTTCTGCACTCAATCGCTGGTGCATGATATCGTTAAATTTCGGCAAATACTCATGTCCAAACTCTGGATAGAAGAGTAGTTCTTTTTCTGTTTGTAATTGATTATAGACTGCAAATTGGGTCTTGGGATGGCAGATACGATCTTCTAGAGCCATGCCCCAAAAAACTTTCCCCTTAATCCATGGAACCAAGTATTGAATATCAATATAGTCCAAGGCCCTAAATACAGCCTCTTCCGTTTCATGCAAGGGGTCTCGAAAGCGGAAATAATAAGGAAGTTCCTCATAGGCTGATTGTTCAGCCTGTAGACCATAAGCCTCTCTGAAATCACTGAGAAATGGGTACTGGACAAAACTAGCTTTGACCTGTGGACAAAGAGCAGCACAGACCAAGGCCAGAGCACCTCCCTGTGATACACCATAACTGTAAAATTGACAGTTATCCACCTCAGACATAGAATCTACAATCCGTGTTAGCTGATAAATAGCCTGATAGACCTTTTTATAAAACAAATTTTCTGGCCCTTCTTCAACTCCTCTGAGCAAGTGCCCTCTCAAGTTTCCTCCCGCTGTCTGACTGCAATCTTGGGAAGCTCCACCCTGACCAGGCACATCCATGGCAACCACCATATATCCCAAAGCTACTAACGTCAGCTTATCTGACCAATCACCAACATTGGTATGGTAGCCATGAAATTGGAAGATTACAGGACTATTTTTTACTATGACTTTTGGTTTAAGCAGTTGACACACAATGATGGATCCATCAATAGCAGAAAACACAAGTTCAAAACACTCTGCTATAGGACTACTAAAAGAAGATGGTCTTAGCTGATAAACAATTTCTAGCTGTTCTACTTCTGCCAAAGCCCTATTCCAGAACGTATCAAAGTCTGCGGGCTTACATCGACTGCCACAATAGTCTCCCCAAAGTGCTACTGCATCTTTCGTCCTCATCCTACACCTCCACCTGTAATCGCTTGAGGACTTCATTCGCAATGAAAGCCGCACCTGCTACTGTCGGATGAACGCCATCGTCACCTGTATAATATTGAGCTGAATGTAGAATGGCCTGTTCATTGATGAGGCCGTCCAAAGGCACTAATTCTAAACCAAACTCCTTGACTAGACGACGAATATTTTGAATCTTAGGATCCAAGTCCACCCGCCATTCCTGTCTGTCTAATGGACAAGGCAAAACAAAGGGCTCCATGACCAAGATGCGTTTGATACCTGCTGTCTGCAAGTTGTTTAAGAGCTTGCGGTATTCTTTTTCAAACCGTCCCTGTTCGACCTGACTCCCAAACGATTCCTGCCCAACATTATGCCAGACATCATTGATTCCTATCAGGAGGACAAGAACTGTCGGCCTCAAGTCAAGGCAGTCTTGAATGCGGACATTCAGGTCTAAAACTCTATTGCCACCAATTCCACGATTATAAAATCTAAAGTTAGCTTGAGGATAATGTGCGGCTAATTGACCTGCAACATGATTCACATAACCATGTCCCAAACTAGTTGGGTCATCCTTGTCGCGTCCCCACTCTGTGATGGAATCTCCAAAGAATACAATCACATCATCTTTATATAGTTTCATACTGTTTCTCCATATTGGCTAACAAAGTGGGATACTGCACCAAGCAAGTTGGCATCGTTTCTAAACTGACAGGCTTCTAAACGAAACTGGAGATCTGTCACACCTGCTTCCAGAATAATCTGTTGCAAACGACTTCTCACTTCATCCACTAATTCTTCTCGCACAGATATACCACCACCGATAGCAATCAGCTCAGGATTTATAGTCATCAAGACATTGTAAATACCGATAGCAAGATATTGATAAATCCCTTCAACGGCTTTCTGAGCACGAACATGCCCTTGATCTGCTAAATCAAACAAATCTCTACCTGAAAAAGTCTGTTCAAGTCCTTCTGCTGAGGCAAAACGTTTAGCCACATGAACCGGACTGACCAGATGACTTAAGGTCATACCATCTTGGAGAATCATATAGCCAAATTCTCCACCAAAGAGATTTTCACCTTTAAGCAAGGATTTCTCTTGCGCAATCGCTCCACCAACACCCGAACCAATGATAAAGAAGATGGAAGATGAACTATCTTTGGCTACCCCAAACTGCAACTCCGCCAAAGCTGCACAGTTGGCATCATTCTCAATGGAAACAGGTAGTCCAAACAACTTGCTCAATTCCTCCTGGATAGGAAAGCGATGAATGTAAGAAATAGCACTCTTGCCATAAATCACACCCTGTTTGGTGTTTACAGATCCAGGACTTGAAAATGCAACCCCGGATAGTTGATAGGAAGTGAACTGCTCTTGCAAGCCTTTCAACTTCAACTTCATATCCTCCCACCTTGTGGGGGTTGGAAAGGAAGATTGATGGGACAGTTCTCCCTGATGATAGAGGGCGTATTTTACAGCAGTCCCTCCCATATCACATACTAATAAAGCCATATTATCTCCTAATCTTGTCGAATCATCATCTCAATACTAAAGCTATCATACCGGTGGGTACTGATAGAATATTCAAAAGTCGTACCGCTAGAAAGGAAACCAATTTGTTCTACAATACCAACAGGATCTCCTTTTTCCAATTCTAAATGTTTAACTTCTGCGCCAGAAGCCTTGCGAACCGTAATATTGCGGTGAGCGCTTTGAATTTTCATTCCTAAACCATCTTGAATGTATTCATAGATGGACTCTTCTACATTTTTCAAGTTCAAATCAGGAATTACTGAAACCGGCATGAAGGTATTTTCGATAACTATTGGTTTTCCGTCTACGATACGAATACGTTCAATATCATACACAAAGCTACCTAGAGGAATATTGAGCTTATTGGCCACCTTCTCTGTAGCGGAAATGATGTCAAAATGCAGAACCTTACTACTTACCATACTAGTTGGATAGTAAGCTGAAGTACCTAGCATCTGGCTATCAACAATCATTCTCTCCATGTCCTCAATGGACAGGTCTTTGACAAAGGTTCCAGCACCGCGACGCTTGATAACCATGCCTTCTGCTACAAGAATGTCCAAGGCTTTTTTGACAGTCATCTTGCTAACCTCATACACCTCACACAAATCTTTTTCAAACGGCAGTTTGTCATTGGCCTTATAAATCCCATCTAGAATTTTTCTTCTAACATCATTTGCAATCACATTGTATTTCTGCATGATTGCCTCCTTCTTATTTTATACTCATTAAAAATTCAAAGTAGCTGTTACAAGCCTTATCTTGATTCTCAAGGAGCAGCACTATAAAAGCATTTTACTCTATTATATACTGAGTTAACGCCAAATGCCCATTTAGACTCGTTTTAGATAAAATAATCTAGATGAAAAATCACCTGGCATCTCTCTTGACCAATAGTCCGATTCACGGCCAAGATAATTTTTATTTAGTAACAGACCGACATTTTCCAAATCATGACCATATCGCTGACTTGCAGAATCCTTTTCCATCACTCGGTAACAGGCTTCCCCAATCAGACCACGCAATTTCAAACGTTGATAGGTTGGATTCGGCTGGGCTAGAATTTGATAATGCCCAACCAGTGCCTCCGATTGGTCTTGGCTAACCACCATCCAAGCTACCCGATTGGTGTCATCAGTCTCCAAACGGTAAAAGTTTCCTTGCATCACTAACTCTTGATAACCTTTATACTCTTGGATTTGTTGGCTGATTTGGCGTTTTTCCATCTCAGTCAATGCTAGAGGGTTTAATTCATATCCAAACATCCCAAAGAAAGCTACATTCTTCCGCATGTCGAGCGATGTCACACGAGCAACCTGATGATTGGGTACCGCAGAAACATGACTACCCATACTAGAGAGTGGATAAACCATGGAAGTACCGGTCTGAATAGCCAAACGTTCAACCGCATCTGTGTCATCACTGGTCCAAATTTGCGGACTATAGTAAAGCATGCCTGCATCAAACCGCGCTCCTCCACCCGCACAAGATTCAATCAGAATGTCAGGATAGGCGCTAGCTAGACGGTCATATAAGTTGTAGACTCCCAAAATATACCGGTGTGTCATTTCTCCCTGCTGAGAAGGCGGTAATTCAGAAGAGTAGGCTTCCGAGATGTAGCGATTCATATCTAATTTTAGATAATCAATCGGAACTTCCTGCAAAATCGCCTCCATCTGTCCATAGATAGCCTCTATAACGTTCGGATTGCTAAAGTCTAACACATATTGGTTCCGCCCCTGTGAAATATTTTTCTTAGGATGTCCGATTACCCAATCAGGATGAGCCTGATAAAGCGGTGTGTCATCTGATACCATTTCCGGTTCAAACCAAAGGCCAAATTGAAGCCCCATCTCCTTAATTTTCTTAGCAAGACTAGCTAGACCGTTCGGCAATTTTTCTCGACTTACCGTCCAATTTCCCAGAGAACCCTTGTCGCTGTTTCGATTGCCAAACCAACCGTCATCCAGAACAAAGAGATCCACTCCCAATTCCTTAGAAGTACGCGCAATGTCTAAAATCTTTTTCTCATCAAAATCAAAATATGTTGCCTCCCAGCTGTTTAACAATACTGGACGTGGCAAATCTTTCCATGGACTGCGAATAAGGTGTCTGCGAAACAGACTATGAAAAGTCTGGCTCATTTCAGTCAATCCATGTGAACTAAAAACCATAACAGCTTCTGGACTGACAAATTCTTCGCCCGAGCCTAGTTGCCATTGAAACTGAAACGGATTGATTCCCAGTTGAACCCGCAAGCGGTCATAATTATCTAACTCAAGTTGAGCTAGAAAATTACCACTGTAAATCAAACTGAAGCCATAGACTTTCCCTTGACTTTCTGTCGTTTGCTGTTGGCAAATTGCTAAGAACGGATTGTGAACATGACTACTTGCGCCCCGTGTGGAAGAAACTTGCTGAACACCGCGATGAATCTTCTCGCGTGACAGGTGATTTTCTCGCGCCCACGCTCCATCTAAGTGTAACCAATCATAATTTTCATTTGGAAGGTCAAAGTTCAGACTTGCTAGATGCTTCAAGAAATAGGTTTGTTGAGCTTCATTCCGCAGAATAGTCTGTCGCGTGATGACTGGTAGTTCCCTATAAATGGCATAGCGTAAAGTTAAGTGTAAGTCTGAATAATCATCCTTGAGAAAGACTTCCAAGACCTGAACTTGGTCTTCTTTTCCAAAAGTTCCAGGCAGAGGCTTCAACACCTCTTTCCCCTTAGAAATCTTGTACCCCTGATAGCGAAAATGACTGATTGAATCCCCATCTGGATAGGTTATTTCAAGGGCTGGATAGCGAAAATCTGTCGTTCCATAAACAGGCATCTCCTGCTTGATATGTTCCAAAGATGTCAATAATTTTTCAGCCACCAGATTGTTTCCCGGACGAATTTCCCGCTCCAAAAGCCAATCATAATTTTCATAATCTGAAATGGCAGCTCCATAATATAAATTCTCCAAAATTCCTGTATCTTCCATTACCCGAAAAACATAGGAAATCTGGTCATTTTTCAAATGGAACTGTAGATGTTGTTCATGAACACTTATCATTTTTCTCTTCCTTTCTGCAGCTGGTCTAATTTTGCAATGACCAAACAGTAGATCCCCGGCAAGAAAAACCAAACCAAGAGATGTTGGGTCAAGGCCATAAATAATAGAACCACTAAGACTGTAAAAAGAACAGCTCCATCATTGAGTCTACTGATGAATAAACACACACTAGCGGCCAAACTTTCCTTGAAGTTGTCACTGGCTACCTTTTGGAAAAATGGCAACCAGACCATCATAATAATCCAAAATAAACTCCCCACAAGAAAGCCTAGCAAAAGCTGGTCTGAATAGTTCTGAAGCAAGCCAAACCAGCTAACTAAGGCTAACAGAAATGAAAAGGTCATGAAGGAAGAGAGGAGAAGCTCAGGCAGTTTACGATTTTCTGAACGATAATCCACTTCTTTTAAGCTCACATAATGAGGCTGCGAACTCACATAGAGAGTTAGGCAGGTTGCTAAAGTTCCATACCAACCATAAACAAAACCTCTCTTGACTAGCCCCCACCAAAAATAGGTGGATACCTTGGCTAAAACATAGATTTCATTTACAGCTGTAATCAAGCGTGATTGTTTCTCCATATTTTCTCCTTTCTATAGATTATTTAACAGAACCAGCCACTCCATTGTAGATGTATTTTTGGACGGATAAAAATACGATTAAGATAGGCAAGATAACAATAACAACGCCTGCTAAAATAACTGGCCAGTTGGTACCGTATGGCCCTTTAAAAGCGAAGAGGGCTGTTGAGATAACCTTTAAATTCCGATCAGGCATATACAAGAATGCGCTATAGAAATCATTATAAACACCAACCCCACTGATAATTAACATAGTTACAATTGGAGCTTTCAAGTTTGGAAGAATAATCCGCCAAAAGATTCCAAAGTGATTTGCTCCATCCAAGTAAGCTGACTCATCAAGTGAAATCGGGATTTCATCTATATATTGCTTAAAGACATAAACAGAAATTACATCTGTTCCCAAATTTAACAAGATAACTGCCCATATTGTATTGAACAACCCAAGGGAATTAATAATTTGGAAAGTCGCCACCTGACTAGTAATCCCCGGAATTAGCAAAGCAACCATAAAGAGACCAAGAATAACTTTCTTTAATCTGAAATCAAAACGACTCATCGCATATGCAAACATAGATGCTAGGGTCAATTTCCCAATCATACTTATTACAAAAATAATGAGTGTATTCTTGAAACCTAGCAGCATTTGACCACTGACGAATGCTGTCTTATAGTTTGAGAAATCCCACGTTTTAGGAAGGGCTAATACATTGCTGCTAAGAAATTCATTGTTTGACTTAAATGAGCCGATAAACACGACTATGATTGGCAAAAGTGCAATCAGAGCCCCTAGGACGAGGATAAGGTATTGGACGACTTTGCCGATTGTTAGTTTCTCTTTTCTCATTGTTTATTTCCTTTCCTGTGTGGCATAGCGTTGTACCAAAGTCACCACTACTACAATAACCAAGAGGATAATTGCCATAGCAGAAGCTAAGCCAACCTTGTTATACTTGAAGGCAGTATCAATCGTTTGGATAACGAAAGTTGTTGTACCATTTGAACCACCTGTCATGATATACGGAATATCAAAAACGCTGAGCGATCCGCTAACTCCAAGGATAATATTCAAGAAGATAATATTCCGAATGCTCGGGAAGATAATATATCGAAATTGGTTCCAACGATTCGCCCCATCCAATTCTGCTGCTTCATAAATTTCTGGATTAATAGATTGAATAGCACCAAGAAAGACAAGAAAGTTAAATCCCGTATAACGCCAAACTGAAGTAAAAGCAAGAGAAATATTATTGATTTCTCGATTTCCCAACCAAAGCTGAATTTGATCACCCAAGCCTAACATCTCTAAAAGCGTATCCAATGTTCCCCCACCTTTGTAGAAATACAAGAAGATGAAACCAATTGCAACACCATTTAGTAGATAAGGGAAAAAGAGAACTCCCTTCCAAAAATTAGCAAATTTCACCTTGAATGATAAAATAGTTGCAAACAAAAGCGCAATTCCCAACTGGAAAAAAGTTGCGATAAAGTAATACAGACTAGTCTTAAATACAGTGAAATAGGCAGGTTTTGTTAAAACGGTCTTGTAATTGTCCAACCCGACAAAATCCGGATTGGGTGAGTACCCATTCCAATTCGTTAAACTATATTGAAACATTTTTACCAATGGATAATAAGAAAATGTTAGCAATAATAGTACAGGAATAATTGTAAACGTGAAAATTAATAGACGCTTTTCAGTCGCTTGACTCATTTTCATCTTATGCATAAGATCCTCCTAAAATAATAAAATAACTAGCGGGTCTGTCAGAAGACTCCAACAGACCCACTACTATCCTTAGTTGCCAGCAACTGCTTTAATGGCATCTGCCCAACGAGTGTTGAAATCCTTCATAATGCTTTCGTAAGTCTCAGAAGAGTTGCCAATTGCAGCATCAATGATGCGTCGTTTTTCAAGATCTGTTGTACCAATACCCAATTCAGATTGGTTATTAATATCGCTAAAGAGTGACTCTTTTCCTTCAGGTGCTGGATTTTCTTCAAGTAGCTCTACTCCAGCTTCCTTACTTGCTTGCAAAGCTTCTGGATAATCTGCCCCTCTCACAGTTGGAATACCTCCGTTGTCTTTTGCATAATCAGATTCATTTACCATCCAGTCAATAAACTTACGAGCTGCCTCTTTGTGTTTTGAATGGACGCTAATACCGAAGTTGTAGTCACCACCAACTGGCATATATTGATTACCATCAGAAGCAGTCATTGGAAAGGCTTGGAAGGTAATGTTAGATGCATTGTCAGGATTAGCTTCTTGGATTTGTGGAACTGCCCAGCTCCCCAATACCATTACTGCAATCTTACCGTTTGCCAAGTCAACTTTTGATTGCTCCCAGTCAGTAGTCGTAGGGTCTGCTTCAATCAAACCTTCTTTAGATACATCATAAAGTAATTTGTAGATGGTTCCCATTGTATCTTTTTCATCAAATGGAGAAGTATCCGATGTCATCTTATTGGTAAAATCGACGTCCCCAGCAGCACCTGCACGTGTATAGTCCCAGTTAGATAAGGTCCACCCAGCAGCATAGTTAGTGTACAAAGGAATCACATCTTTGTTTTTCTCTTTGATCGTCTTCAAAGCTGCAAGGAAAGCTTCCGGAGTTTTAGGAAATTCTGTAATACCAGCATCTTCAAAAACCTTCATATTCACAACCATACCAGTTGCATTCATTTGACTCGGAATACCGTATGAGACCCCTTCGTACGAACGATCATTTAAGCCAAGATAGGTCTTTTCAAGCTCTGCCGTATATCCTAATGGTTCAAAGAAAGTTGCATAATCTTGGGGCTGAATATCTCCAGGAATCATCAAGACATCACCATACTCTGTTGAGTTCATACGTGTCTTCATCTGACCAGCATAATCTGTAATGGTCTGAACTTCAACTGTAATATCAGGATATTTTTCATTGAACTTAGCAATGTATTCATCCCATTTACCATTTCCCTCCCAGTCCGTTCTATGGTTAATAAACGTGATGGTTTCTTTCCCATCCTCACTTTGGCTACTATCACCACTACTAGCACATCCTGCTAACACAAGAGCAGCTGTAGCTGCGGTTAATCCAAATTTAAACAAAGCTTTTTTCATCGGTTTTTCCTCCAAAATTTTATTTTGATTTTGTTTACGCTTTCATTATAACACAAGATTTCTAAAAAGTATATACTTTTATTTAAAAAATATATACTTTTTTGAAATTTTCTACCTCTTTTGCCAAAAAATCTGTTATACTCTTTATAAAACATAGAAAAACATAATATAAGGAGGATATCATGGAACCTTTATTTCTAAATCCTGTCATGCACGAAAAAATTTGGGGTGGCAACCGTCTAAAAACCTATTACAACTACAACATTCCGAGCGAAAAGACCGGTGAGTGCTGGGCCATTTCTGCCCATCCAAGCGGTATCACAACTGTTTTAAATGGTCAATACAAAGGAAGAGGGTTAGATGACCTCTACCAAAATGAAAAACATTTATTTGGCAATCCAAGCAACACCACCTTTCCTCTATTAACAAAAATCCTCGATGCCAATGACTGGCTCAGTGTTCAAGTTCATCCTGATGACAGCTACAGCTGGATTCACGAAGGCGAACTGGGGAAGACAGAATGTTGGTATATATTGGAAGCTGACGAGGGAGCTGAGATTATCTACGGACACAATGCCCAATCAAAAGAGGAGCTCCGCCAACTCATCCAGACAGGTAATTGGGAGCAGCTCCTAACCCGTGTGCCGGTTAAAAAGAGTGATTTCTTCTTTGTCCCAAGCGGTACCATGCATGCCATCGGTAAAGGTATTATGATTTTGGAAACCCAACAATCAAGCGATACCACCTATCGAATATATGACTTTGACCGTCGTGATGAAGCTGGAAATCTGCGCGATCTCCACATTGAAAAGTCAATCGACGTTCTCACCATCGGTTCTGTCACCAATTCGACACCAGCTCATCTCAAACTAGATAACCTAGACTCCATTCTTTTGGTTGCCAACCCATTTTTCACTATTTACAAATGGGAAATTGAACACGAAGTCAAAATGAAGCAAACTACTCCTTACCTACTTGTCAGCGTCATTGAAGGTCACGGTGCCATTCAAGTCGGCGACACCAACTACCCACTCGAAAAAGGCGGTCACTTTATCCTGCCAGCTGATGTGACAGAATGGACTTTTACAGGAAAATTGGAACTTATCGCCAGTCACCCAAACTGATATTATTTTCAGTTTTAAATTCAAGATTTATTAATAATTGTTTTCACTAATTCTTTAAAGAAGGAATGGTTTAGTTGAAAAGTTTCATGTTCCTTGTTTAGACTTTTATGCCTATCTAAAGAATATCGTCATCAAAATAAATTTAAACTAATCTTTGCTAATATGTTTTACAACTACACCCCAACTACCGCTAATCCACCAAGCAAATAAATAACCTGACCCTTCTATTCAGAATCAGGCTGGTCGCTGCATTTTTGATAAGATTGCTTATCAAATCAAATGGTTTATTGATATAGCAGCAGTAAAGCAATATTATTGATGAAAAGATGCAAGGCGATGGAAAAAAGTCTCTCGACAATTCTTAAAATGGTTTTATATCGTATCCGAAGAAGCAACACTATTTCTGGTTGTTTTCCCTTAAATCACATCTATTTTTAAGGGATAAACCAAAATGTAAGGGATAATTTGTTCAAACACACGAAAAAACAGGCAAATTTTACTTTGCCTGCTTCTGATTTCAATTCTATTTATCGTTCCTTTATCCATTCTTTCTGGACCACAAAGTGACTGTTACCCTCGCTCTTTGAACTCATCGAAGTATAGAACCTCGACTTGCCCAGACCAATCCAAGACACAGCCAACGAAGTCCACAAGGTCTAGCCCTGGCATTTCATAAGTGTCGCCGTTATTGACGCTTCCTGTTGCATCTTCAATATAAGTCACCTTATAGCCTCTGTCTGAAGCGATGATAGCAGAAAATAAGCAACAATATTCCGCGTTCAATCCCGTAATCACCACTTCATCTACCGGATGGTTCGCAA
>ENA-OWLX01000671-OWLX01000671.1-metagenome-genome-assembly--contig:-NODE-671-length-12742-cov-5.026957_pt1 | contig 12742 bp, 7 predicted proteins | sample MGYA00245351_ERZ651106 | MGnify/ENA primary metagenome ERZ651106 (study PRJEB26857, sample SAMEA4031768) | metagenome | biome: human; feature: oral; material: saliva | place: Philippines | collected 2014 | study... | reverse complement strand
TTTACAGGTCTAATTCTTGTTTCTTTACCTGTGTTAGTTCTCTGTTTCCTTGCAGTCATTTCTCTATACAGCTTCTGAATGTATCCAATTGTTCAACTTCTTTTCAAATGTCTGCAATTTCAGAATATAGGATATCTTTTTCCTTCTTTAAAGTCCCTATTCCCGAGTTTTCCATGCACTATCTTCGGCTCTAACTTTCTCCTAACTGTTATTTCAAACTGTTAGTTCCCCTATCCAATAAAATTTTTTCTTCTATTTTTTCATATCAGTTCTTCTTGATTTTTGAGCAATAAAAAACTCTTATTGGAACCGATTTTGCTTATAAAGCGGACAAATAAGAGTTTTTTTGATATTGCATTTTCTTTCACACCGAATAAAACCGTCAAAGAAAATCTGTCTATTATTGTAATTCTCTTACTTCCGCTAATTTGGAATAAATTAAAATTCGGTCGGTATTTTTTGGATAAGGATGACAAGATAACAAAATCAATTTCGTTTCATCCTTTTCTTTTGTAAATTTTGTCCAATCTGTACTCTCAATCACTTCTTGTCCCGTCACATGATAAATCAGTTCTTTTTCTTTGGTGGTTACCTTGATTTCATCGCCTTTTTCTAATTGATCAATATGCAAAAATGTCTGTGCTCCATTGTATCCGCCACGATGTCCTGCGATTACACTTACTGTGTTTTTCTGTTCAGTCGGTATGCTTGTTCCTTCTACCACGCCAACACCGTCTCTCAATTCTTGAGAGCCTGTTCCCTCGAATATCGGCAAAACAATATCCAATTTTGCAATTTCAATATATCCGATTGCGTTTTCATACTCTTTCGGTTGTTGCACCTCTTGTGGCTCAGTCTCATCAACAGGATGACTTTCCACTGAAACCTTTGCCGTTTTCACAAACTGTTCTCTGCTTTCTTCAATCGCATGTTTTCGTTCGTGAACCCTTGTGAAAGTATAGCCTATATAAGCTAATGAGCCTATTACTAACAAAATACCTAACCACAGACAGATGGTATAAATCATTCCTGCGAATTTTTTCATGAACTATCTTCCTTTTATCTCTTATTTCAAAAATATTGCTGCACCGATTGTTCCGGGTCCTGTGTGTACAGTCAGCAAAGCACTCAGGGAGTGAATTTCCGTTCCTGCATTCGGATATTCCTGCTGAAACAGTTCCTGTAAATATTCTGCATCTTCCATCCGTTCGCCATGTACAACAAAAATTTTGTCTACTTCCTGTGTACCGATTTCATCTTTGAATGTTTCCAAAACTTTTTTGATAGAACGTTTTCGTCCTCTCACTTTGCCCACAGAGGACAATGTCCCGTCTTCCGGGTTGACTCCGACAATTGGTTTAATATCAAGCATTTCTGCGATTGTTCCCTCAACTTTTGAAATTCTTCCTCCCAAAATAAGGTATTTCAAACTCTCTACTGCAAAATATACACATGTTCTCTGCAAAAGTTGTTTGCCGAGTGAAACTGTTTGCACAAAATCACCTGTTTCTCTTGCTGTCTTTGCCATCTCCAATGCCGGATGCCCTATAATCATAGAAACACCTTTGGTCGGCAATATCTCTATCTTGAAATTATCTTCTTCGAATAGTTTTGCAAACTCTATCGCACTTGCATAAGTTCCGCTGATTCCTTCCGATAAAAACACTCCTACCACATGAGTATATCCGGCTTCTTTAATCTCTTTGAATGTCTTGACAAAATTTTCTCCCAAAGGGGAAGCTGTCTTTGGACGAAATTCATCCAAATCTTTTATAATTTGAGAGGATGTAATATCTACTCCATCTCGAAATTCTCTCCCGTCATTATATGTGATATGCATCGGTACGACAAATATATTCTCATTTTTTTGCAAATCTTCTTGATAGATATCCGTTGTGGAATCTGTTATAATTGCTATCTTATTCACTAATTTATATCCTCTCACTCAGATTGATATCTCCGTTTATATCAAAAATCACAATCTTTATTTTTCTGACACTACATTCACTTTTATGGAATTTGAAAAAAGTTTCCATTACTATTTTATAACTTTATCACCTCTATAATAAAGTGTTAATAATTTGATAACTCTATCCAATTTGCTATCATAACATGATTTTGTAATTTATTCAATGCAAACGACTGATTGTTCCGTATCGTAACCAAACAACATAGATTTCATCCACCGGACGACCGTAGTTTTTTTCCAATGCCTCCGCATACAATTCCAGCTGTGCACGATGTTTTTCCGCATTGCGATATTGATCTGTCTTGAAATCAAACAGAATAAGTTTGCCCTCCTCCAAGAAATAACAGTCTATAATTCCTTCCAAAATATATCCGTCTTTTTTCAACATAAACGGTTTTTCTCGATATACTTTGTCTGCGGATATCACTCTTTTTCCAAAGTCACTCTCAAAAAATTTCATAAGATAGGAACTGTCTATCTGTGCACGATCTTCCGAATACAACAGCTCTTTGACTACCAGTTCATCCAACTTTTCTTCTAATTCTTCTGTGGTATAAGATTTGATTGGCAAGGATTGTAACACGAAGTGATACAAAGTTCCTTTCTGTGCCGCATTTAACGGTTTTTCTTTCTGCAAAAATTGTGGAAGTCGGTATTGTTGATGTTCTTCAAAAAATTTCGTCATCTCTCCCTCTGTATCTTGATTGACACAAACGGATACTTCCTCCCCAACATTCGATTCCATATCGAAAGCAGGCTCTAAGTCCTCTGTCGTTACAGAATTTTCGTCGTATAACTCTTCTTCCTTGTCCTTTACATACCGCGTCACACCTTTTTTGTATGCTCGTTGTACCTCATCTTGATATGGATACTCATACAAAAATCTCTGCTCCAATTTCTGTTTCCACTCAATATCTTCTACACAATTCTCTTGCAATTTTTCTGCCAAAGTCTGATAGGATACCTGTTCAATCTCCTGCAAATTTTCCTCAGTGTAATAGCTGACTTGAAACTTGGAGTTTCCATCAATTCCCTGCTCTTCATTCCAAATATTTTCAATATTTTCTCTCAATGCTCTACCGTTAAAATGTCTTACCAAAATGGAGACAATCCAATGCAAATAACTTCTTCCGTTGTTAAGCTGAGAGGTCAAATTGGAACTTTGTACTTTCTCCAAAAACTTCGGAATACTTGAAACTTCTCCTACCAAAATCAGTCGATCAATTGCTCTTGTCAGTGCAACATACAAGATACGGACTTCTTCTGAAAGTTGTTCCTGTTTCTTCTTCATCTGAATCACTTTTTTGCCCAAACTGTCACAATAAGTGCCTCTGTCTAAGTTGACTTCTCTGGCTCCGATTCCTAACTCATTATGCAATAAAATAGAATCACGACTTTCCGGAAGATAGAACTGTCGTTGCAAATCTGCCAAAAACACCACCGGAAATTCCAAGCCTTTACTTTTGTGAATGCTCATGATTCTGACAACATTCTCGCTTTCGGAGAGTGCCGAAACTTCCAGACTGTCTCCTTTTTCCCGAAGAATACGGTCAATATAGCACAAGAATCCAAACAATCCCTCTCCTTCATGGGATTGATACTCCTCTGCTTTTTTGATGAATCCGGCAATGTTTTCTGTTCGTTCTTCTCCTTTTTCCAACAAAGCATTGTAATTCAAATATCCTGTTTCGTTTACCAAATCCCACAAAAACTCTGACAATGGTTGAAACCGTTCTCGTTTTCTCCAATATTGTACCTTCTCAAAGAAATCCTTTACCTTTTGTTGCAATCGTTGTTTTGATATCACGGAATCCGTATTTTCAGCCGAAACGGAAGAGTCTTCCAAAACAGATTCCTCAAAGCTTTTTACATATTCTTGTATGGCATCATAAAAACTTCCCTCTCTCCTGTGACTTCGAATCTCCGCCAACTCATCTTCTCGAAATCCTCCAAAAAAGGATACCATTGCACCAAGCAAAGCTTCATCCTGCATCTCGTTGTCAATCACTCTTAAATATTCCAATAAACGGTAAATTTCCATCACTTCAAATCCAACGGAAGAATAGTCTACATAGCATGGAATCCCTTTCTCTTTCAAAATCTGTTCCAATTCTTTTGCACTATTCTTCGGGGAACGCATCAAGACAACCATATCTCGATACTGCAACTCTTTTTGCTCGCCTTTTGCATTTTGCCATGTTCTTCCCTGCAATTCTTGTATTTTTTGTGCAATGACTTGATAAGAAATCGCAGACACTTCTTCACTTTTTTCGCACAAACACAGTTCCACAGAGTCGCTTTGCTCAGGATATTCCAAACCGTGCACCAATGCTTGCCCTTCTTGCGTATAATCAATCTCGCCGAGTTGCTCCGTCATCAATGAAAGAAAAATATCATTGCAAAAATCTAAAATTTCCTTTCGACTTCTGAAGTTCTTGGATAAATCAATTGTCACGGAAAGACCGTCTTGGCTATTTTTATAATTGTCATATCGTTCGTGGAATAACTTGGGTTCTGCAAGACGAAATCCATAGATAGACTGTTTCATATCTCCTACGAAAAATAAATTATTGTTTCGGCAAATCGCATGAATAATTGTTTCTTGCACCAAGTTGCTGTCTTGATACTCATCAAAGAAAATATACTCGTACTTATGTTGTAATACTTGTCGAATGGAATCATCTTCCAATAACTTGAGTACCAAATGTTCCAAGTCGGAAAAGTCAAGTATCTCCTGTTCTTTTTTCTTTTCTTGATAACGAAGGGAAAACTGTTCTACAAAACGATATAATTCCATCATAAGTGGTGCCATGTTTTTCATCTGCTGATAATATCGTTCTTGGTTTCCTGTTCCTACTGTTTTTTTCAAATTTTCTACTGCTTTTTTAATATCTTGGTTTCGAATCTCTTTGACTGTATTCAAAATCTCCTCTGAAAACGAGCCGGATTCCTTCTGTGCTTTTGTAACCGTTTTCAGTCTACCAAATGAAATAGTGCCAAGTGCTCTCACAAATGCATCAAGTCCCTCTTCCAGAGCCTTCTTCAATTGCTGAATCTGCAACTTATCATCTTCCAGATTCTCTAAGTAAGGAAGGTCATGTCTTACGCTGATTCTGAAACCTTCTTCACATGATGCAAGAATCTTATCTACTTCAAATTTCAATTGACTCAAAAAGAATTGCATCACATCTGATTGCAAAAATTCTTCTTTAGAACAATCCAATTGCTCCGATTTTTGTTTCAACCATTCCAATGGATAAGGTTGTCCTTGAATAAATTGATAAATACGATTTACCAACTCTACAAATGCCTTGTCCGATTTGTTTCCGCCATAGGCATCTACCAGTTGAAAGAATGTTTCATCTCCTCTTTCGTAGCTTTCTTCCAACACTTCCTCTAACGACTTTGCCTTCAGGACAGAGACATTCGCTTCTGTCGCCATGGCAAAAGAAGGCGAGATGTCTGCCGCATGAAAAAATTGACGCAACACATCGATACAAAAAGAATGCAAGGTACTGATGGAAGCCTCTGAAATCTTAATCATCTGATCCTGTAAAAAAGCGGTATCATGTCCTTCTTGCCCGAATCGTTTGGCAAATGCTTTTGAAATTCTTTCACGCATTTCACCTGCTGCCGCATTGGTAAAGGTAACAATCAACATCCGATTGATGTCTACTCGCTCTTCTTCTACAATTCTAAGGATTCGTTCCACCAAAACAGCCGTCTTTCCGGAACCTGCCGCTGCAGAAACTAAGATATTCTTATTTTTTTCATAAATAACGGCATTTTGCTCGTTGGTGTAAGATACTTCTCGTTCCTGTTTTTTCTCACTCATGGCTCTCCTCCTTTTCTGCAGATGAATGGATTTGTTCCTCTATTTCCGCCTTAATCTGTTCGTAACTGTACTCTTTGACCACACGATAGGTACAATCTTTTTTTCTCTCATCAAACCCGCAAATCGACTGATATCTGCAAAAATCACACGCTTTTCGATTTCCCTTTTCCATTGTCGGACTCGCTTGTATTTTTCCTTCCAAAATCTCTGTCGCCATGTTTTTTGCTAGCTGATAACTATGTGACAAAATCTGTTCAAATTCCTCTTGTGTCAACAAGTTTTCTTTCTCAAATGTGTTTTTGCGTCCAACTCCACGAAATACAGATGATTTTTCTTCGATTTGTTGATCCATCGCCTTCAAAATTTCCTCTTCCTTCAAGGCAATTCCTTCCATCAACCAACTGTCTGTCTGTAATTTTTCAATATTTTCCGCGTTTTCTTCCTCTGTCGAAAGCAGAGAATAGACTGCCGGAAAATAAAATGCTCCCGCGGGATATACCTTGTCTTTTCCGATTGCCCGACTGTACAACAACGCATAGAGATAGAACAGCAACTGCAAATCATATCCTTGCCACGCATCGGAAAGATGAAATGTTTTCTTTCCTGTTTTATAATCAATGACTTTGACATAATCTTTGTCGTCCTTATGACACACATCGACACGGTCAATTCTTCCCCTTAAATAAGCGGTATCTTCTATCAATTCTACTGCAGGGTAGTCTTTTCCATATCCGAATCCCACTTCTTGACCCCATATTTTGAATGTTCCGGCATTGAGATGACGAATCACATATTTTGCTGTTTCTTCTGTCGTTTTTCGAATTTTACGCAATAAATATTGATTTCTTGCATTGTCTTCAAAAGAAACACCCAACATTTTGTCTGCATACTGTGAAAAAATCGCATTGATTTCTTCTTGATTGCGCTTCTCGTCCCATTGTTCAGATACTTCCGGATGTTTCTTCAGAAAATCAGTAAATTCATCAATACATTCATGAACCAAAATACCGATATCCGTTTCTTCCATCTCATACCTTGCTCTCTCTTTGGGAGAAAGCGCCCGATGGATAAAATGTTTGTATGGACAACGTGCATACTGTTCCAAGCCGGATGCACTGAAATATACTTTGCTCCCATAAAGAGAAGACACATATTTTTGCGGAATATATCTTACACTTAGATTCTCCGAAACGGCAGATTGAAATAGTGTCTCTTCCTGTTGTTGTTTCAAATAATCCCATCCATGCAAACAAAAGGCTCTTTCTTCTTGTTCCAAAGAATCGGATTCTTCCAAAACCGGTCTTGTCAATTGTGACAACTGTTGCAAAAAAGCTTGTTTGGAATACAGCATCGTATCATCATACCTCTTCGGCACCACCACATTCATTTTTGGAAACTGTCGACGAATCTTGTCTATATAGAAGGACGGGTACAATACCTTCTTGTCATAGGACATTTCGGCATACGACAAATAAATTGTCGTTTTGGTCTGTGTGATATGATTGTACCAACTCAACCGTTCCTCTGCCTGAAGCTTTTCCCGAACAGAAGAAAGATGGAATCCGTACTGCAACAGTTTTGTTCTCTCCTCTTCCTCCAAAACGGAACCCTCTTTTTGAACTTTCGGAAACATTCCGTCGTGCAATCCGAGCACAAAAAGATGCTCTGTCGGTGTTGTTCGGCTCCTATCCAACGTTCCGACAATGACCTGATCCTGTGACGGAGGCAAGATTCCGACCTTATGTCCCTGAATTCCGGCATACAAAATATCCCTGAATTCTGTCGCCTTTACCATACGACTTCCCAACAATTCGACCATCTGTTCCAAAATAGAAACAAAGAGATTCCACACTTGTCGATTTTCATCAGCAAATTCTTCCAATCCGGACTCTTTCAATTCTCCTACATATTCCTCAATTTTTTGTGGGAAGTTTTTTTCAATCAAAAAAGACACACTCTGTTTTGCAAACTCCTCCACTGTCCCTTTCTTTTTGATAGAACGGTAAAACGGCAGCAACATATCCTCAAATCGTTGTCGAATGTCCAATATCTGATTGCACTCCTCCTCAGACTCTTCTCCTTTCAGAAAATATTTTTCCTGAAAATACATTTCTCCTCGAATCTTATGTGCCAACACAAAATTTTCCAATCTTTCGATTTCACTTTGAGAAAAAGAGGTAAACCCTGCCTTCAAAAACGAAAAAACATCTTCATATCGAAATCCGTTGGATACCATATCCCATAAAGAAAAAATTGCGTGCATTGCAGGACTGTGAATCAAATCTTTTTTTTCATCCACAAATACCGGAATATGATACATCGGAAAAATTTGTCGAATGAATCGTCCATACTCTCGGATATCGGTCACCAACACTCCGATTTCACGGTAACGATAGCCCTCTTCCTGTACCAATTGACAAATTTTATTGCAAACCCAATGGACTTCTTCTTCTGTCGTTTTTGCGACTGTAAGAGAAACGGAAGAAGTCTCTTTCGGATAGACCACATTTTTATAATCAAATAAGTTTTTACCTAACAGTTGAAATTCCTCTAAAACAGGATTTGTGTCCTCAAATTCTACCTTAACAGGGATATTTGATTTCTGTGCAAACTCCCTTAACTTTTTCACCGTCTCTTGTGTCGTTTGAAACAGATTGATTGTATCAGCAGATTTCTTTTCTTCCATCGGCAAAGTAATATACACATTATGCGCATACATAATCAACTGCTCCACAATCCTATATTCGATTGCCGTAAAACTATGGAACCCGAAAAAATAAAAATCCAAATCCTTAATCCACCCACAAGACGCAATTTGATTCACAAGCATATTCATCTTATCTTCACTGTCTGCATAATGTCCCGTCAAACGCAATTCCATCTGTTCTTGCAGAAAAGAAACTTCTTTTAATTTTTGAGAAAATAATTTATCTTCTGTACGATTTGCCAGTTCTTTCAGTGCTGCGCTTTGAATATCATTTTTCTTCAACTCTGTCAGCAAGGTCTCCATCTTTGTCAAAAATCCTTGTCTCTGAGCAACAGGACGATATAGCTCAAATTCCTCCGGAAAATCCTCAAAGACAGTTCGAAGTACCATAGCTTTCCCGATATTATCAATATATGGTCGATTTGCACCGAAAGTGGACTCCAACACTTCTTTGGAAAGTTTTTGAAAACTTACCACTCTCAAATCCATCAAACTTTCCCTCTTCAACTCATCCAAAATCCAAACATCCATTTGCATGGTTGCCTGCTCCGGAACAACAATATAAGCAGAATGTTCTGCCTCCTGTTTTTGATAGTTTTCCAAAATGCGTTCCTTGTTTCTCTTTATAGAAGCGGAACTCAAAATATGTAACATAATCTCCTCCTGAACACAGCTCTGTTTTGTAATACTTTCTATCTATTTTAATTTCTTGTATCAACTTTTCTCTCATTATACCATAAACTCGACATTTCGAACTTCATATGTTCACTCTTTCTCGCCAAAAATTCCAGACATCAAATGTCCTATCAATCCGCCTTTCAGTTTGCTTCCACCTCATTACCTGTTGCTGTCACTTGATTCAAATCGATATAATTCCAACTTCATCTGTCCTTTGCCAAACAAGTCGATAAAAAAGTTCAATCCTATTTTTTCCATACTCTATCAAGAAACAAATCGTATTTTGCCGGTTCCAACAAAAATAATGTTTCATTTTTATCAATCTATGGTATTGAGTTAGATAGTAAATCAATTTTTACAAAGGAGTCATACCATTCCTTTCAAAATAATGCGATATTTAACATCATGTATCATTTCAAGAATACAGTTGACTGAAACTGGAGTTTTTGAACGAAAACTATAAACAGGATTTCATACAATACCATTTTTGTGATATAATATTCTTTGTCAATCAGTTACATTTTCTGTCTTCACTGACCGGAATTTAACAACAACAAGTTTGATATTAAGAAAAAAACAATTTGCTTAAATACAGCGTAAAACATACCATTTCAGTTTTGAGGAGGAATCTTTTTTGAAAAATACCGTGCTTATGGTGATTGATATTCAAAACGCAGGAATCAACAATCGTCCAGCAAATAAAGAACAATTTATTGAAAATGTCGTGCAGTTAATTGACTGCGCAAGAACAAATGATATGGAAGTGATCCATGTCAGACAAAACAATCCTCCGGGTGGAATACTGGAGACAGGAATCCCCGGATGGGAAATCTATCACGAGGTTGCACCGATAGGTAATGAAATTATCATTGATAAATTCAAATGCAGTGCATTTCTAAACACAAATCTATCAGAAGAACTACAAAAAAGAGGAACAGAAAATATTATTATGGCAGGTATGAGAACGGAATTGTGCGTAGACACCACTTGCAGAGTTGCGTTTGAATACGGATACAATGTAATTATTCCAAAAGGTTGCACTTCTACCTTCGATACCCCTCTCTCCAAAGGAGAAGACATGGCAAAATACTTCGAAGATTCTGTTTGGAACAGCCGATTTGCAGAAGTTGCACCACTGGAAAATATCCTCAATCGAATCAGAGCATAGTCATTGGATTGCTTGAACAATAACAAATTCATTCAGATTATCTGATGTCATTCTATAAACATATAATATAAGGAGGTTACTACCATGAATGTAACAACAACATCAAATTTGGATATCACAAAATACAACGGGATTATCATTCCTTGTTTCGAAGGACAGAATCCATCTTTGGAAACATTTTCGCCACAAACAGCAACTTATCTGAAAGCAAACAAATTTGAGGGCAAATATGAAAGCAAGGCTATGTTCGCCATTCCTGTTCAAGAAACTCTTGTACAATACTTATTTGTAGGACTGGGAAAAAAAGAAGAACTGACCGTTGAAAAAGCAATGTCTGTCATCGGAAGTGCAGTCAAAACCTTATCTAAAAAAGAACTTGCTTCTGTTGCAGTCTCATTCACAGAAATAGAAGAATCCATATTGACAGAACATTTCGTGCTTTCTGTTGTAAAAGCTTGCTCTCTTGCTTGCTATGCGTTTGACAAATTTATGGAAAAAGAAAAAGAGAAACAAAAAATAGAAACTCTGACTTACATTCTTTCACAAACTCATATACAAGCGGTAAAAAAAGGTGTTTCGATTGCGGAAGACATCACTCTTGCAAGACTTCTTGTAGATGAGCCTGCAAACTTAATGAAACCGAAAAATGTTGTAGAAGTTGCAACCAGAGTTTGTCAAAAAGCCGGAATCGAAATGAAAGTATTCGAAAAAGAAGAAATCGAAAAAATGAACATGAACGCTTTTTTAAGCGTAGCAAAAGGTTCTGATGAAGAACCAAGATTGATTGTAATGAAATACAACGGAAATCCGGATTCTAATGAAATTGTAGCTCTTGTCGGAAAAGGTCTGACCTATGACAGTGGTGGATACTCTATCAAACCCACCAACTCTATGATTACCATGAAGAGTGATATGGGAGGTTCCGCTGCAGTAATCGGTGCCATGTCCGCAATTGCAAAAGAAGCTCCGAAAATCAATGTTGTCGGTATCATTGCAACTTGTGAAAATATGATTTCCGGTCGAGCATATCTTCCGGGAGATGTTTTGACTTCCATGAGCGGAAAAACAATCGAAATTGTAAATACAGATGCAGAAGGAAGACTGACTCTTGCCGATGCAATCACTTATGCAATTCAAAAGGAACATGCAACAAAAATTGTTGATATTTGCACGCTAACAGGTGCAGTTGTCGTTGCACTCGGTGAAGATTATGCCGGAGTTATCACAAGAGAGGATTCTCTTTGGAAAGATATTCAAGTCTCTGCAAAAACAGCAACAGAATCTATCTGGAGAATGCCGATAGACAAGAACTTTGAAAAGAAAAACAAATCCACCATCGCCGATATCAAAAACTCAGGCGGAAGATGGGGAGGTTGCTCCAGCGCAGGTGCCTTTGTAGGAGCCTTCACAGAAGGAAAACCTTGGATTCATATCGATATCGCAGGAAGTGCTTATCTTGAATCTGAAAAACCTTACTTTACAGCAGGAGCAACAGGCTCCGGAGTACACTTATTGACCGAGCTTGTAAAACACTGGGCAAAATAATTTTTGAACTAAAACTTTGAAATTCAAAAAACAACTTTTTACCGGAGGTAGTATCCTATCACTGTCTCCGGTTTTTATTTTTTAAGAAAATTGGATTATTCCAATAATAAAGCTCTTATATTTGACTAAAATTATCAATATATGTTATAATTGTTGTCGGTTAATTATAATAAATATTTTATTTAGGAGGACTTCTTATGAATGATGATATGAACCTATATGATGAAGGAATGTATTCCGGAAATGATGATTACGCTCCGGTCGTAACGATGAAGGAATGGATTATTACTATGTTATTGCTATGTATTCCGATTGCAAATATTGTTTTACCTTTTGTTTGGGCGTTCGGATCTGATGTCAATCCAAGCAAGAAAAACTATTTTAGAGCAATGTTAATCTTTATGGCAATCGGTATCTTTCTTTGGATTTTGTTCTCAGCTGCCCTATTCAGTTTTATATCTTCATCTGTTCAACACTATTAAAAAATAAAGACTGCGATGCTCCTCATCTTTGGATCCATCGTAGTTTTTTTGTTTTTAAAAAATGGATGTTTACAGAATAATGTGATTTAACCAAGATTGTAATATTACAGAGAATATGTTATCCCAAATCCTAATGAACGCGATGAATGCGCCATAAATTTGATTTTAACTTTAAAAGAAATGCTCCGGTTAACCTCTCACTGATTAAAATAGAAAATGATTGAAATACTACACCATCAACAGTAATGTAATACTAAAACCCGATGAAACGATTGAACCGATAGTTATATTTTGACTGTTTTCATTAATCAGTTTATTTACACTTTTACAGAGTCTGCTCATAACTTTTTCAAGTGTC
>ENA-OWLX01000668-OWLX01000668.1-metagenome-genome-assembly--contig:-NODE-668-length-12759-cov-13.389641_pt1 | contig 12759 bp, 17 predicted proteins | sample MGYA00245351_ERZ651106 | MGnify/ENA primary metagenome ERZ651106 (study PRJEB26857, sample SAMEA4031768) | metagenome | biome: human; feature: oral; material: saliva | place: Philippines | collected 2014... | reverse complement strand
TGTTTCGCAACTCTACTATAACGGATTTATTCCTTTTTGTGTTTACACAACTTATTTTACACTACCCTCTATGCCATTCAGGCTATTTTTTCTGATGAGAATCTTGCCTACGAGACCCGTTTTGTCACTGATGAGGAGCTAACTGCTGAAGAAATAGGGCGAATTAATGAGCCTGTGCTCTTTCCAGCGGATGATTTGGCAGATAATCGTCAGTCGGACGACATCCGTCGAGCTCTGGATATTTTAGAAAGCGTGGATCAACTGAATAGCCAGTACCGCTCTGCCATTGAGCTGCATAGTGTAAGGACGCCGAGCCAGATTAAGAAATTCTATGAGCCGATCATGGATATGGATGGCCTGGACATCATGGATGAGCGAGCAGCTTTTCGGCCTCAGCCTAGCTTTGAGTTGCCTGATTTTGGCAAGAAAGCCAAAGTGACCGGGGCGCAAGTCGGCAGTGCCGTTCATGAGCTCATGCAGCGAATCCCCTTGGATAGCAGTCCCAGCATGGCTGTCCTCCGTTCTGCCTTGGCTCAGGTTCAGGCCGATGAAGCGGTCAAAAAGCAGATTCAGCTGTCTAAGATTGCATCTTTCTTCGAGACAGATTTGGGACGTCTCTTGATTGAGAATAGTGACAGAGTTCGTCGAGAAGCACCATTTGCTATGCTCAAGAGGGATGACGCTAGCGATCAGAACTTTGTTTTGCGGGGGATTTTGGATGGTTACCTGCTCTTTGATGATCGAATTATCTTCTTTGATTACAAGACGGATAAATATAAGGATTCATCTGAGTTGATTGCTCGCTACCATGGCCAGCTAGACTTATATGCTCAAGCTCTCAGCCGCTCTTATGGCATTTCTCAAATTGAAAAATATTTAATTCTGCTAGGCGGTGAGCAGCTGCAGCTGGTTAAGGTGAATTGATTATTTTGTCGTGTCCAGAAAGGAAGGAAGCCTGTGGAACAGTTAGAACGCATTCAAAAAATGGAAAAGCACCTGAATAAATATTCTCAGGTATTGGCAAGTGCCCAGGAAGCTTTAGCTGAGCTGGAGCGCTGCCAGTCAGATTATATCCAGCTGAGGGACTACTATACTGGTCAGGAGTTTTTTGATGATTTAGAGCTCTCGAATGGACCGGATTTCCCTGAAAATATAGCTTGCGGTGTCTTAAGCGAAGATGCTGTCTATGACCTGATGGGGGAGCATTTTGAAACAGCAATTAATCTGTTGGATTTGTCTAGCTCTATGCTGAAAGAACGTTAATTTATTTAGAAAGAAAAAAATAATTAATTTTTTCAATTTTCCTCTTGCTTTTTAATAAAAATTCATGTAGAATATTCAACAATAAATTGAAAGCGATGAGAGAAAAAGTCTAAGACAAGAAACAGAGAGTGCCTAATGGTGAGACGGCATGCAATCCTTAGACGACACATTCTTGAGTGCGGATGCGAAATCAGTCAGCAGTCTGAGACTAGTGTCCGACGGCTGATTGCCGTTATCAATCTGGAGTCTCGTACTCCCAGAGGGTCCTCAGGCGACTGAGGTCCGAATAAAGGTGGAACCGCGTGTCAACGTCCTTGCAAAGTTTTTTTGCGAGGGCTTTTTATTATATTTTAACTAAAAGATTCCCCTATTTTCCTTTATCAAAGTGGTAAATTTCGTCTTTCATTTATTAGAAGTCCTAAAAGATAATCGGAGTCAGGTAATGGCTAGTGTGAAAGAGAGGTGGCAAGATGGTTAAGCTAAAAGGTCTCAGGCAGATCAATCCCTATGTAGCGGGGCAGCAGCCCAATGAGCCAGACATGATTAAGCTCAATACCAATGAAAATGCTTATGGACCAAGTCCTAAGGTGGCAGAGGCCCTGCAGAACTTTGATGCCCAGGAGTTGCGCAAGTATTCCAGTTTGGATCAGGCGGAGCTCTGTCAGGCTTTGGCGGCAAACTTGAGTGTATCACCCGACCAGCTCATTATTGGTAACGGCAGTGACGATATCTTGTCCATGGCTTTCCTGGCTTTCTTTAACAGCGGCGAGTCGGTCTTATTTCCGGACTTGACCTATGGTTTTTACAAGGTTTGGGCGGACCTCTACCACGTGCCTTTTCGAGAAATCCCACTGACAGATGATTTTGAGGTCCATCCCTCCGACTATTTTGGAGACAATGGCGGCATTATCCTAGCCAATCCCAATGCTCCGACGGGGATTTATCTGTCTCTGGATCAGTTGGAGGAAATTCTGGCCTCCAATCAGGATGTGGTAGTGGTGGTGGATGAGGCCTACATTCACTTTGGCGGTCAATCTGCCCTACCTCTTCTAGAAACCTATCCCAACCTCTTTATCACACGGACCTTTTCCAAGGATGCTGCCTTGGCTGGTCTGCGGGTGGGCTACGGCATCGGCCATCCAGACTTAATAGCTGTCATGAAAGCTGTCAAGGACTCCATCAATCCTTACTCGGTGGATATGTTAGCAGAGCGCTTGGCTTTTGCTGCGGTAGAAGATTGGGATTATTATCTGGAGACCGGTAGAGCCATTCAAGAGACCCGAGATTGGTTTGCTGGGGAATTGGCTGCGCTGGATTTCCAAGTCCTGCCTAGTCAGACCAACTTTGTCCTAGCCCAGCCTACTAGAATTTCTGCAGCAGAGCTTTTCCAGCAGCTAGAAGAGCGTCGGATTTATGTGCGGTATTTTCCAAAAGCAGAACGAATCAAGGACTTTCTTCGTATCTCTATCGGACAGCGAGAGGAGATGGAAACAGTCCTGGCAGCTATCAAAGAAATTTGCAGCAGCTGAGAGTTTGACTCAAAGCCAGCCAGTGTAAGAATAGAGCAAGAAAGGAAAGCAGCCTATGAATAAAATCACCCTTCCGATTGGCATGCATGACAAGCTTTTCAAGAGGGCGCGTGTGACCTACGAGATTGAGCGGGACATCAGTGATTTCCTGATGGCTCAGGGTTTCAATCGGATTGACACACCGACTTTGGAGCACTTCGAGGTCTTCAGTGACCATGTGGAGCCCCATCATTATCATCTTTTCGATAAAAAAGGCGAGCTTCTGGTGCTGAGGCCAGATGTAACCAGCCAGATTGGTCGGGTTATTGCTTCGACCAGGGTTCATACGCCGACCAAGTTTTCCTATTCGGGCAAGGTCTTTCACTATCAAGAAGAGCTGCGCGGTCTTGCCAACGAGCTCAGTCAAGCAGGTATTGAGATTATCGGCTATCCAGCTCGCGAGGCGGTGCTTGAGGCTATCAAGACAGCCAAGCAGTCGCTGGATTTGGCGCAGGTTAAGTCTTATCAGTTCGAGTTTTCCCATGCAGCAATCCTGCAGACAATTCTAGAGAGTCTGGCCTTGGATTCGCAGGAGGAGGCCCAGCTGCTAGATTATATTCGCAAGAAAAATAGGACAGGACTCTTTGAATTTACTCAGACCAGGTCGAGTGAATTTGATGATTTTTTGCAGGAGCTGCCCTATTTGTTTGGTCCTAGCCAACAGGTTTTAGCCAGGGCTAGAGAGATAGTTGACAATGAGCGGATATTGACGGCTCTAGATGATGTGGAGCAAGTTTTACAGAGCCTATCAGGCTTGCTGGATCAGACAACTATGGACTTGGGACAGGTGGCGGCCATGCCTTACTATACCGGCCTGACCTTCAAGGTTTTTGGCGACCGAGTGCCAGATGCTTTTCTATCTGGTGGGCGCTATGACCAGCTTTTCAAGCGCTTCGGGGCAGCAGAGTTGACAGCTATCGGCTGGTCCCTAGACATTGATAGTGTCTATCAGGCCATTCATGATGATCTACCGGACGAGGGCGGAAAGGAAGGTGACAGCAGATGAGTCAGATTACTATTGCCCTGACCAAGGGGCGGATTGAGAAAGATACGGTCAAGCTCTTGACCAAGGCTGGCTTTGATATGTCCTTCATGGCAGACAAGGGGCGCAGCTTGATTTTTGAAAGTCCAGACAGTCTCTTTCGCTTTCTTTTGGTCAAAGGGCCTGACGTGACGACCTATGTGCGCCATGGGGTCGCTGATTTGGGCATTGTCGGCAAGGATATTCTCTTTGAGCATCCGACCGGCTATCTGGAGCTGCTGGATTTGAACTTTGGGCTTTGTAAATTCTCACTGGCCTCGGTACCCAGCTACGACCCTCATGATCACAAACGCAAGCGGATTGCGACCAAGTACCCAACAGTGGCGACTGATTATTTTAATCAAAAAGGGGAAGATGTGGAAATCATCTCCATCCAAGGTAGTGTGGAGATTTCACCGGTGCTGGGTCTGGCGGATGCCATTGTTGATATTGTGGAGACAGGGCATACCCTGTCAGCTAATGGCCTGCTGGTTTTTGAGGACATATGCCGGGTGTCTGCTCGGCTCATTGCTAATCAGGCTTCCCTGAAAAATAACCCGGATATCATGCCTTTTGTGGCAAAGATTGAATCCCTAGTAGGAAGAAGAGAGGTGGCTTTTAAATGACAATTATCAAGCGTTTAAGCGGAAGTAACGAAGAAATTTCAAGGATTTTATACGAAGAGCAGCTGCAGCTCAGCCAACAAAACTTAGATGTGGAAGAAGCGGTGGCTGAGATTATTGAAAGAGTCAAAAAAGACGGTGACCAAGCTTTAAGAGACTATACCATGCTTTTTGACAAGGTTGAGGTGACAGACTTTGAAATTGGTCAGGAGCTAATTGACAAGGCCTTTGAGGAGGTTGACCCAGAGGTCTTGGCCGCACTGAAAAATGCCCAAGCTAATATCGAATCCTACCACCGCCAGCAGTTGGAGACTGGTTTTGAGGACAGTCCTAGTGAGGGCGTTATCCGTGGTCAGTTGATTCGGCCGATTGAGCGGGTCGGCACCTATGTACCCGGCGGCACCGCAGCCTATCCATCCTCCGTTCTCATGAATGTTATCCCAGCCAAGATTGCCGGTGTCAAAGAAATCATCATGATTACACCGCCCCAAGAGCACTTTACCCCAGCGATTTTGGTCGCAGCCAAGCTGGCTGGTGTAGATCGGATTTTCCAAATTGGCGGAGCCCAAGGTGTAGCAGCTCTGGCTTATGGAACTGAGACCATTCCCAAGGTGGATAAGATAACTGGACCGGGCAATATCTTTGTGGCTACGGCTAAGAAGATGGTCTATGGTGTCGTGGGAATTGACATGATTGCTGGTCCTTCGGAGATTGGAGTCATTGCAGATCGTTCGGCCAGTCCAGTCTATGTGGCGGCCGACCTCCTATCGCAAGCTGAGCACGACAAGCTGGCTCGGGCTATTCTGGTGACCGACTCGGAGGAGCTGGCAGACCAAGTCGAAGCAGAGCTAGATAGACAGCTCAAAGAGCTACCGCGGGAGGAAATCGCGCGTGCTTCGATTGAGAACAACGGCCGCATCATCCTTGCGCCTTCTAAGGAAGCCATGTTTGAACTCATGAATCAGGTGGCACCTGAGCATTTGGAAATTGCCATGGATGATGCCTACAGCTATCTGGATCAGGTCGAAAATGCCGGATCTGTCTTTCTGGGGCACTATACCAGTGAGCCTATCGGTGACTACTATGCGGGAGCCAATCACGTTTTGCCGACCACCAGCACCAGCCGCTTTTCATCAGCTCTGGGAGTCTATGACTTTATCAAGCGCATCCAGTACACCCAGTACAGCCGAGCTGCTGTAGGAGCGGCTGACAAGGATATTACCAGTCTGGCCTATGCAGAAGGCCTGCAGGGACATGCCAAGGCCATCGAAGCCCGCAGACAGGAAAAATAGAAGGAGTTACCATGAGACAAGCTGAAATCAAGCGTAAAACACAGGAGACCGATATTGAGCTGGCTGTCAATCTCGACCAACAGGAGCCAGTAGCCATCGAGACCGGTGTCGGATTCTTTGACCATATGCTGACCCTTTTTGCCCGCCACAGTCGGATTGCTCTGACGGTCAAGGCTGAAGGCGATCTTTGGGTGGACAGCCACCATACGGTTGAGGATGTAGGCATCGTGCTGGGGCAGGCTCTGCGTCAGGCATTGGGAGACAAGGCTGGTATCAACCGCTATGGCACTAGCTTTGTGCCTATGGACGAAACGCTAGGCATGGCCAGTCTGGACCTATCTGGTCGCTCCTATCTGGTCTTTGAGGCTGATTTTGACAATCCCAAGCTTGGGAATTTTGATACTGAGCTGGTAGAGGAATTTTTTCAAGCCCTAGCCTTTAATCTGCAGATGAATCTGCACCTGAAAATCCTTCATGGCAAGAACAGCCACCACAAGGCGGAAAGCCTCTTTAAAGCGACTGGACGAGCTCTGCGGGAGGCTATTACGATCAATCCAGAGATTCATGGAGTCAACTCCACCAAGGGCTTGCTCTAGCTTGTCCTTCTGAGTGAAAGGAGTTGATGTAGAGATGATGATTGTTATTGATTATGACGCGGGAAATACTGCCAATGTCCTCCGCGCTCTGGCTCAGGTCGGTGTAGCAGCACGCCTGTCAGCTAATCCACAGGAAATTTTAGCTGCCGATGGGTTGGTTTTGCCAGGTGTCGGTGCTTTTCCTACTGCCATGCAGGAATTGGAAAAGCGAGGGCTGGTCTCCGTTATCCAGCAGGCTGTGGCCGATGGCAAGCCTCTCTTGGGGATTTGCTTAGGTATGCAGCTCCTGCTGGAGTCGGGATTGGAGAATGGTCAAAGTTCTGGACTGAGTTTGATTCCTGGTGTTTGCCGCCGGATTCCGGATCAGGTTGGTCTGCCTGTGCCTCACATGGGCTGGAATGACTTAAAAATCCAGCAGCCGTCTGCTTTGACAGCTGGTCTAGATGGCCAGTCAGTCTATTTTGTCCATAGCTACTATACAGATGTTCCGGAGGAGTACTTGGATGTGACGGCTGATTATAGGCTGCCTATCCCAGCCATGATTCACAGAGGATCGGTTTTTGGCTGCCAGTTTCACCCAGAAAAATCTGGTGTTGTTGGCCTCGGTATCCTAGAGAAGTTTAAGGAGTATGTCTATGAAAATACTGCCCGCTATTGATATCAAGGACGGCCAGGCCGTCCGCCTTTTTAAAGGGGATTTTAGCCAGAAGACGGTGGTCAATCCCGATGTCTTGGAGCAAGCCAAAATTTTCAAAGAAGCCGGAATTACCATGATTCATGTGGTTGACTTGGACGGAGCCTTAGAAGGTCGGGCGGCCAATCGAGATCTGATTGCCCAGATTAAGTCGGAAACAGGCCTAGCCATCCAAGTCGGGGGTGGTATCCGCAGTCTAGAGCAGATTGAAGATTATCTAGCGGTCGGTATTGATCGGGTCATTATTGGCTCTATGGCTGTTAAGAATCCTGCCTTTGTTGAGGCCGCACTGGAGCGCTTTGGAAGCAGCAAAATCGTGATTGGCATTGATGCGAAAGAGGGTCTAGTTGCGACTGAGGGCTGGCTGGAAACCAGCAGTCAGGACTATATCAACCTAGCGCTGGCAATGGAAAAAATCGGCGTCCGCCTCTTTGTCTATACGGATGTAGACCGAGACGGGACTCTGACTGGCCCTAATATCCAGCATTACCAAAAATTGCTGGTGGCTCTCAAGCATGCTCAAGTCATTGCCTCTGGCGGCATTCAGTCAGCAGAGGATTTGGAAGAGCTGAAAAAGCTGGGCTTGGCTGGTGCCATTGTGGGCAAGGCCTATTACAGTGGACGAGTCAGCCTAGAGCAGATCAAGGAAGCAGAAAGGGGCTAGCCATGTTGAAAAAACGAATCATTCCCTGTCTGGATGTCAAGGACGGCCGGGTGGTCAAGGGCATCAACTTTGTCAATCTGACTGATGTGGGAGATCCAGTCGATGCGGCCAAGGCTTACTATGAAGCTGGCTGCGATGAGTTGGTCTTTCTGGACATCACCGCCACCCATGAGGAGCGGGACACGACGGTCGAGATGGTCCGGCGCGTGGCAGAGCAGGTTTTCATTCCCTTTACCGTCGGGGGCGGCATTCGTACGGTTGAGGACATGAAGCGGATGCTCCAGGCTGGTGCGGATAAGGTTGCAGTTAATTCATCAGCACTGGCAAATCCTCAGCTTTTGGTTGATTGCGCTGAGAAATTCGGCAGTCAATGCGTGGTGCTGGCCGTGGATGCTAAGAAAGAAACGGATGGCAGCTGGCATGTCTATCTGGCCGGTGGCCGCAAGGACAGTGGTCGCGACCTGTTAGACTGGGTTCAAGAAGCTGTCAGTCTTGGAGCGGGGGAAATTCTTCTGACCAGTATGGACAAGGACGGGACCAAGTCTGGTTTTGACTTGCCGATGCTGGAAGCCGTCTCCCAAGTGGTTTCCGTTCCGATTATCGCATCTGGTGGTGCTGGCTCTAGCCAGCACATCCTAGAAGTTTTTGAAAAGACTGCAGCGACAGGTGCTTTGGCAGCCTCGATTTTCCATTATGGTCAGGTCTCCATCTCAGAGACCAAAAAAGCCATGCTGGAAGCTGGATTGGAGGTGCGCATCTGATGACAGAAGTAAAGTTGGATTTTCAAAAGCAAGGCGGTCTTATACCTGCCATTATCCTGGACCACACCAGCAAAGAGGTGCTCATGCTGGCCTATCTCAATGAAGAAGCCTACCAGCTGACGTGCACTAGCGGGCAAATGTGGTACTGGAGCCGGTCACGTCAGGAGCTTTGGCATAAGGGGGCCACCAGCGGCCACTACCAGACTGTCAAAAAAATCACAGCTGATTGCGACCTAGATACCCTGCTGATCGAGGTAGACCAGCTGGGAGCAGCCTGCCATACCGGTTCCAAATCCTGCTTTTTCCATACAATCTGGGATGAGGGAGACAGCAAAACTGACTAAAAGCTCCCTTGGTTGACTTTTAGTGGGTGCTAAGGCTGAAATTAAACTGGTAAGTCAATATCAAGACACCAGCCTGCCATTGGAAAGAATTGCTTTTTCATAGTAAAATAAGGAAAATATAAGGAGATACGATGCTAGAAACTCTCTATCAAGAAGCCCTCAAACGCAAAAAAGAGCCCATGGAAGGCTCCTATACCAGCTATCTCTATGACAAGGGGCTGGACAAGATTCTCAAAAAAGTCGGTGAAGAAGCGACTGAAGTGGTCATTGCGGCTAAAAATGATGATAAGAACGAGATGGCCAATGAGACAGCTGATCTGCTCTACCATCTGGCGGTCGCTCTCGTCGAGACTGACGTCAGTCTGGATCAGGTAGAGGCCGTCCTCCAGGCCCGTCAGGGCAAGCAGAGCCGGATTCACGACCGACCTGAAATTGACCAATACTAAAGGGACACAAGATTTGCAGAAAGGCGGTCCAGCATGCGCGACAACCATCTTCATACCTATTTTTCCTATGATTCTGAGGCGGATTTCTGTGACTATCTGGACCATTACAAGGGCGAGATTGTCACCACCGAGCACTATGATTTGTCCAATCCCTACCCCTATGAAGCAGCCTCGCCCCATGATGATGTGCCTGACTATGCGGCCTATTCAGCAAAAATAGCAGAACTGAACCAGCAATATGGCAACCGCATCAAAAAGGGCATTGAAATTGGCTATTACGCTCCGCGTAAGGAGGATATCCTAGCTTTCCTAGCGGACAAGGAATACGACTTGAAACTCCTATCTGTCCACCATAATGGCAGTTTTGACTATCTGGAAGAGCCAGTCTTGCAGCTGGATAAGATGGAGCTGATTCCCCGCTACCTGAGAGAGTTAGAAGAGGCTATCGATGCTGTGCCAGCAGATGTACTAGCTCACTTTGACTATGGTTTCCGAAAATTTATGCTTACCGTAGAGGAGTTGAAAATTTTTGAACCAGAGTTGCGACAGCTTTTTCAAAAGATGATTAACCATGGTCTGGCCTTTGAGCTCAACTGCAAGTCCATGTATCTGTACGGCCACGAGGAACTCTATATCTACGCTCTCTCTCTAGTTAAGGAGCTGGGCGGTCAGCGCTTTTCAGTGGGATCAGATGGCCACAAGCTGGAGCATTTCCGCTTGCAGTTTGATCGAGTTGCCAAAATCTTAGCGGAGGCCGGCATAGGTGAGGATCAGTTGATCTAGAAGGAGAAATCATGGCTGATATTAGGCCCTTAAAATCAGAGGAAATCCCGCTCCTAGAGGAATTTCTTTACCAAGCTATTTTCATACCCCAAGGTCTAGCGCCGCTGCCCAGAAGCATCTTGAAGGAACCAGAACTTGAGATGTATATCAAGGACTTTGGTCAACAGCCAGATGATTGGGCTTTAGCAGCAGAAGTGGCCGGCCGGCTGGTCGGAGCTGTTTGGGTTCGCATCATGAAAGATTACGGCTATTATGACGACCAGACGCCCTCTCTGTCCATTTCATTTCTGCCTGAGTTCAGGGGTCAAGGACTAGGACAGCAGTTGATGACGGCCATGCTGGACTTGCTCAAGGCCAAAGGCTACCCAGGTGTCTCCCTCTCCGTTTCCAAAGACAATCCCGCCGTTGGCTTTTATCAAAGACTGGGCTTTGTCATGGTTGAGGAAAGGGAAGATAATTATTTGATGCTGAGCCGATTGTAATAAGAAAAGAAAACTCATGAAACTAGAACGATTAATCTATATTTTGCTAGCCCTTTTGAATAAGAGACAGATAACAGCTAAAGAAATTGCTGAACGTTTTGAAATATCTACTCGTACCGTATATCGAGATATGGATACGCTCAGCTTAGCTGGAATCCCTGTCTACTCTGAACGTGGGGATAAGGGTGGTTTTTATATACCAGATGACTACAAGATGGACAGCAGCTTTTTCACAGAAGAAGAAAAGCAGTTTATCATCAATATGAGCCAAAATGTTGGCAAAATTGTTGGCCGTCCAAGTTTTGACAATATTGAGCATAAGCTTGCTTCTCAAGAGGCGACTGACAAGATCAATCCATTTTATTTTGATTTCAGTTCATGGTCTCTCAATACAAATTATTTACTTGAAATGGAGCAGGCTATACAAACTGGGAAGAAAGTTTCCTTTTCCTACTATTCTAAAAAACAAGAACAAAGTCAGCGAACGATTCTTCCTTACCGTCTGATTTTTAAACTGAATGCTTGGTATGTTATCGGCTACTGTTTAGAAAAGTTAGATTTTCGTTTTTTCAAACTCAGCAGGATTCGTGATATGCAGTCAGTAGAAGAGGCTGTCGATGTTGGAGATTACCCACTTTTATCTCAAGAAAAGTTAGAGCTTTTTTTAAATCCATCCAAAGATAAAGTTGAGGGAAGTAAAGAAGAATTAGAGCTAATTTTCACAGAGTCTGCGCTCCCAAAGATTTATGACCATTTCACAGAAGAAGAAATCACTGTTGAGCAAACCAGGATAAAGGTCCATGCTTTCAGAGCATTGACACCGGCCTTTTTCGAATTGATTTTAAGTTTTGCTCATCAAGTAAAAGTCATATCACCAAAAGAACTGCAGGATAAACTAATTGATACTCTTCAAAAAAATCTTCAGCAATATGACAGACTGTAGTCATATTGCTTTTTGTATACTCTTAAGTGGGCTCAAGTTTTCATTAGTTTGAAAACTGCCTAAATTATTTTTGGAGGTTCCAAATGGATACAAAAACATTAGCAGAAAGCTATTTTACTGCAGTTAATAAAGGTGGCTGGGAAGATTTCGTAGCGGAAAACTTTAATTATGGAATGTGCGACAGTCAGGAGATCAGGCATGGGCGTGATGTTTATCTGCAAGGTGCAGGTCAATTCTATGCTTTAAGCCAGCATCTTGAAGTGAAGAAGTTATTGGTAGAGGGACGAGAAATAGCGGCTTTAAATCGCTATCACCTGCAGTCACCACACGGAAAAGAACTAGAATTGGATGTCGCAGAATTTTTAAAATTTGACGAATCAGATAAATTAATTGCATCTACTATTTACTTTGATACTCATCGTTTCCAAGAGTTTATGCAAGGGAAATAAGCGTGTAGAAAAGTCACCGAATGGTGGCTTTTTAAGTAACCAATGACTTCTTCAAATGCTTTATCGTATTATTTGTAAGTTTTCTTGCCAAGTGGTAAAATAAAGCCGAAATAAAATATGTTCTCCTAGAGCAATCTAATCAATTAGCAACAATGAATTTGACTGTTCTTCGTAGTCATTTAAAGGAGTTGATTTTATGACTAATACTAGGCGAGCAGTGCTAGCACTGAGCTTGGGTGTTTTCTTATTGCTAGCGGTGGGAATTCTACTGCAAGTTCATTTTTGGAGAATGATCATTTTGCTAGGTCTATTCTTTTTTGCGGAAGTATTTATCATCTGGTACTCGGGAAGCAAGTCTAAGTCGCAGATTAATGGCAGGCAAAGCCTTGAACTCTTCTGGCTTTATATCAAACGCTTGAAAATCTTTTATATCATAATTTTGTGCCTCGCAATTCCTTTCGTTTCTCTGTCTTCCAATCCTGCTTTCGATTTGTTTTTTGTGCTTGAGTTGTTAGTATTCTTGCTCTTAAGCAATTATATTTTTAGCTCTTATGGCATTCAACCGCCCAAGAAAGAGAGGTTTTTTAAAGCCTAATAGCTTTGTTTGCAGCAGTTGATTTGACTGCTGTTTTTCAAAAAATAAAAAGCCTGAAAAAATCCAGGCTTTTTAGTGAAATGAGCAAGATTAGTGTGCTACACGTTTGCGAGCTGCTTTTTTACGGTTTTCTTCGATGAAAGCCGCTTTTTGTTCTTCAGGTTCGATGACTTTTTTCTTGACTGCATATACTGCGCCTGCCACAGCGGCTACAGTAGCTGCAACTCCTGTAAGA
>ENA-OWLX01000667-OWLX01000667.1-metagenome-genome-assembly--contig:-NODE-667-length-12762-cov-31.450696_pt1 | contig 12762 bp, 12 predicted proteins | sample MGYA00245351_ERZ651106 | MGnify/ENA primary metagenome ERZ651106 (study PRJEB26857, sample SAMEA4031768) | metagenome | biome: human; feature: oral; material: saliva | place: Philippines | collected 2014... | reverse complement strand
GTACTATGCCGTTAGCTATCTACTCCTATGTAGAGGCAGGGCAGTACATGGATGCCTTTGAGTTAGTTATTTATATTTGTGTTCTTACATTGGCGTTACTGAGCGGGATTCACCTTATTACAAAAGGTTCCTTGTTCCGCCATACAGATAATAATTAGGAGGTTCTATGATTACATTTTCTTTTACTGTAGCTAGACCTTCTGTGATTGTGAAAGCCGATGGTGCATTGCCGTCAGGCATTACTGTGCTGACGGGACAGTCCGGTAGTGGTAAAAGTACTTTTATTAAATGTATTGCGGGCCTCGTAAAACCGACTACTGGCAGTATTCAATGTGATGAAATGACCTGGGTTGATCGAGATAGAAAGCTTTGGGTGCCCGCTCAAGAGCGCCAAGTAGGCTATATGCCACAAGGCAATATTGTATTTCCCCATTTATCGGTAGAACGTAATATTACCTATAGCAAACGAGGCACACCTGACATGTGTCATAAGTTGTTACAACGTTTAGGTTTAGAAAAATACCGCAACACTAAGGCGGGTAGATTATCTGGTGGCGAGCAACAACGGGTTGCTCTGGGACGTGCTCTCTACTCTAAACCGACTGTTTTGCTCCTCGATGAACCTTTATCTGCTCTAGACTGGAACTTGAGAAAACAAGTTCGAGAGGATCTTGTATCTATCATCCGTGAATGGGATGTACCTTGCGTATGGGTTACCCATGATGAAAGTGAAGCAGAAAGTGTAGGAGATAGACAGTGGACCTGTGAAGATGGAAAAATTATTATTGTTAAATGAAAATAATATAAGGGATAATAAAACCCGGTGTATAAAAATCAATTTTTTATACACCGGGTTTTATTTATATCAGAAGAATAGTATTTGTATCATGTATGTAGTATTTAATTTTAATATTTTAAATCCTAAAAGCTTTATCCTATAAAACCTTGAAATTAAATATTTTATGAAGTTTGTAAAATTTACATGTGATTTTTATCACATATATAGACGTCGAGATAGTAGATAAATAGTAGCTTCATAAATTCCTGTAAAAAATATGAATATACATCGATTCAATAAAATATACAATATGAGTGTTGACATGTAAATGAGAAAAGAGTAATATCCTACTCAAGATATAGGTTATGAAAGACAGTAAAAACATATCTGTATGATATGAATTAAGGAGGATGTTATCATGGCTATTTCAAAAGCATTAAAAGAAGAATTAATTGTTGATTATCCTGCATTTATAGAAAATACAAAAAAATTCTATAATAAAGAAATTTCTGTACAAGATTATAAGGGTTTATCTGGTCCATTTGGTAGTTATGCAGAAAAAGGCGCTAATACAGGCATGAGTCGCTGGCGTTTTCCTGGTGGTGTTTTAGATCAAGATAAGATTCGTTTTGTTGCTGAGACTATACGTCGTTATGATTTGAAAGTCCCTCATTTTACGACAGGTCAATGTATTCAATTTCATAATTTAGATGGTGACACTATTATTAAACTTTTTGAAGAATGTCATAGACATGGCATTTATAACCGTGGTGCTGGTGGGGATCATCCAAGAAATACGGCTGCATCTCCATTGTTAGGATTATATAAAGACGAAATATGGGATTTTTCTCCGTATGTAAAAGCTTTATCTGAATATGTCTTAACTTTTATTAAGGATATAAAGTTTCCACGGAAATTTAAAACTGCTTTTTCTAATGGTCAAGAAAACTCAGCTCATGTGACGTTCAAAGATTTTGGTGTATTAGCTCATCCTGAGGATAAAACGTTTTCTATTTACGTTGCTGGTGGCCTTGGACCAAATCCTAAAATGGGCGTTCTTGTAGGAAATCATATTCAACCTGAAGAGTTATTATACTATGTTAAAACGTTAGCCTTAATTTTTTCTGAACATGGTAACTATAAGAATCGTAGTAAGGCACGTGTACGTTACTTACAAGATATACTGGGAGGTCCTGAGGCATTACAAAATACATTTAAAACATATTTAGCTAAAGTTAAAGAGACAGAGAAGTTGACTATTAATCCATCTGAATTTATATATTCTATTAATAAACATGGACAGGTTGATCCTAGCTTACAGAATTCACGAGTAGGAGAACAAAAACAAGAAGGATTGTATTATGTAAATTGGCATCCATATGGAGGCAATCCTTCTCAAAAACAATTGTTACAAGTACTTGAATATGTAGGTGGTCTAGATGACGAAGTTCAAATTCGATTGAGTTCAGATGAGTCTATGTACATCGTTAATTTAACAGCTGATGAGGCCCGTCAGGTTTTGGCAATTACAGAAAATGGAGGTACTAATGATTTTTATAACTCTGTTTCTTGTATAGGGGCTACAATCTGCCAAGTAGGGTTACAAGATTCGTCAGGGTTACTAATTAAAATCTTTGATGCTGTACGTAAGGCGACAAATGTGAATAGCGACTTATTACCTAAATTCCATATTTCTGGATGTCCATCATCGTGTGGTACTCATCAAATTGGCACTATAGGATTTCATGGAGCTATGAAGGTCGTTAATGGTGTTCCTACACCAGCATTTAGAGTGTTCCGTGGAGGCAATGAAAATTTAGAACATGAACATTTTGCGGAGCAGATTGGAACAATCGTAAGTTCAGATATCCCTTCCTTCTTTGTAGAGCTTGGTCAAATTTTGACAAAAGCGAATCTTACATTTGATGCATGGATTCAAATTCATGATGCGGACTTTGATGAACTAGTGTCCAAATATGAATAAGCATAGTCATTTATAGAGTATTTATAAACTTGATAGTAATAGATTTGCTATATATAAATAGTTAGAAAGGTTGGTGCAATATGAACGCAGATGATAGCATTTATTTTATAATTTTTATCCTAGTAGGATATATAATAATCGGCTGTATTCATATGTGGCGACGTCAATTATACCCTAGTTTTATTGTTACCAATCTGATTAAGTATTTAGTTATTTTACATACAGCTTTTAGTATAGGTATCTTGTTAAGTTAGTTCGAGGTGCTCATGAAATATATACTAGTTGTCATATGTTTACTTATGTTAGTAGTATATGGTGGTTGTGGAAAAGAGAATAAAGTAGATGGGAACCATGTTAGATTAACTAATGTCTCATATGACACGACACGTGAGTTTTATGAACAATATAATCAACTTTTTCATGATACATACTTAGCTAATACAGGGTTTGATATTAAGGTTTCTCAGTCTCATGGTGGATCAAGTGGACAAGCTCGATCTGTGATGGAAGGTAACAACGCCGATATAGTAACACTTGGGTCGGAGCAAGATATTAATTTATTGGCTAAAGTTCACTTGCTACCAGATGATTGGATTAATACATTTCCATACCATTCCGCACCCTATACATCAACTATTGTTATGTTGGTTAGAAAAGGGAATCCGCTTGGTATACACGATTGGAATGATTTAATACGACAGAATATACAGATTATAGCTCCAGATCCTAAAAGTAGTAGTGGTGCTTGTTGGATTTTTCTTGCTGCATGGTATTATGGAACACAATATTATGGAGATGATGAGGGTGCTAAATCCTTTGTACGCCAGTTATATCGTAATGTGATTATTCTTGATTCAGGTGCACGTAGTTCGACTACAACATTTGTAGAAAATGGACAAGGTGATGTGCTTTTATTATGGGAAAATGAAGCCTTACATTTGTTAGCCCAGTATCCTGATCGTTATGAATTAGTGACTCCTTCTGTTAGTGTACAAGCGGAGCCAAGTGTAGCCGTTGTAACTGGGGTAACAGATAAAAGTGGGACAACTCAATTTGCAAAAGACTATATTTCTTTCTTGTATAGTGAGCCAGCTCAACGGTTATTAGCTGATTATGGATTTAGACCTTCTAATAAAGAAGTGATGAAACAATATACTCATCGCTTTAACACGCAGATAAAATTGATTACAATTCGTGATTTTGGTGGTTGGAGTACGGTATATAATCGATTTTTTAAGGATGGAGGTGTATTTGATGAAATTTATAGCTCTTAAAGAAAATACACTAATCCCCGGATTTGGTATAACGTTAGGAATTACACTTTCCATGATTTCATTGTTAGTATTGATACCTCTATCATCAATTGTATGGTTTGCTACTACGATACCTATTGATGAATGGTGGCGACTTATTACTGCTCCTAGTGTATTGTATGCATTTGCTACTAGTATTGGAACATCATGTATTGCAGCTATTATCAATGTTGTTTTTGGAGTCTTAATTGCATGGGTACTTGTTCGATATGAATTTCCTGGAAAGATGATCATCAATGGTCTTATAGAAATACCTTTTGCACTACCGACAGCCGTGGCAGGTATTACTTTATCTAAATTATATTCTTCGAAAGGGGCAGTAGGTAGCTTATTTTATCAATGGGGAATCCATATATCATATAGCCATATAGGTATTGTTATTGCACTTATATTTGTAGGGATTCCTTTTATTGTAAGAACTGTGCAACCAGTATTGGAACAGTTTGATAGAACTTACGAAGAAGCTGCTCATGTATTAGGTGCATCTAAGTGGATTTTGTATCGCCGCATTATTTTTCCAGAAGTGAAACCTGCTATTTTAACAGGGTTTGGCTTGGCTTTTGCAAGAGGTATTGGTGAATATGGAAGTGTTATTTATATTTCTGGTAATAGTGTCCGAGAGCATACACAAGTTGTATCATATGTGATTATGCAAAAGCTTAACTATGCAGATTATGCAAGTGCTACGGTAGTAGCTATTGTACTGTTACTTATATCCTTCCTTGTTATGTTTACCATTAATTCTATACATATTTTAAAGGCAAGACGTGTAAGGGGGACGTAGAATGAAACGTAGATCTGTTGATGAAATAATTGCTATCGTTCTTGTCTTTTTATTTGTTATAAGCATGTTAGTAATTCCTTTAATTAGTGTTTTATCTAATGGATTTTCAAAGGGTTTTGCATTTTTTATTTCCTCTATATCAAATGATTATGTAATCTCTGCTATTAAACTCACTTTTCTTACAATGATCATTACGGTACTTGTAACAGGTATATTTGGTTTAGTTGCTGCCTATTGCATTGGTAAATTTGAATTCCCAGGAAAATCCATATTAACCACTGTAATTGATATTCCATTTTCTGTATCTCCAGTTATTGCAGGGCTTGCCTTTATTATGACGTTTGGTCGTATGGGGTGGTTGCATTCTTATATTGAAAGCATTAATGCGTATTTTAATTTAGATATTCGTGTAGTATTTGCTATTCCTGGTGTGATATTGGCAACTATTTTTGTAACATTTCCTTTTATCTATCGTGAGATTATTCCTGTTTTATTTTCACAAGGAAAAGAAGAGGAAGAAGCAGCAGCTTTAATGGGTGCATCTGGATGGACTATCTTTTGGCGCATTACATTTCCAGCAATCAAATGGCCATTTGTATATGGAGTCATTCTCTGTAGTGCTCGTGCAATAGGTGAATTTGGTGCAGTAGCTGCATTATCTAAAGCGAGAGGCGAAACATTTACATTGCCGTTGGAAATAGATGCTTTATATATGTCGGGTTCTGAAAATGGTATTGTAGCTGCTTTTGCTGCGTCTTCAATTTTAGTATGTATATCGTTAATTATGTTATGTATTCGTAGTGTTGTAGAAAAGAAAGGACATTCCTAATGTATGTAGAGTTGTGTAATGTTAATAAATATTATGGCACATATCATGCGTCAAAAGATATTAATATTAGTATTGAACAAGGAACTGTTCTTGCGTTGTTAGGACCTAGCGGTAGTGGTAAGACAACTATTCTACGAATGATTGCAGGCCTTGAAATTCCTGATTCTGGAGATATAAAAATTAATGGTGCTGTTGTTAATACTATGAAGCCTCGAGAGAGAGGAATCGGTTTTTTATTCCAAAATTATGCATTATTTCGTTATATGACTGTTTTTGAAAATATTGCCTTTGGTCTTGAAATGCAAGGAATTAGTAAAGCAGAAATTAAACGACGTGTTACAGAGTTATTAGATCTTATTGGTCTTCGTGGCTTAGAAAAACGATATCCTAGTGAGTTATCTGGTGGACAAAAACAAAGGGTTGCTTTTGCACGTGCATTAGCACCAAGACCCAATGTACTATTGTTGGATGAACCGTTTGCAGCTATTGATGTTAAAGTAAAAGAGGAGTTACGGAGTTGGTTGAAAGAGACTATAAAAAAAATAGGAATTACAACAATATTTGTGACACATGATCAAGAAGAAGCTGTGGAGTTAGCCGATTACATAGTTGTAACCAAGCAAGGACGTGTTGAACAGATGGGGACGCCTAGGGATATTTATGGAGCGCCTAAAACACCATTTGTAGCACAATTTATGGGAAAATCTACGGATATTAAAATGTATCATCATTTAAAAGGATTTAATATGGATATACAAGGCGATTCGGCTATTATTAGACCTGAATGCGTTAAAATCTATAAAAAAGGTACGTTACGGCAATATATGAGTGCTGCTGAAGAAGGCATCATTGAACGGATTTTATTTAAGGGAAATCATATGGAATTATGGGTGCGAATTGATGAAATCTTAATTTATAGTAATGCTAGTATAGATGATGAAGCATTTGAAGTTGGAGAATCAGTAGATGTTTTGATATATCGTTTATATGTATTCGACCAAAATAAAACGTATGTGATAGAGAACAGTAAGATGAATACAGATAACTTATATTATATTTAAGGTGGTGAGTTCTATGGCAATAACAGATACTCAGCAATTCCATACAGATGTCTTAATTATAGGTGGTGGCACGGCAGGGTGTTATAGTGCTTTAACATTGAGAAAACATAGTGCGGCATCTATTATTATTGCGGAGAAAGCTCATATTAAACGAAGTGGATGTTTAGCTGCTGGGGTAAATGCATTAAATGCGTATATTGTACCAGGACGTACTATTGATGATTATATAGACTATCAAGTAAAAGATGCTAATGGTATTGTGCGTGAAGATTTAGCGCGTACCATGTGTGAGGGGTTAAATCGTGTAACGGAGGAACTTGAAAAGTTAGGGCTAGTTATCCTTAAACATAATGATGGATCTTATGTAGCAAGAGGTAACCGCAATATTAAGATAAATGGAGAAAATATTAAGCCCATATTGGCAGATGCAGTGCAAAAATTAGATGATGTAATGATTATTAATCGTCTAGTGATTACGGATTATATTGTAGAAGACAATACTATTAAAGGCGCTATAGGATTTCATATTGAAACAGGTGTAGCTTATGAAATTCGTGCTTCTTATGTCATTGTGGCTACAGGAGGTGCTGCTGGGTTATATAAACCGAATAATCCTGGCTTTTCGCGCCATAAAATGTGGTATTCTCCATTTAACACAGGTGCGGGATATGCTATGGGCATACGACATGGTGCAGAAATGACTACCTTTGAAATGCGTTTTGTTGCCTTACGTTGTAAAGATACAATAGCCCCTACAGGAACGATTGCACAAGGTGTTGGGGCAAAGCAGGTAAATAGTCGTGATGAGGTGTATGAAACTAAATATGGACTTACTACTTCTGAACGTGTATATGGAACGGTAAAAGAGAATATTGATGGTCATGGACCATGTTACTTAGATACAACTTCTATTACGGATCAACAGAATCATGATCTTCTCAAAGCGTATTTGAATATGGCTCCTAGTCAAACTCTTAAATGGATTGATACCGGGTATGGACCTAAGCAGCAAGCTGTTGAGATTGAAGGTACGGAACCTTATATTGTAGGGGGACATACGGCTAGTGGATATTGGGTTGACACTAATCGTGAAACAACGATACATAATTTATTTGCTGCTGGTGATGTAGCCGGTGGGTGCCCGCAAAAATATGTTACAGGTGCTTTGGTAGAGGGAGAGATTGCAGCTTTGGAAATTGTTAAGCGATTATGTCAATCTGCTCCAGTAGAAGAACATAATTTGGGTGGTGCATTAGAACAGGCGATACAAGAATATAATCATTTTTTGCTTTCACCAGATGAGGAAAAACCTAGATTTTCTGTTTCTGATTTAGAAGAAGCTATGCAAAAAGTAATGGATACTTATGCTGGTGGTATAGGAACTATGTACCAATATACGACAAAGCAATTAGAGCGAGCGCAATTAGAAATACAACGAATTAAAACATTAGTCCCCATGTTGCGTGTTCAAACAATTAGGGAATTGGTATTCATCTATGAGTTAAAAAATCGATTGACCATTTGTACTGTGTTAATTGCTCATTTGTTAGAGCGTCAAGAAACTAGATGGCACACATTTGGTGAATATTTAGACTATCCTGAATGTGATAGTAATGGATTGTGCTTTATAAATTCTAAAATGGTGGATGGAACTGTTACAATGATACGTCGACCATTGGTAGGAAGGGAGGATTCGTATGAGCATAGCTATTGATTCAAAACGGTGTATTGGATGTAAACGTTGTACTGTAGTGTGCCCAGGGACACTTATAGAAATGAGTGCATCTGGAAAAGCTCATATGGCGTATCCTCGGGATTGTTGGGGCTGCGTTTCTTGCGTTAAAGAATGTCCGGTGCAAGCGATTTCCTTTTATTTAGGGGCAGATATGGGCGGACAAGGTGGCATGATGACAGTGGAAGAAAAAGGCCAGTTTTTATATTGGCATATTAGGACTGGTGATGGTCGACATGAAACGATTACTATTAATCGACAGGAATCTAATCAATATTAGAAAGGATAAAAGTTATGAGTACATTTTCTCATTTAGATGAATTAGAGGCAGAAGCTATCTATATCATTCGTGAAGTAGCAGCCCAATGTGAAAAACCGGTTATGTTGTATTCGATTGGTAAAGATAGTTCCGTTATGTTACATTTGGCGTTAAAAGCATTTTATCCAGAAAAACCACCATTTCCATTTCTTCATGTAAATACAACGTGGAAATTTAAGGAAATGATACAATTTCGCGATGAAACTGCTAAAAAACTTGGCATTGATATGATTGAATATATTAATCAAGATGGCGTAAAAAGAGGTATTAATCCATTTGATCATGGCTCTGCTTATACCGATATTATGAAGACGCAAGCTTTGAAACAAGCGCTTACTAAATATGGATTTGATGCGGCTTTTGGTGGTGGGCGTCGCGATGAAGAAAAATCGCGAGCTAAAGAACGCATTTTTTCATTCCGCAATGAAGAGCAAGCATGGGATCCTAAAAATCAAAGACCAGAAATGTGGAACTTGTTTAATACCAAAATTAATAAGGGTGAAAGCATGCGTGTATTCCCTATATCGAATTGGACAGAAACAGATATTTGGCAATATATTAAACGTGAAAAAATTGATATTGTACCACTTTATTTTGCTGCAGAACGACCTGTAGTAGAGAGAGATGGTAATATTATCATGATTGATGATGATCGTTTTCCTTTGAAGCCAGGTGAAAAACCTGTTATGAAAAGTGTTCGCTTTAGAACTTTGGGCTGCTATCCCTTAACGGGTGGTATAGAATCAACTGCACATACATTGGACGAAATTATTGATGAAACGTTGAGCGCAGTATCTTCGGAACGAACAACACGGGTTATTGATAGTGAGGCAGCCGGTAGTATGGAACGTAGAAAAAGAGAGGGGTATTTCTAATGAAAAGTTTATTGAAGTTTATCACCTGCGGTAGCGTAGATGATGGTAAATCTACATTAATTGGACATATCCTATATGATTCTAAACTATTATATGCAGATCAAAAGAAAGCTTTAGAATTAGAAAGTAAGGTAGGTAGTCGCGGTGGCGAAATTGACTATTCTTTATTATTGGATGGGTTGATGGCAGAACGTGAACAAGGGATTACGATTGATGTAGCCTACCGATATTTTACGACAAATCATAGAAGTTTTATTGTAGCAGATACACCGGGACATGAAGAATATACACGGAATATGGCTGTAGGAGCCTCTTTTGCTGATTTAGCTATTATTCTTGTGGATGCTAAACAAGGCGTGCTTGTGCAAACACGACGACATGCTCGTATTTGTAAGTTAATGGGCATTGAACATTTTATTTTTGCTATTAATAAAATGGATTTAGTAGGATATGATGAAGAACGATTTAATGAGATTAAGGCTGAAGTGCTAGCTTTGCAAGCTGAATTACAACTTCATCAAGTTGAATTGATACCAGTATCAGCAACAGAAGGGGATAATATTACTACATTATCTACCAATATGCCTTGGTATGTAGGCCCTGCTTTATTGCCATATTTGGAGTCTGTAGATATTGAAACTAAAGAAGAAGTTGGTTTTTATATGCCTATTCAACGTGTATCAAGGCCAAATCATACATTTAGAGGGTTTCAAGGGGAGGTACAATCAGGTACCATTCATGTTGGTGAAGAAATTAAGATTTTACCAAGTGGTGAAACAGCAAAGATTAAATCAATTATTATTGGATTTGAAACAGTAGAGAGTGCAACTAAAAATCAACCGGTATCCATCCAACTTGATCGTGAAGTAGATGTATCGCGCGGTTGTGTATTTTATAAAGGTATTGATCTTAATGTTAGCGCTAAAGTAGATATAAATTTACTTTGGATGGATGATAGCGAGTTAAGAGAAGGTACAGAATATTGGGCAAGTATAGGTACAAAAATAGTATCTGCTGTAGTCACTAAAATTAGATATAAAATTGATGTCAATAATGGTGAGCGACTTCAAGCTGATGAATTACATAAAAATGAAATAGCACATGTTGTACTAAAATTCCAAGAACCTGTAGTTGTCGATACATTTGAAAACCATAAGAGCTTAGGTGAATTAATTTTGATTGATAGAGTTACGCATATGACATCTGCATGTGGAACTATTTTGGCGCGACTTGACGATCATCAAGAATTATATACTTTTGTTAATGGAGCAGTAAAAGCTCGCGGTGATATATTTGAAGAATTTTTCTATGATATAGAAGGGTTTAATGTTAATAAAGAACATAATGATATACAAGTATATAAGGTAGGAGATAGAATTCCGATTCAAGGTGAAAGTTATTCTTATCCGGTAGATTTTGATATTCTTGTATTGCGTGATAAAGTAGCAGTTAAGGTGCGTGACTCAACGATTATAGCTATAGAGTCGTTGCGTGAATACACATATCAAAAATTACCACTGCTTAATGGACGTGGATTTTCTATTAATATTCAAAATAGTGCTGTATATGATATTTTTAAACAATCTTTAGATACAGATGAAGCTTTTACAGTACAATGGTATAATACATGGTTAAATTTTGGCACTTATCGGCGTATCGTGTTTAAAAAATAATATAGTTAGTACCATATACATGATTTTATAATTTTATTTATATTGTTATAAAAAGAATCCCCTGTATTTAGTAACCATTACAATTACTAAATACAGGGGGTTTATTGTATTATTGTTGTCTATGTGTTTGTAAACGGCCAACAAGGATAGTTGCTATAAATGCAACGATAAAGGCTGGAATGGTGGCGCCAATAAAGCTTTCAGTATGTAACATATAATGGTATATACCAACTGAAACAAGCCAAATAATAGCACGAATGATATGTGCAACTGTAGTTTGTGTCGCTTGTTGATTGATAAAAAAGTCAGCTAATAATATGCCAATCATTGGAGTAAATACGGAGCCGATAAGATAAAGAAAATCCGTAATATCATCCATAGGATATACTAAAGCGGCTATGGTTCCGATAATTGTAATAATGATAGCTACGCCTTTAGTAGAAATCGCACGACAGATAGCTGTACTGGAAACACCTGCTGAGTAGGTACCCATAAATGCAGTAGTTACAGTGGAGAATATAATTACAATAAGTCCTGTAATGCCAAGCCCTGCATTCATTAAAATAGCAATAATCGAGTCTCCACCACCAAATAAAGCGGTACTAAGACCTAATGCATACATAGCAATACTAGTGATTGTATATACACCAGCACTGATGAAGGAGGCTGAGAATGGTTTTTTACTTTCTCGAGTATAGTCGCTGATTAATGGTAACCAAGATAACGGCATGGCAATAGATAATTCAAAAGCAGCTATAAAGCTCATGGAATTATTGCTAATAGTGAGTGTATGAGATGGCCAATCGGATATGATATGGTACCCCATATATATAGTGAGAATAAGTAGTAAAGTAGATACAATACCGTGTATATAACCCGTATTATGAAGCCCAATAAAAAGCCATAAAATAACAAGACAACCAATTGCAATTGCCCAAATATGAGGGTCAAAAGGTATTAGTTCTTGGAGAGCTAACATAGAATCATATATCATAATGCCAGTCCAACCTAATAATTGTAAGATGTTTAAGATGGCAAAACCTTTGGCTCCCCCATGGGCCAAAGCTAAAAGCTGTTGTGTTCATACTACCTTGGCGTAAACGTCCACCAATAAGTCCTGCTCCAAATAATAGTATGCCACCTACAATATGACCTAGGATGATAGCATATAAACCTTATGTAAGTCCTAATGGTGCTAGATAAGTACCGGTCATAATCTCCGCTATAGATAGAGCGGCACCGAACCATATCATGGCGAACTGTGGTTGTGTAATGTGTGTGTGTTTCATACGTCCTCCTTGCCAGGAAGTCATAGAAAAAGCCGAGTCCAAAAAAGGAACTCGGCTATTAATCCTCTATGTTCCCTACGTTGGCATTATCCAAATCAGGTTATGGGTTAAAGCGTTAGCTTACT
>ENA-OWLX01000665-OWLX01000665.1-metagenome-genome-assembly--contig:-NODE-665-length-12776-cov-19.809056_pt1 | contig 12776 bp, 10 predicted proteins | sample MGYA00245351_ERZ651106 | MGnify/ENA primary metagenome ERZ651106 (study PRJEB26857, sample SAMEA4031768) | metagenome | biome: human; feature: oral; material: saliva | place: Philippines | collected 2014... | reverse complement strand
GCAAAGGATTATTGGTTTTATTAGGCGTAGAAAAAGAAGATGACCAAGCCAAAGCGGATAAACTCGCTGAGAAAGTCTTAAATTACCGTATTTTCAGCGATGAAAATGACAAAATGAATTTAAACGTGCAGCAAATCGGTGGTGAAGTGCTTGTGGTATCCCAATTTACTTTAGCCGCTGACACGCAAAAAGGCTTACGACCAAGTTTCTCAAAAGGGGCCGCACCAGCATTGGCTAACGAATTGTATGGCTATTTTTCGCAAAAATGTGCAGAAAAAGTCACTGTTGCCAACGGACAATTTGCGGCTGACATGCAAGTGAGCCTCACCAATGATGGCCCAGTTACATTTTGGTTAAACGTCTGAATAAAGAGAAAAATCGCTATTTTTTCAAAGCAAAGGAAACTCTTTCTTTGATCACATTGTCGTATTAACGCTCAAATGTATATAACAATTTCAAATCCCATCCATAATTGCATTGGTAATCCCCTTATTTTATGGGTAAACTAAGGCAGTTTGATGGGGATCTTCTTAGAGTTTAGCTTGTAATAAAATGAAAAAAATTTCGTTAAAAATAACCGCACTTTTGCTTGGATGGATGAGTTTTTCAGCCCTAGCAGAACAAACCGTAGATATTGAGATCCGCGGTATCAAGGGTGAACGTGCCATTCGCAATACAGACATGAATGTCAATCTCATTGATAAAGGCGAGATGGATGGCTCAGATCGTTATAAACAATTAGTTTCAGATGCTGTCGATAGAGGTCTTCGAGTCTTTGGTTATTATGGTTCTTCCGTGACCTTTGAATTGAAAAAACGCAAAGGTCAGCGAGATTTGCTCATTGCCAATGTCACTCCAGGTGAGCCAAGCAAAATTGCCGGAACAGAAGTTGAAATTACAGGCGAAGCCGCAGAAGACGAAAACTTCACAGCACTCCGTAAAAACTTACCCCAAAAAGGCGAATTAGTTGAGCATCAAAAATACGACGCTTATAGAAACAGTATTTCAAATCTTGCCCTTGCTCGCGGTTATCTTGACGGAAAATTCCAAATTTCTCGCTTAGAAATCAGCCCTGAAACTCATGAAGCATGGTGGCGTATGCTATTTGATAGTGGCGTGCGTTATCATTACGGCAACATCACCTTCAACCATTCCCAAATTCGCGAAGACTATTTGCAAAATATGCTCAACATTAAATCGGGCGATCCTTATTTAGTCAGCGATTTATCTGAATTAACTAACGATTTTTCTTCTACCAACTGGTTTAGCTCCGTGCTTTTACAACCACATGTCCGCGAAGAAGAAAAATTAGTGGATATCGAACTGTTACTTTATCCACGCAAGAAAAACTCAATGGAGCTTGGGGTCGGTTTTGCAACCGATACGGGCCCTCATGTCCAAATTGGTTGGACAAAACCTTGGATTAATAGTCGAGGTCATAGTTTCCGTACAAATCTTTACGTCTCTGCGCCAAAACAAAACTTTGAAGCCACCTATAAAATGCCATTGTTGAAAAATCCATTAAATTATTATTATGAATTTTCAACCGGTTATGAAAAAGAAAATAAAAATGATACGGATACCAGAGCACTCACGTTTGCTGCATTACGTTATTGGAATAATAAAGAGGGTTGGCAATATTTTGCGGGTCTTCGTGTCCGTTACGACAGCTTCACGCAAGCTGATTTCACCAATAAAACACTCCTTGTTTATCCAACCGGAGGCTTTAGTCGGACTCGTTTAAGAGGCGGTCAATTCCCAACATGGGGAGATACCCAAAAAATCACGGTCGATTTAGGGAATAAGCTTTGGATGTCAGAAGCCAATTTCTTTAAAGTTCAAGCTTCCACCGCATGGATTCGTACTTATGCAGAAAATCACCGTTTTATTACCCGTGCAGAAATTGGTTATTTAAATACCGCGGATATTCGTAAAATTCCACCAGCATTACGTTTCTTCGCTGGGGGCGATCGCAGCGTGCGAGGTTATGGCTATAAGAAAATTTCGCCGAAAAATAAAGAGGGGAAATTAGTCGGCGGCTCTCGCTTATTAGCAGGTAGCCTTGAATATCAATATCAAGTTTACCCCAATTGGTGGGGAGCGGTATTTGCGGATACTGGCTTAGCCGCTGATGCTTACAAAGCAAATGAGTTACGCTATGGCGCAGGTTTCGGTGTACGTTGGGCATCGCCAGTTGGTGCGATTAAATTTGATATTGCAACGCCAATTCGAGATAAAGATAACAGCAAAAACATTCAATTTTACATTGGCTTAGGGGCTGAAATTTAGGGTATAACTATGTCTGAACAAGAAAAACAACCAGATAACCAAACGACACAACCCGTTAAAAAGAAAAAGACCTGCCGTAAAATTTTATGTGCCGGAAGTGCGGTTATTTTTGTCCCTGTTTTAGGCTTGGTCACAGCACTTTCTTTTGATAGTGGACAACGTGCACTTATTCAACTCGCCGATAAAATGCTCGATAGCTTATCTATTGAGCAAGTCAGCGGTGGCTTACAAGATGGTTTAGTCTTAGAAAATTTACGTTTTCAAACAACCGGCGTAGATGTGGCTCTTCCTAAAACGCGCTTACAACTGAATTTAGCGCGTTTACTGTCAGGCGATATTATTGTTGATGACCTCAGCTTAACGCAGCCTAAAATCGCCATTGATACCAGTGTTATGCCGCCTTCTGAAGAGAAACAAACAGAAAGTGGTCCAATGGGAAAAATCCATTTACCGGTTTCTGTACAAGTGAAAAATGTGGCGATTACTGACTTTGATATGAAACTCGATCAAAGCAATATTACCTTTTCGTCATTTCAAAGTGCGGTCAGTTTAAACAATGAATCAGGCCTTACTCTTGAGCCTACCACGCTTTCAGATGTGCTTTTCTCAACGGTCTCCCAAACTCAACCGAATCCTCCTCAGCCCGAGAAAAAAGAACCTGCTAAACCCGTTGATTGGGCGCAAATTGAGCAAACACTCACACCCGCTTTTTTAGGTAATTTAAATACGGTGAACTTGCCTTTTGATATGCACATTCCAAGTGTTTTGGGGACAAACTGGCAATATCAATCGCTCAATGAAAAAGGCGAAGAAACCCAAAAAATCACTGTGCCTAAAGTAGAATTGCAAGCGGATGCCACCGATCATTTAGTGAAATTACAAAAACTCGACATTGACAGCTCTCTTGGTACACTTTCTAGCCAAGGACAACTCCAGCTCAATGAAGATTTTCCGGTTGATCTCTCATTAAAATCTGATCTCCAAGCCTTTAAATCAAAAGACAAAACCATTTTGCCTGCGAGCAAGGTTGATCTCAATTTATCGGGTTCCTTGAAAAAAACGACCGCACTTTCGTTAACCACACAAGGCGTACTTGATGCGACCTTAACCGGTGACGTGAAACTGGCTGAAGATAAAATGCCATTAAATCTGCAGTTAAAAGCGAAAAAAGGTCAATTCGCTTTTGTAGATAACCTTACACCACTCAAAATTAACGATGTGGATATCAAACTCACGGGCGATTTATTGAATTATCACGCAGAGGTTGTCGGTGGCGTGGACGGTATGGATCATATCCCTCACACCCATATTGATTTGAATGCAGACGGTAAACTCTATGAAGTCACCCTCAACGAATTAAAACTTGCTGCCCTAGATGGTACGGCACGTTTAACGGGTTCATCAAACTGGAAAAATGGCGCGCAATGGGATGTGACGGCTGATTTAAACAAAATGAACATTCGCCCTTATGTGCCAGCCATGCCAGCCGTATTATCGGGCAAAGTGAGCTCAAAAGGTTCCGCTGATTCCAATCATTGGAAAGTGGATGTGCCAGTCGTGGATTTAACCGGTAACCTATCCTCTCGTCCATTAAGCTTGAAAGGTAGCGTCTTTTTAAGTAATGAAACCTTATTAAACATTCCTGATTTATTACTGAACTATGGCGATAACCGCATTGCGGCAAAAGGGATATTAGGTGATAAATCAAACCTAGATTTAGATATCAACGCACCAAGCTTGCGTGGTCTATGGCAAGATTTAGCGGGCTCCGTGGTCGGCAAAGCACAAATCTTAGGCAAACTTACTGCGCCAACCATTAATACTGATTTAACCGCACAGGGCTTGCACTTCCAAGGGTTAGACTTATCCAAAGCCTTAATTAAAGGTAATGTTGTGAGTGAACCGCAAGTGAAAGGTGAACTTAACGTTAAAGCAGAAAACTTCCGCTATGGTGACAGCATCAAATTACATAATATTGATTTGAATGCATCCGGTGATGAAAAACATCATACGCTCACCTTAAAATCAAAAGGTGAACCTGTTGCAGCTGATTTACAAATCGCGGGGAATTTTGACCGCACTTCTCAGCAGTGGAAAGGCAATTTAAGCCAAGTGAGTCTAAACTCACCTATCGGCGATTTTAAAGTGAATCAAACCATTCCGGTGACTTATGACAATAAAAAAATCCAAGCCACCATCGGGGCACACTGTTGGGTTAACCAAGATTTAGATTTGTGTTTTCCACAACAATTTACGGCAGGGAAAAACGGTGAAGTCCCTTTTGAGCTTAAACGCATTAATTTAGATTTAGTGAATAGATTGATGGGACAAAACACGCTCAAAGGTCAATTACAAAGCCGAGGTAAAGTGGCATGGTTCAGCGATAAACCGTTACAACTAAATGTGGCCGTGGAAGGCAATAACATTGGTGTGGCACAAAAATTAGACTACCGCACCTTTAAGTTGGATATTCCTAAATTAAGCGTGAATGCCGATATTCAAAATAACAATTTAACCCTGAAATCAGACATTAACGTTCAGAATCAAGGCCGAATTGGCACGGACTTAAAAATTAATGATTTAAGTAAAGGCCGACAACTAGGCGGCACCTTCACCATTGAAGGTTTACGCTTATCCTTAGCGAATCAACTTTTCTCTAGCGGTGAAAGCATGGATGGTGAAGTGGTTTCTCGCTTAAATTTTGGTGGCAATTTAGAAAAACCATTGCTAAACGGTAATTTTGATATCCGCAATGTAAAAACAAAACTGAAAAGCCTGCCTTTTGATGTCACTGATGGTCAAGTAGCAATCCGCTTTAATGGCACCTCTTCAACCTTAAATGGTCATGTTCAAACACCAGATAGTAAGTTGAATATTAACGGACAGGCTAACTGGGCTAACATGGATAACTGGACGGCAGAAGTCAGAGCGCAAGCGGATAATTTCAAAGTCGATATTCCGTCTATGGCGAAATTAAAAGTCAGCCCGAATGTGGTTGTCAAAGCCTCACCAAAACTCTTAGACTTGAGCGGAAACGTGGATATTCCATGGGCAAGAATTGCTATTGAAAGCTTACCGGACAATGCTGTGCCTGTTAGTGAAGATGAAGTCATTTTAAATGGCCCTAGAAAAAGTAAAGAAGAACTCATCAATCGCCAATTTGCTTCAGAAACCAAATCGGGTATGCAAATTCAATCTGATTTAAAAATTAAAATCGGTGACGATGTGCATTTAGATGCCTATGGTTTAAAAACCAATTTGAACGGCTTACTTTCTGTGAAACAGGATAAAGGCGAACTAGGTTTATTTGGTGAAATTAACCTGAAAAATGGTCGTTATGCTTCTTTTGGACAGGATTTATTAATTCGTAAAGGGCAAATCAGCTTCGCCGGTTTACCTTCACAACCAATGTTAAATATTGAGGCGATTCGTAACCCTGAAGCCATGGAAGACAATAATGTCACAGCAGGGGTAAAAGTGATTGGTATGGCATCTAGCCCACAAGTCACTATTTTCTCTGAACCATCCAAATCTCAAGACCAGGCACTTTCTTATTTATTAACCGGTCGCTCATTAGAAAACAGCGGTGAAGCAGGCTCTAGTGGTTCTGTGGGTGCGGCATTACTTGGCTTAGGTTTAGCGAAAAGTGGTAAAGTCGTCGGCGGTATTGGCGAAGCCTTTGGGATTCAAGACTTAAACTTAGGCACCGCCGGTGTTGGGGATAGCTCCAAAGTACAAGTTAGTGGTAATATTGGTAAACGCTTACAAGTGAAATACGGTGTAGGATTGTTTGATGGCTTAGCCGAAGTGACCTTGCGTTACCGCTTAATGCCACAACTTTATTTCCAATCGGTTTCCAGTACAAACCAAGTTTTTGATTTATTGTATCACTTTGAATTTTAGGAAAGGACATGCATAACGACAAGCAACTGGCTCAACTCGCAGAACCTCATCACCGAGGTGAGGCCCGGGAGATTGCCGCCATTGATTTAGGCTCAAACAGCTTCCACATGATTGTGGCGCGCATTATCAATGGCTCGATTCAGGTGCTTTCTCGTTTAAAACAAAAAGTGAGGCTCGCCGATGGCTTAGACGAGCACAATGTATTAAGCCAAGAAGCCATTGAGCGCGGTGTAAATTGCCTTGCGCTTTTTGCTGAACGCCTACAAGGCTTTGCACCAGAAGATGTGAATGTCGTCGGCACCTATACCTTACGAAGAGCGGTCAATAATGATGAATTTTTACGTCAGGCTGCCACGGTCTTTCCTTATCCCATTAATATCATCAGCGGTCAAACGGAAGCCAAAACCATTTATGCGGGTGTTTGCCACACTCAACCCGAAAGCGGACGTAAACTGGTCATCGATATTGGTGGTGGCTCGACAGAAATGATCATCGGTGATGATTTCACCCCCTTAGTGGCGGAAAGTCGTCACATGGGCTGTGTGAGCTTTGCCAAAAAATTCTTCCCGAATGGAGAAATTTCAAAAGAAAACTTCGAGCAAGCTCGCCAAAGTGCGGTCAATAAAATTGAAGATTTAAGCTGGGAATATCGCAAGCTCGGTTGGCAATCAGTGTTAGGTTCATCAGGCACCATCAAAACCGTCTATCAAGTGATTACTGCAACTCTTGATCCGAACGGCATCATCACGGCTGAACGCTTACAAAATTTAATTGAACGAACTTTACAAGCTTCCCATTTTGAAGAGCTTAATATTGCGGGATTAAATCCTGATCGCGTGGATGTCTTTGTGCCAGGTTTAGCCATTTTAAGTGCCGTTTTTGACGTCTTTGGTTTAGAAAATATGCGCTACTCTGACGGCGCTTTGCGTGAAGGGGTGATTTACAGCTTAGAAAAAAACTTCCAAGTTTCAGACATCCGTACACGTACCGCATTAGGACTTGCCGAACAATTTAACTTAGATTTAGCGCAAGCCGATCGCGTGGCAAATAGTGCGAAAACCTTAATTGACCAATACACCCATTGGCAAAAACCGCATCTCGCTGATGAAATGAAAAATCTGTTGATTTGGGCGGCACGCTTATTGGAAGTGGGTATTGTCATTAATCATCGCAATGTACAAAAACATTCGGCTTATATTCTGCAAAATATGGAATTACCGGGTTTTGATCGCGAGCAGCAACGCTTATTGGTGAATTTAGTTCGTTATCATACGGGTGCATTTAAAAAGAATGATTTACCGATTTTTGCTCGTTATGCGGATGAAGATGTCCTTGTTTTACTGCTTCTTTTACGCATTTCGGTGATTTTAAATAAATCTCGCCAAGCAACAGATAGCACAGATAAAATTAATCTCAGAATTGACCGCGCTTTACAGACTTGGGAACTCACTTTTGAGAAACATTATTTGGATAACAATCCGTTAGTGTGGAATGAATTGCGCTTAGAAAGCAATTTACTCAAAGATTTAGAACTCAGTTTGATTTTTAACTGATAGAATAAGGGCTTTCGTGCCCTTATTTTTTATCTTGCTCCAACAGTAAGCTATAAATATTGGCGAGATAATAGCTCTGCTCAGCTTCAGGAATGTCTTGCGGAATAAAAGAAAGCAAATCGTGGTGAATTTCCAAAACATCAGGGAAAATGACCGCACTTTGCATTTCATCATAAAAGGATTGATGAAGCGGAGAAACGCAACCGCCTCGTTTTAAGCGGGCAAGGCTGTTGGCAATATGCAATAAGAGTGTGATGACGGTCGGAATAGACACATCAATGCGCCAATGGTGCTCTAGGCGACTTTGCAAAGTCAGAATAATATCAATAACGTCCTGATCAATCTGACCGCGAATTTTCCAACGGGTTAATTGTTTGAGTAACGACATAACATTCCTTTTTGAGATAGGATAACTTTACCGCTATTTCATAAAATTACCAGTGCACAGATCACAAAATTGAAACAAAGTGAAAAAATTTACTAACTAGGAAAGCAATAAATGATAGATAACAGACTTTTTGAAAAATATGATGGCCTGATTTTTGATATGGATGGCACCTTAATCGACACCATGCCGGTACACGCCCGCGCGTGGAGCATGGTAGGGGAACAATTTGGTTATCGTTTTAACAGCCAAATTATGTATGATTTAGGTGGCGCAACCGTGAGCACTATCGCCTCTGCCATTATGCAAGATGCCGGTATGCCACAAGAACGTTTAAATGAAGTCATACAAGCGAAACGCAAACTTTCCTATGAATTGATTCCAACAGAATCAAAATTGCTCCCAACCTTTGACGTGGTGCGTCATTACTATCAGCAAAAGCCGATTGCGCTTGGCTCAGGTTCAAATCGCCAAATCATTGATATGTTGATGCAAAAATTAGACATCAAACATTACTTTAATGCCATTGTGAGTGCTGATGATGTGAAAGAACATAAACCACACCCTGAAACCTTTTTACGCTGTGCAGAACTGGCAAAAGCCGAACCATCGCGTTGTATCGTCTTTGAAGATGCCGATCTCGGCGTAAAAGCAGGATTAAATGCGGGGATGGATGTGTTTGATGTCAGAACGCGCGAGATTATTAGAGCCTAATGTGGGACATTTTCTCTTTCAGCTTTTGGGCTGATTTTTGGCAAACCCATGGCTTATGGCTGATGTTTTTCAGCGCTTTCTTAAGTGCCACCATTTTGCCGGGTAATTCAGAAATTGTGTTTGTTTCCCTGGCTGCGCCAAAAGTATTGGTCGGATCATTATTAAGTGCGGATATTTTTTGGCTTGTTTTTCTGGCAACCGCAGGCAATACACTTGGCAGCCTCACCACTTACTGGATTGGTCGATGGTTTCCGAAAATTGACAGCAAAAATGACCGCACTTTATGGGCGATAAACAAAATACAACGCTATGGTGCCATCACTTTATTATTGAGTTGGTTGCCTATTATCGGGGATGTGTTTTGTGCGGTAGCCGGTTGGCTTCGATTGAATTGGCTAAGTTGTTTGATTTTTATGACGATTGGAAAAGGACTGCGTTATATTGCCTTGCTCTTTTTCAGTTTACCTTTCGTGTCATAGCCGAGAATAGCCTTTGTGCATAACGTAGTTGTGGGCTAGAATAAAGACAAATTAATATTCAACAGATAAAAAAACGCCCCTTATCAAGTAAGGGGCAAATAACCTAAGGAACCAATTTTATTAAAACAACTGCAAGTTGCTTGTTCTATAAGACCGACGCTAAAAAGAAAAGTTCAAAGAAATTGTAAAAAAATGTAAAAAAATTTACAAAAACTTGCAATTAATTTACAAATCACTGATTTTCAAGGAAATAAATATGCCATTACTCGACAGTTTTAAAGTGGATCACACCCGTATGAACGCACCTGCCGTGCGCGTTGCCAAAACGATGCGTACCCCAAAGGGCGATGACATCACTGTTTTTGATCTTCGTTTTTGCATTCCAAACAAAGAAATTCTCCCACCAAAAGGGATTCACACCCTTGAGCATTTATTTGCGGGCTTTATGCGTGACCATTTAAACAATGACAATGTAGAAATCATCGATATTTCCCCAATGGGCTGTCGTACAGGTTTTTACATGTCATTAATCGGCACACCAAACGAGCAACAAGTGGCTGATGCATGGTTAGCGTCCATGAAAGATATTTTAACCGTGCAAGATCAAAACCAAATTCCTGAATTGAACGAATACCAATGTGGAACTTACACCGAACATTCTTTAGAAGAAGCACATGATATTGCTAAAAATGTGATTGCTCGCGGTGTGGGGATTAATAAAAATGACGATTTAGCACTTGATGAATCTTTCTTAAAATAAGGACACAACATGACAACCCTAGGTACAGCATTAACCCCGAATGCTATCAAAGTGATGATGCTTGGCTCTGGTGAATTGGGCAAAGAGGTGGTGATTGAATTACAACGTTTAGGCGTGGAAGTGATTGCCGTCGATCGTTATGAAAACGCCCCAGCACAACAAGTGGCACATCGTGCTTATACGATTTCCATGCTAGATGGTGCAGCACTCAAAGCCTTAGTGGAAAAAGAGCGCCCAGATTACATCGTGCCGGAAGTGGAAGCCATCGCGACTGATACGCTGATTGAATTAGAACAAGCGGGTTTTAATGTTGTGCCTACCGCCAAAGCCACCAAGCTTACAATGAATCGCGAAGGTATTCGCCGTTTAGCGGCTGAAGAGCTTAAATTGCCAACCTCACCTTATCAATTTGTCGATAACTTTGCTGACTTCCAAAGTGCGGTTGAAAAAATCGGTATTCCTTGCGTGGTGAAACCAATTATGTCTTCTTCTGGCCACGGTCAAAGTATTTTGAAATCCAAAGACGACTTACAAAAAGCCTGGGATTACGCGCAACAAGGTGGCCGCGCAGGCGCAGGACGCGTGATTGTAGAAGGGTTTGTTAAATTCGATTATGAAATCACTTTACTCACCGTTCGCCACATTAATGGCACCAGTTTCTTAGCGCCAATTGGTCATCGTCAAGAAGATGGCGACTATCGCGAATCTTGGCAACCACAAGCCATGTCTGATGCAGCGTTGAAAAAAGCCCAAGATGTTGCTGAGAAAATTACCACTGCATTAGGTGGTCGAGGCATTTTCGGCGTGGAAATGTTTGTATGTGGTGATGAGGTTATCTTCAATGAAGTCTCTCCTCGCCCACACGATACCGGCATGGTCACGCTGATTTCTCAAGAATTATCTGAGTTCGCCTTACACGCCCGTGCGATTTTAGGCTTACCGATTCCAGAAATCACTCTCATTAGCCCATCAGCCTCAAAAGCCATTGTGGTGGAAGGCCAATCGAAAAACGTACAATTTGGCAATATCGCCGAAGTATTGGCTGAACCGAACACCAATATTCGTATTTTCGGCAAAGGCGAAGTCAATGGTCATCGCCGTTTAGGTGTATTACTTGCCCGTGATATTTCCGTAGAAAAAGCATTGGAAAAAGTAGAACGAGCTTACGCGAAGTTGGATGTGAAATTATAAGGTTTGCTTACCATAAGTATCGTTGAAAATACAAAGTGCGGTCAATATTCAAGAGATTTTAGAATTCACTGAATATTGACCGCACTTTTAAGCACCTTTGTTAATTACTGCCAAGGCTTAGCATCAAGTTTGCTGTGTTTTTTTCGCCATTGAATACATTCAGGTCTATCCCACATTAGTGTATTTTCACAAACAGGTCCGCCTTTTAAATACCAGCCTTTTTTCTCTAAACAAAGATTCACCTCCGGATCATCGCTTTCACCGGTAACAAAATCCATACCGCAATCCTTCATATCTTTTTTTCTTCTAGCAAGATATTTAGTTAAAACATCAGGATCTGAGTTCGGAAATAATGCTTTCTCATTATGTAGCTGCCAATGATCATGTGGTGGAAGTGGTTGAAACCATCCACTACAGCTTGTAAGCAATAAGATTGAGGGTATTAAGAATAAAAATCTTATTTTCATTTTATTTCTCCCGTTGGTGTATTTTTGATTGTTAGCATTCGAGTAAGTTTTCCATCAACTGAATAAGATACAAACCCCAACATCAAAGAATACCACATAAGTATTGTCTAACCACTCCCACTAAGCATTATAAGATTCACTTAAAGTAAAACACCACAGATAACCTGCCGTTTTTTACAATATATTTGCTATAAAAAATAAGCGGTTATAGAATACCTATAGCAAGCTGAAATTAATGAGATGAACTTGGTATGAATAACGTACAAAAGAAATATTTTATTGGCCTAACCCATTTTTTAGGAAATGTTCTCGGCCCTAAATACGAAGTCGTATTTCATTCTTTTGATAAGAATAAGGCTCATATGGAAGCCATTGCGAATAGCCACGTCAGTGGGAGAACGCTTTCCTCGCCACTTAGTTCTTTTGGTTCTAGTTTGTTGCAAGATAAAGTGTATTTAGATAAAGATTTTGTCTTTAACTACAAAGCGGTGGCTGATTCCGAAAAGGTCATTCGAGGTGCAACTTATTTCATTAAAAATGGAGATAAATTAGAAGGCATTCTTTGTATTAATCATGATACCTCCGAGTTGGTTGATGTGATGACCAAATTAATTTCACTGGAAAACCTTGGAAACTTCGTCAATATTTTAGGTATTGATGCAGCCTTTGCCGAAGTGGAAGAGGCTGAGATTATTAATAAAGAAAAACTCGAAAACTCTATCGAAGATATCCTTTGTGAATACCTTGATTTCACCCTATTACATTCCGATAAACCACTCAGTTTAAGACAGCGGGAAAACGCTGTTCAAGTCTTATTTGATAAAGGCATTTTTAATATCAAAGGCGCTATTCCGATGGTCGCGAAATATTTGAAAATCTCAGAACCTAGCGTATATCGCTATCTCAAAGCAATCAAAGAGAAAGCATAAAAAAGTGCGGTTAAATTATGATCTGCACCCCAAAAGTTGGACTAAACTTCCAACTGATTAAGGTGCAGATTTTTTATGACTAAATACAATCAACTTTTCAAACAAC
>ENA-OWLX01000663-OWLX01000663.1-metagenome-genome-assembly--contig:-NODE-663-length-12807-cov-28.845358_pt1 | contig 12807 bp, 19 predicted proteins | sample MGYA00245351_ERZ651106 | MGnify/ENA primary metagenome ERZ651106 (study PRJEB26857, sample SAMEA4031768) | metagenome | biome: human; feature: oral; material: saliva | place: Philippines | collected 2014... | reverse complement strand
TTTCATCTTCATTAAGAAGGCAAGTGAGTAAATCACGATACCGTCTGTATTTGTCAGATGCAACGATAGTGTAAGCATCAAATTGTTGTTCAGTCGTTACCTCGACTGTTTCTTTTTTATCTGCCATCTTTTACCCTTTCTGTCAATTCCATGTGTTTCATACGTTCAATCGGCTTAGATACACTTCGTAAAATGTTTTCATATGTTACAAAGAAATGTAATACACCATCAGAAATTTTATACTTCATACCAGTACCCATAATTGTACGGTCTTGTACATCTACAAACTCCAACAATTGATATAAAACACTTGGAATGTCTAACAATTTTCTTGTATCCGTTACAACATCAAGATTATTGGCATAATACATGATGTCTAAATCTAAAGAAGTGTTATACAACTCTCCAACGTGCCTATTCATAGTAGGTTCAATGACTTTGATATACGCACATGGGAATGTCATATTATTTTCTTTAAATTCTAGATATATAGGCACTTTTAAGGCTTTATGTACCGCTTTTGAAACGGCCGTTAATACATCAGAATCCACCATGTTCTTTAATCCATTTCTTTAATGTCATATCCATAATACGTTTAGCGTTCTTTTCAACTACCTTTTCCGCTTTTTCATGCATGTATGCACCATCTACCCATGGTTTTTTAAGTTTACCACCTTGCATCACACCGCCTTTTGATTGACCTATCCACGGAAGAAATCTCCCCACCTCTTGCCTATGGCCATCATTTAAAAACGATGCATATGATGATGTGTTAAACACTTCGACTTTACCGCTTTGATTGTTTAATTGATATCTACCAATACTCCATGATTGACGTGTATGTTCGCTATCAAAATACTTAGTCTGTACTTTTCCATGCTGCATGAATTTCACCGAACGTTTTCCAACTGGTGTATTCAATTTAGCCTCACGAACATATACACTCGCCATGTTTTCAACCACTTTTTTATTAAATGCTTGAATATTCCCCGATTGACTTAGTTTCATTAAACTATCTTTAAACTCTGTAAAGTCTTTTAGGTCAAATTCAACGCCCATATTAGTGAACCTCTAAATTTTCAAGTTGCACTTCTTGATGGGTGTCATATCGTGCAGAAATTGAAGCGCTGCGAAAAAGTTGCTTCGTATTTCGCCCTGTAACGGCTATTCGAGAGCCTTTTGGTATGATTACACTAGGCGAGCAAAAAAGGCTCGTATACTGCGTAAATTTGGGTATTTCAGCCGTATTGGCAATATTCGATGTCTTATATGACAATCTACAAGGATAAGGGCCATCAATTTTAGTTGATTTTGCCATTATCCCTGTTTCTTCGTCCATTTGGTCGATTTCGGTCTCAATCGTACACTCGCAATCATAAAGTTTTTCGATTTGCTTTGTGTATCTTGCTACCATTTCAGCCGTCGGAAGCATGTCAATTCACCCTCTCCATAATTCACGAACATTTGAGCCATTTCTCGCAATCTATCTTCAAGGCCTTTGCCGTTAAAGCTAACTTGCGTATCACCCATTTTGATTTGTGTCGGTACTTCTAAATTTTCGATGCCAACAATATCCGTCATATTCATTTGTAAATACGCTCCAACTACTCTATATACGATAACGTGTTCAAGTTCTGTCGGTAGCGTTTCACAATTAATAATATTTAGTATTCGTTGGGTTTCAGCATTAATAAGGTAGTTAAGGATGTTAGTATCACCGCTAACATCCTTTTTTGCTATGGTTAGAATTAGATCTAGAATTTTTTGTAACATTCTTTTCTCCTCATCTACCAACTGTCAACTATTTTTTGAAAGTTGCTTTTACAACTTTGGATTCATTAGTCAAACCAACTGCATAATATGCAGATACTACAACATCAGTACTGCGTGCTTTTGCATGACGTTCTGTTTCAAGATTTGCATCACGTTTTGTATAAATAGATACAGCTGGCAATGCTGGAGTGCCATCTTCTGTTTCTGGTGTTAAGCATACAATGAAGTTATCTATAGTTGCACCAGTATCTACGATTTTACGAGAAGTAACAACACGGCAACCAGCAATCATACCGATTTCACCATTCATCATTACATCATTACCGTATTTGTCTTTAGAAATAAAATCATCATCTTGGCGGAGTACAGTTAATTGAGAAGGTGCAATGAACAATACTTTTTCTGTTCCAGTTTCTTCATTTAATTTATCCACCGCAGCCACGATACCTTTATAAGAAATTGCTTTAGTATCTGTATATGCGAGTGTTGTAGTACCTAATGCTGCCAATACGTCATTATCGATTTTGTCAGCAATAGACAAGGATAATTGATGTGTAGCTTGACCGATTGGGTCTCCAAAGCCACTCAATACGGCTTCATCAGTTAATGTGATAGCTTTACCAGCAGTTTTAATTTTTACTTGTTTTGTGGATGCAGTCATTACTGCAGTTGTTACTTCCACACCTTCGGCCACATCTTCGGCAGCACCAATATATGCCCATGCTGGAATAGTAACAGTATCACCAGGGATACCTTTTAATTTGTCATTTACAGTTGCAAATTGTGTGAATTTGATTGCTTTAGGCAAGCCAGCAGAAATCATATCTTGCATGACTTGTGGATTAATTACATTAGCGAGTTTTGTTTCGTTAGCCATTAGTTATCTCCTTTTGATAATTGGTTGTATAAATCTTGATTTTCTTCATATAGTTTCGTGCGGTCTGCGTAAGACATTTTTATAAAATCTTTTGCAGTGATCACTTGCGGTGTACCTTTGCCGCCTTCATTCCCAGCTGGTGTGCCAGATGGTTTTGTATTATCGCCAAATAAGAAAGGGTTTTCTTTCATGACCGCATCAAGTTGCTCTTTCAACCCTTTAATTTCACCATCTTTTACCTTTGCATCGGTTAAGTCTAGCAATGCACGTACAGCCTTATTGTTCTTAGATTTGACACCACTCAATGCCGTATTCACGATATTATCAATTTCCATGCTTTTGATTTTCGCCTCGTATTCAGCTGTTCTTTTATCTGAATCAGCTTTCAATGCATCGAGTTGTTTTTTCAATTCGTCATTATCAGCATTGGCTTTTTGTAGGTTATCAATTTCACCACGTACTTTTGATAATTCCCCCTCTACCGATTTGAGCTTATCGTTTTTAGCGTTAAATTGTTCTTTAGACACGTAATTCTTGCCGTAGTCCTCTACCACTTTGTCTGCTAATTCTTCGCTTAAACCCAATTTAATCAATTCGTCTTTAGTCATATTGACCCCCTTATTTAAAATACCCATTTCGCTTTATTTTCGTGAGCCACACCTCACAATTACGGCCTTGTTGTTTATCGCCTAACAATACTAAAACGGCAAAATAAAAAGCAGCCTTTAAGCTACTAATTAATATATTTTTTCTCCCATTCTTCATAGGATATAGCACCGTCATAGCCGGTACTCTTATCGTCTTTATTTCTTCCTGTTCGTGTTTCACCTTCTAACCCCTCTATATAAGGGATAGTGGTAGAACGGCAATAGCAATGGAACGGCGGAACAGTAACACCAGGTTTAGCATCCAGACGCCTAACAATCTTTCTGTCCATTCGCCTACAAATAGGCGATGTATGACTGTCTAGCGTGGCTAGTATCTCCAACTTGTCCACGTCTAACTCCGCCATACTATCAAGAAAACCTTGCTCATGCACTCGTGCTGTTTCTGTTTCTACCAACCTCTTAGCGTTGCTATACGATGTTTTCATTCGCTTGCTTAGGTTTTCCGCCATGGTGTCAGAACCTTGACCTATCATAAGCGCTTGTGTGAAATCATTCTGCAAGTTAGCTACCAATTTGACTTTATCGGCCCATATGCGACTACTGAAATCTTGCCCATCATTTGCCCATTGGCTATTTACAACGCTATCCACACGCTTACTATCGATACTATTAATCATCGAGTATGTGCCTCGTTGTGTTTGTGCTGTGTATGCACTCTTATATACTGATGATCTATACACATCATCAAGCATATTCCTAACAGATATATTTTGACTTTGTGCCATGACTTCTATTTCATGCACCATGTTTATATATAGCATCTGTTCACGGCTTAACCTCTCACGTATCGATGCATTAGATAGCATTTGTTGATGTTCCTTAGACATTCCTAGTTGTTTCGCCTCATGTTCAAACTCTTTCAAGTCCATCTTAAAGGCTTTCATTTCGTATTTATCAAGTAGCTTACGTGCCTCTTGTAAGGTGATGCCGTTTTCATTGGCAAATCTTCGATACCAATCATTGATAGCCTTTTCCATTCGCCTTAATGCTCGTGCATACTGTTTTTTTATTTCGTCATCTGTTAGCGCTGCTTTTTGAAATGATTCGTCAAGTATACGCTCATATCGTTTTTGCCAATACTCATTCGACATGTTCCTCACCACCATTAGGAATTACAAAGTCAGGCATCAATTCAGCCTGTTCTTTCTTTAATCGTTCCAACTCTTCGGCCGTGTTCTTCGTCCATGGGTGATTAGAAACGATTGTTTCATTTGAGATAATGCCTACACTGTTACGGCAATTGTCGATGATTTCACTTTCATTAACTGGTGTGAGTTTATTAAATATAAATTCCACATCATCAAGTGCGTTACTGCCCAGAATGTTATAGTACTGTCCTATAAATTCTAGCATCTTCTCAAATGACGCTTGAAATTCAACTTCAATTTGATTGCTATCCAAATCAATATCAGAATACATGCTCATGATGTTCATCTGATTAGGATTGTTAGCCATTCTATCATCTTTTGCATCAAACCCTCGGCCATTTTCGATAATCGCCGTTTTCAATGCGTGGATAATGAATTGATAGTTAGCCGTATTGACTTCGATATGTAATACCTCTACTCCACCATCACCATTTACAGTGTTTATTTTGACGGCTCCATACAGTGCTAGATTTTGTCTAAAGTCTGCCAGGTCTGTGCCGTCATAGTTTTTCAATACTAGAATTGTATTCCGACTATCTTCCATCATGTTGTCTGCTAGCATCGAATACATATCATTCAATGCATCTTGTAAGCATTTAACACGATTGATAATAGGCTGTTCCGTATGATTGCCTTTAAAACAGATTAAAGGTACTTGCCCCCAATCATAAAAAACGTTGCCAGCATTAATATAACGTTGCTCGTCCTTTTCTTGATTGATGTATAAGTTTTGATTTTGATAGGTGTAATACTTTACCTTGTCTTTAGTGTAAAACTCTACAAATGTTACTGTTTCATTCGTATTAAAAGGCGTGTACACTTCCATGTCATACAAGTATACAAATGCATCGAGTTGCGTATGGTCATCATCTCGCCAAAACGGAAGAATGTTCTCAGGTTTCAACCGCTTAAAAGCAATATCACCATTAGCATCGATATACGGATATAAATACCCCTTACCAGCTATTTGTGAATCACTGCATACATTTAATAATGTACGTTGAAATTTACGATTAAATATATCTGTGATGCGGTCATCTTCCGTTTTAATTTCAAGTGGTTTACCTAACATGTAATTTACTTTTTGGTCTACCAAATCATCGATTTTATTATCAACGATTTTGTTATTCGGTAGATTTTGTAATTCCATGAGTTTCCCATCTTCAATAATGGTAGTCCGCTTTTTATTTAAAATGTCATGCTTACCATCGTAGTACCTTCTACCTGTCAGCATAGCCTTCCGTTCATCACTATTTAAGAATTTGTATATTTCATGTTGCAAGAACTCACGCTCAGAGATACCGCTGTTCCCCTCGATGATTGCTTGCCACATTTCATTAATTGTTAGCATTGTACCCCCTTACCAGCTAAATCTTGCACCATCCATAATTTCACGTAATCCATAACGCACCGCATCAATGGTATGGTCATTATGTTTAGGATAGCTAGAAATGAAATTACCATCTTTATCCTGTGCAAATTCGTATGACATAAACTCACGATACGCATTAGGGCAACGTTTTTTATCAATGTAAATCTTTGCCCTATCAGATAGCCATTTAATGCTAAAATCACGGCTATCAGGCCCCTTACGTACTGGATATGCTCTAATACCTAACTCTGTAAACTCTGCTATTGATTTAGGCTCAGCACTATCACAATATACAGGTCTATCGCCTACTTTATCCTTGATGAGGTTCACGGCTTTCTTATTAGTTAATTTCGTGCCGTATACTTCATCGTAAATATAAATAGTATCGTGCTTTTCATCGTAGTTCATTTTCATATATACAAATGGGTCAGTCGCAAAACCAAAGTCAATGCCATGGAATACATTATCAAATGTATCTATGATTTCATCCGTGATGTCTAATTCCTCAACATTAGGGAATACATCGCCACCTGTACCAGTTACCTCACCCATATATTCATGTGCGTATAGGTCAGGCCGTGCCTCTTTTAGCTTTTCAGCCTCGTTAATGAATTGTTGCCCTAACCACTCTACAGGAACCATAGTGTAATCACTTTTAACCACCATTCTGTCTGCATCGTCTGTTAATTGTTCCACGTTCACCCAATTATCACGGCTTTTTGGTGGGTTGAAAGAATAAAAACACCAGTACTTATCACCACCACGTAATAAGGACTGGTTTATGTTACGTATTTCATTCATGCCAGCGAATTGGTCTAATTCTTCAAACCACACTATACCAACATAGCCAAACGGCAATTTGATTGACTTTACCTTTTGCGGATCATCAACACCAAGGAATAATATCCGTTGCCCTGTTGGGTTGTAGATAATCTCTAACGGTGATTTTTTGAAGGTAAACTTATCAGATACACCCAATTTCTCTATACACCATTCTATTTGAGCGTATACGGAGTTTTTAAGCGTCTGCCCTACTTTACGCAAGATAACCGCATGACAGTCTTTGTTACTCATCAATGTATCGACTACTTCAATGCCAACAAATGACGATTTTGTACTACCACGTCCGCCAGTCATCCAGTAATGCGTATGCCTATGGCGTTTAATGTCAGCACTCACCACATCGTAATGAGGAATAATAACATCGGTTAATTCAACACGTTTGATTGCATCTTCTGTTGGTTGCTCGTTCTCTGTAAGTCCACCCGATACAGTCAATATGAATTCTGCTGCCTTGTTATCACCATTAATAGCTTTTACTACTTGCTTTAGTACTATTGCCGTCTGTGCCGTTACATTTAACCCTTTAGCACTGGCAAGGCTTTGTATCCTCTCGTCTACTTGCCCATCTTTTAATGGTGTATCAAGTAATGTATTTGTTATCTCTCGCCATGTTTTCTTTTTTCGTTTAGCTTTTACGCTCGCTTTCCCACCACGTGAGCTAATTTTTAAATGCTCATCTTTCGAGAAAGTGCCGAACTTCTTTAAATTCTGTTCATTTGCGATTTTAGCTCACCCCCCTACCTTTCACACTTATTTCACGCTTAATGATTTACAATTCACCAGTTTTTATAAAACGCTCTACTCTCGCCTTATGTTCGCTAGTAGCTGGCCCAAAATACCTGGAACTATGTTTAAATGTTCCATCTGGCTGTAATTCTAATGCCGTTTTCTTTAACCCTTTAATAAAATATGTATTGGGTCTTTTCGCCCATTGCGTAACTTTGCCACTATCAATCAAGCTTTTAGCACTTGCCGATACCTTTGTTTTACTTGCTTTTTTCATACTAGCCTCTAAATTGGCAACTTTATTTTTCCACGTTCTAATAGTTGCGGCTGTTCTAGTTTTAGGTACCTTGCCACTATCTAAATCTTTTAAATACGCTTTTACCTGTTTAATATTTCGAGTTGTAATGTTTAAATTACCTTTATAATCAAACAGGCTCCCTCTAGCATTATCACGTGCCACTTGACGTTCTACCACTCGTTTTTGCTTTTCGATTTGATCACGCAAACTGCTGATACTCGACATTTCTTTATCCGCTCTATTTTTATTTGCACGCCCTCGTGCTGTATCAAGATGCCATGGTTCTCCTTGTCTTGCTCTCATATTGTTCACGTGTTCATTAAACTTAGAATCAAGGCTAGCCTCTAATGCTGCCAGCTTTGCTTTACTTCTCCGTGTAACATTGCTCTCTTCTCCGCTACCAGTTAATGAATATCCAGCTCCTCTACCGCCCATGTACTCACCTCACCATTTCATTTTATCTGTTACTGCATTGCTAATGTATGTTACATCGCAATCGAATGTATACCCTATATCACCACCATATACGATTACGTTATGCGGTTTAACAACTTTCATGCATTCGTTCATGCCTTGTACCCATACATCGAATGCATCTTTGTTTCTTTTAACGCCTATAGTTGATACCGCTATTGTTCCTCCTGTTGGTAATCCATCAAATGCGAAATCATAGCTATCCGTACCAGCCCATGACACAGTAGGGATAACAGTACACCCATAATCCTGCATTATTTGACCGATTAAGCGACTTCTATATGTATTCCATATCATCATCGCTATTGGCATGTTCATGTATAAGCTAAAGTCAGGCGTTAATACACAATCATAATCTGCAAGCATGGTGCAGTAATCTTCTGGACTATTCCATACTCTTTCAAATTGATAATCATCAAGGAAGAAATGAACCCCTACGCCGTCTTGTGGCGGTGTGCTTTTACAGTAATTAAACCCCATTAACGACTTCGGCGTGTGTATCACCTTGTCTAGTGTAGGTATGTCATATATACCTGTGCATCTGTTTTCATCAAACTCATACAGATTGTACGCATTAGCCGTGCGCTCTCGTTCATTCTCCTTTTGTGGTAGTTCTACCTCAACTGTATCTACTGGGTCAGTAATTTCAAATCCAAAGTCCGACATATCGAAATCAAATATTTCATTCATCTCTAATGACAAAATACCTTTATCCCATTTAGATACCTCTGCTACTTTGTTATCCGCCAGTCTGTACGCTTTTATTTGTTGGTCTGTTAGATCATCAGCAATAATACAAGGCACTTCTTCAATACCTAATGCCTGTGCTGCCTTATATCTTGTATGCCCACACACAATCACATTATTCTTATCGATAACAATCGGCACTTTAAATCCAAATTGTTCTATCGACTTCGCAACTAACGGAACGGCTTTATTGTTTTTGCGTGCGTTCTTATCATATGGAGTTAATTCATGTATGCTTTTCGTTACAATCTCCATTATTTAAGAACTTCGCCACCTTTCCTTTTGAGTTTGCCATGTGATCTAACACATAAGCCACATTTATTTTTGCTTGCACCACCATGTGCAATGTACGTTTGGCACCTGCCATTGTATTCGATTACGTTGGCAGTGCATATGCCGTATTTGTCATTGTTTAGACAATGTTTTCTATCGCAATGTATCTGTGTCATACTCTCCCTCTTTTGTGATAGATTTATACAAAAAATGAGATATATCCACATGGATATACCCCATTTTGTGATAGTTTTATTCATTTTTATTGTGTTGATTATTCAAAACCGAAGTTATACCATTGAACTCTTGTCAATGTAACACATAGGAAGTAGCGTTCCTTCTAAAACTCTATATCGTGTTAAGTACCTAGGAAACAAATATAACTCCAGTTTTCAATAATCACTCAAAACCAGGTGCGTTGTGGACGATGATATGACAATTTACGCAATTTGTAGTTCAATTATGAATAAGAAAATTACAAAATTGGAAATAACACACCTAGTTTTCAATGATCACTCAAAATTGTATACCACACCATTAAAGCATACGCACGTTCTAACCTTTGTTAAAACGCAAGCGTGGTACACACTTTTCAGCAATCATTTCATTACACACTCAATACCAGTAGCTAACATTTGATGAATTATAATCACGTGTTAGGCTAAGTAACAATATATGAATAAGTTATTGGAGACTGCTAGCTACCAGTATTCAATGTGTAACCGATGTAGGGTAAGTTCGTATCTATGAAAGTGATAATGTATAAGCTATATGTGAAGATATTCGACTCACCCTTATCAGTTAGCAGTAAATTTACATATAAAGTTTTTGTCATAACACTATATTCAGATTTGAAATTAGAAATAAAGTATATAGTGTTTACTCCTTATCTAGTTCATGGTTGGCCTGCTACTCTGCGACCGTTAGTACTATACGTTCCATTTCGCCCATGTACAACAACAGCACGCTTAATGGCGTGCTATCATTGTGTTTCTATTTTAACAAGGAGTGTGAGTGGAAGTCAGTACTCACAACTTCCACACATATATAATATCACACTCTGTACTTCCTATGATGTCCTATGTGTTCCTACTTAGTCCGCAATTAACGCACCTAACTGTTCTAATGCTTCACGTTTATATAATTGTGCTTGCGACTTACTAAATCCAACAAATGACACCACACCTTTGAATGACATTCCATTAACATATTCTTGCATCAGTATTACTTTGCCTGTTACACAATCAAGGCTATCTATCAACTGTCTAGCGTTTTCTCTCAATGCAATCAGATCATTAGTCTTTCTTACGCATCGTGCTTCGCTATCTACCATTTTTGCTATGCTGCTTTCTAACCCCTCTGGTGTACCACCACCGCTTACCCTATCTTTTGAGTAATCAATAGCACCCAACGATGTAATATCACTCCGCAGCCTTTGTAATTCACGTTTGGCTGATTGTATTTCTAGCGTGCTTGATTTAATTACTTTTAGATAGTTGGATGCTATGGCTATTAATCGTTCATCTAACACTTTCCCCAAATAGCATCACTCACCTTTCGCATGTGTAATTTCATTTAGTTCATCAGTCAATCGTGCTATCGCATAGTTAAGTTGTTCCCTAACCTTATCCGTCTCAAAACTCATTCCGCAATCTAATGCTGCATCAATATTTAGTAATGCACACTCAAGATTTACGCTTAAACCATAAGACTTTGCGAGTTTTCTTACAGAATATTCGCAATTTTCTATATCATGCATGATATACTCCAGTTCTTTATCTATGCATTCCTGCAAATAAAATATAGCACCGTTTATATCATCGACCTTATTGCGTCCGCCAAAAATACCAATAACAATGCACCTAATAGCGGAACCTAAATAATATGTTGCCGCTCTATCGGTAATATAATCAAAAACATCTACTTTAAATTGTTCACTTTCAAGCATTTCATTCACCTTTCACCCAATCGTAACCATTCAATACTACTTTCATTGTATCTTTTAATTCAAAGTCATATCCTACACCTACAGCCTTCCCTATATAGAATACTGTTTCACCACTTCCTACGGCTAATTCAACAAGAAATTTAAACACTTCATAATATTCTTGTGGTGCTATGTAAAAATCAGAGTGTTCTACATATCCACTATATCCTAATACTTCATCCATATAATCACCGCTTTCCTGTACTACCAAAACCGCCTGTACGTTTATCTGTTGTTCTATCACTTGCCGTGATGCGGTAAGGCATTATAATCAACTGTGCAAGCCGTTCACTAGCATCATATTCAAACGGTACGTTACCTATATTTCTAATCGGTATCATGATATGACCTTCATTCTCTTCGTTGTTGTAATAGTCCGCATCAATAACGCCTGTGCCATTTGCCAACATTACATCATGTTTGATACCCACACTAGATCTAAGATGTAATTGAATGTATTCATCATAGTTAATACGGCACTTTATACCAGTTTCAATCAATTTTGTTTGTCCTGGCATAACTACACCGCTTTTATAAGGCTTTACATCATACCCAGCAGAGTATTCAGTCTTTCGTCTAGGTAACCATGCATCTTCATAGCCTGTTACTGTTTCAAAGTTATTTTCGTTCATTCTAACCCCACTTTTATCAATCGTTTTTGTACTGTGGCTCTTGATATACCCATCTTTGCCCCAATCTTACGCAACGATAATCCACTTTGTCTTAATCTAATAATTTCAGCTACATCAACATCCTTATATGCATTTTGTTTAGCTAATGCACCAGCTTTTAATTGATACACACCAGCCTTTATTAAAATAGGTTTAATGTCCGATGTTGATATGCCTGTACGCAGTTTAATCTTAGCCATTGATAGTCCACTTTGATACATACTGACGATTTCCTCATCAGTTACATCTTCAACTGTTTCTTTTACACCTTGCAACCCCACCATCCGTAGCATTGTATCTATTTTTTTGCCATTATAAATACAAGCACCTAGTGCTAACCAATTAAGGCAATTATTAGGCAAGCACACCCCATAGTTTCTCATTTTTCTTCACTCCATTCACTTTCACGATATATCTTGAACCAATCATCAGCACTCATAGTTACCAACCATGGCTGATTGCTTTTCTTCCATGCAACTATTGGTAAGCTGCCACTTTTCTTTGCATCATGCATAGCCTGTTCATAGGCCTTGCGTATATTTAGATTTTCAACGAATTTGACTTCTTGATGTATGTTAGGTAAACCTACACAGTCCGATGCATCACCTGTGTTACCACAATATTGTGCAGTTCTTCGGACTTTATCGAACCCATGCGACCTACACACATCTCTCCACATTCTCTCTCCACGCTTGCCTTTATCTTTACTGTTTATCGGCAATGATCATCACCTCACTTTGCAAATTCCATTAAATTTGTTTGTACTTTTACATCGCCTAACATTTCTTCTTTTGCTTTAGCGTACATTCTTCTATCGATTTCAAACCCATAAGCACTTCTACCTAGTTCCATTGCAGCCCTTAACGTACTACCGCTACCAGCTACAGGGTCAATTACCACATCGCCCTCATCTGTGAATATTTCTATTAAGCGTTTCAATACACTTACAG
>ENA-OWLX01000660-OWLX01000660.1-metagenome-genome-assembly--contig:-NODE-660-length-12820-cov-7.553310_pt1 | contig 12820 bp, 10 predicted proteins | sample MGYA00245351_ERZ651106 | MGnify/ENA primary metagenome ERZ651106 (study PRJEB26857, sample SAMEA4031768) | metagenome | biome: human; feature: oral; material: saliva | place: Philippines | collected 2014... | reverse complement strand
TTCTGGTGCGCCGGCTGCCAGTCCCGTTGAGGCGGGCTCGCGCTAAGGCGGGATTGCGCTGAGGCGGGATTGCGCTGAGGTGGGCTCACGCACTGAGGTGGGCTCGCGCGCTGAGGTGGGCTTGCGCTGAGGCGGGCTCGCGTTAAGGCTGGCTCGCGCGCTGAGGTGGGCTTGCGCTGCGGCGGGCTCGCGCGCTGCGGGAGAGTCGGTAGCGTGGCTCCATGACCACCACCTCGCGCCTGACCGCCGGCCCCTGGACCACCTCGATCGCGGGACTGTTCGCCCGTGACCTCCGCCTGAGGGTGCCGCTGGACCGTTCGGGCGCGGGGGACACCCTGCCAGGCGGGGAGCGTGAGATCACCGTCTACGCCCGGCACGTCGCCCGTCGGGACGGCTCGTCCTCCGGCCCGGCGAACCTGCCGCTCCTCGTCTTCCTCCAGGGCGGACCGGGGTGCGAGTCACCGCGTCCTGGCGGCGACGGCGGCGCCGGCTGGATCGATGCTCTACTGGAGCACTACCAGGTGATCCTGCTCGACCAGCGCGGGACCGGCGCGTCCACGCCGATCGACCACCCCGACGCCGGGGGAGACGCCCGCGGCACGGCGCGCCTGCTCACCCACTTCCGTGCCGACGAGATCGTCGAGGACTGTGAGGACCTGCGTCGGGCGCTGGGGGTCGAGCGCTGGAGCCTGCTGGGCCAGTCCTTCGGCGGCTTCTGCACGATCCGCTACGCCAGTGCCCACCCGGGCAGCCTGGAGACCATCTCCCTCACGGGCGGCCTGCCCGCCGTCGGACGCTCGATCGACGAGGTCTACACCCTCACCTACGAGGCGATGCGGGCAAAGTCTGAGGAGCACTACGCGCGCTACTCCGGGGATCGGGAGGCGATGGCGCGCCTGGCTGAGATGGCTGGTCGTGGCGAGCTGACGACGGCGAGCGGCGAGTTGGTGGGGCCCGCGCGCCTTCGCTCGCTGGGCTCGCTGCTGGGGGCCAGCGGCGGCACGGACACCCTGCACTACCTGCTGGAGCGTGACCCTCACAGCTGGGCGTTCCGTTACGACCTGGGGCAGCTGCTGGCCTTTGGTGGTCGTTTCCCGCTGTACTCCGTCATCCACGAGTCCTGCTGGGCTGACGGCGGTGTCACCGCCTGGGCGGCGGCGCGTGTGCGTCCGGCTGCCTTTGACGCGGACCCCACGCTGCTGACCGGCGAGCACGTGCTCCCCGAGTTCTTCGAGGAGGACGCCACGCTGCGCCCCTGGCGCGAGGTGGCCGAGCTGGTGGCCGAGCAGGAGTGGCCTGCCCTGTACGACGCGGCGGCCCTGGCTGCCGGCGGGGTGCAGGGGGCTGCGGCGGTGTACGCCCGGGACGTGTACGTGCCGATGGAGACGTCCTTGGCGACGGCGTCGCTCATGCCGAGTTCTGGGACGAGGCGTGGGGGAGCGAGCGGGTATGTCCAGTAGGTAACGAGCGCGCCAGCCGTCATGATGACGAGCGTCCACCGCGCCCGCGCGTAGTAATGAGGCGCTTTGATCCACAGTGCGAGCAGGGCGAGACCGGTAAATAGCAGAAAGGTTACCGCGTACTGCATGGAGGCCAGCGAGGCCAGCGCCGGATGGGCGGCGAGCCACGCGTTGATGGGTGATTCGACGAAGAAGCCGAGGCTGCGCTCGACAGCCACGACGTCATGGGCGTGGGCGACGGCAACCGTTTCGCTGGCGCGCGCCAGGAAGGACAGGATCGAGTAAGACAGGCAGGCGAGGCTCAGGACGACAACCTCGCGAATCGGGTGTCTCGTCTGTTGCTGTGTCGGATGGTCCGTTGTCATGGTCGTAACTGTAGCGCGTGGTCGGGGGGTTACCGGGGGAACAGAACGGACATAATGTACATTATCGGATCTAAGTGGCGTGCTGAGAAGGGGCCGAGCATCGCTCCGCTTGACGTGTCCGATAGAATGGATGCGTTTCTTATCTACGTCCAGGAGGCTGTTATGGCAGACCGCGCACTGCGTGGCATGCAGATCGGCGCCAAGTCCCTCGAATCCGAGGACGGCGTCGTTTTTGCCGATCGTTTCAACGTTCGTTACGCGTGCCCCAACGGACACGAGTTTGAGGTCACCCTCTCCAGCGAAGCCACCGCCCCGGCAACCTGGGAATGCAAGTGCGGCCAGACCGCCGAGCTGATTGGCGAGACCGAGGAGGACGAGGACAACAAGCCCGTCAAGCCTCAGCGCACGCACTGGGACATGCTGCTGGAACGCCGCTCCATTGAGGAGCTCGAGGTCGTCCTGACCGAGCAGCTCACCGCCTACCGCGAGGGCCGTCTGCGCCCCGAGGGCTCCTACCGCAAGGGCTAACCCATGCGAAACGGCGCGCACGCGGCCTGGGCCAGACGGCTCAGGCCGCCTTTTGTGACCATCGCCAGCTCCTCAACGAAGATCGACGAGTCGAGCTTGGATTCTCCCGCCAGGCGCTCATCGAAGGTAATGGGCACCTCCGCGATGGTTGCGCCCAGGCTCCGCTCGAGCTCGGTCATCTCCACCTGGAAGCCAAAGCCGGTGGTCGCCACCTTGCCGAGCACGCCGCGAGTGGCCAGGAAGGACGCGCGGTGAACCCGCAGCCCCGCCGTTGCGTCGCGCACGGGGGTCCCCAGACAAAAACGGACATAATAATTGCCCGCCTTTGACAGAGCGACGCGCTTGGCCGACCAGCCATTCACCTGGCCGCCGCGCACCCAGCGCGAGCCGATGACGAGGTCCGGACGATCCGGCCCGCCCATACGGGACAGCAGTTTGGGCAGATCTACCGGGCGGTGCGAGCCGTCTGCGTCCATCTGGAGGATAAACGGATATCCATGCTCGATGCCCCAGCCCATGCCATCGACGTAGGCGGTGGCCAGTCCTGACTTAGCGGGCCGGTGCAGGACGAACAGTCGTTCCTCCCCCGCGCGGCGTTCGTCGACCCACTCCCCCGTGCCGTCCGGCGAGGAGTCGTCGACGATGAGGACGTGCGCGGCCGGGACGTGGGTCCAGATCTCCTCCAGGATCGTCGGCAGCGTCGACATCTCGTTGTAGGTGGGGATCACAATAAGGGTGTTGTCGCCTTGAGGTGACGGAGAAAGACGCTGCTTTGTAGTCATGAGCCACATTCTGCCTGTTTTAACGAGTGGTCGCACGTGCTGCACGTTCGGCGATGCCCCACCGGATCGCGCTCACCCATCCCGAGACAGCGATCAGCAGGCTGAGTCCCATGAATGCGAAAGGGAACGTCTCCCCCGCCCGGGCGGTCACAGTTAAGGAGGAACGCAGCGGCACATCGGCAACCAGCGTCGCCACAGACTCTGTGTCCGTAGAAGCGAGCACACTTCCATCGGGGCGGATCACATAGGAATGACCGGTCGTTGATGACTGGACGGCGCTGCGTGAATACTCCATCGCCCGCATGCGCAGCAGCTGGCCCTGCTGGGCAGACTCGCCGGAGGAACGGAAGTGATAGTTATTCGACGGCGTGACAATCATCTGTCCACCGCGGGCTACGCCCTCGCCGATAACCGAGGGATAGGCACCCTCGAAACAGATACCGACGGCCACGGGAACCCGGCGCCCGTCGCGAGCAGGCACCCTCATGAGCGGGGTTTCATCCCCGGCCTCCATGTCCTTGGCGGACTGGGCGGCTTCGGTGGCGAAGGACGCGATGAACTCGCGGAAGGGAATGAACTCACCGAAGGGCACGGGCACGTGCTTGGAGTAGCGTGCTTTCTCGTCGATTCCCACGCCCGGGCGCCAGATCGCAAGCCAATTCTTCACGCGGTCACGGTCGTTGAGGTTCGTGTAACCGATAAGGATCGGCGCATCCAGGGCCACTGCCGCCTTATCAACGATGGATCCGATATCGGCGAAGGTAACGGGATCACGATCCACCGATCCTTCGCCCCATAGGGCCACGTCGATCGGTTTGTCGATGACCGCAGGATCGGCTGCCAGGCTGAGCGAAGCCCGCATGTTATTGCTCGTCACCTCGCCCGGGTGGCTGTAGGCCCGCGGACCCGGCAGAGCGATGTCACCCTGAACGACGCCGACGCGCAGGTAGCCCTCCTCGGCCTTGTTCGACAGCGGGATCGCCAGGGGTGCGATAACACCAGCGAGTACGAGGACGGCCAGAAACGGGCGAGAAAACCAATGTTCACGCCGCACGGCTGCGTCGCGGTAGGCGAACATGCGCCGGGTCAGAACCGCCAGGAATACGACGGCGGCTGTCACGACGGTCGTCCCGCCATAGGGTGCCAGATGTCCCAGTGGTCCATCCACCTGCGGCAGAGCCACGGACCCCCAGGGGAAGCCCGACCACGGCCAGCGCGAACGAGCGGCATCCACGCCCGCCCACGTGATCGCATAGAGGAGCGCTTGCATGAGTGGGCCGCGCGCCCATGACCACAGCTGCGTCCACCGCGTAAACAGGACCCAGCCGCACAGGAAGAGCGTTTGAGCGAAGGCAAGGACAAACCACGCTGGCTTCATGCCCACGGCCATGGGGACCCAGTCGATAAGAGGCAGCCACATGCTCATCCCGAACGCGACCGTCACGGTGAGCGCGCGAGGAGCCCGGGCCTCGTCGATGCGGGAGATGAACAGGGCCAGCGCTGGGATCGTCATCCACCACCACCCGATCGGCGGGAAAGCGGAGTACAGGGCCAGGCCAGCGGAGGCTCCGATCAACGCATCCCCGCACACATGTGCGAACGACACTCGGTGCAAAATCTCCCGATGCCCCATGCCTACCTCACCGGAGTGTCAAATGGTGGACCAGGCCACGATACCGCGACCGATGCGATCCTTGGCGGCCTCGGCCCGACGTGCGAGATCGCTCGTGGGCACGGAGGAAGCGATCTGTCCCAGGCAATCCATGACCTGGCGCATCCAGCGCACGAAGTCACCAGCCTGAATATCAGCCCCATCGATGGCGGTGGCCAGCGTCGAGCCGTGCGCCCACGCGAGTGTCGCAGACATGAGTCCCGCATCCAAGGACGGCGTCGGGTCGCACCCACACTGCTTCTCTACGCGGTGCACGCGCGCGAGCGTCCCCAAGGATTCTTCCCACGCCGTGCGCAGACGGATGCCGACACCGGTGGGGGCCAGCTCGTTGGCGTCGTCGTCACTGCGAGAGTCGTATACCAGGGCGGAGACCATCGAGGCAAGCTCGGCCTCGTCCAGGTCGTTCCACGCGCCCTCGTTGAGTGACATCGCGATCACCAGGTCACGCTCGCCGAAAATGCGACGCAGCCTCTCCCCCGACGCCGTCACCCGGTCGCCGTCCAGAAAACCGAGGCGCTCGAGGACCGCGCACACACGGTCAAAGTGGGCTGCCACCGAACCCGTCTGGGAGTCGATGGAGCGGCGCAGAAGATCGATCTCGCGCCCCAAGCGCGCCCACTGGGCACCCGCACGCGCATGCTCCTCGCGGTGAGGGCAGCGGTGCACGGGGTGGGCACGCATGGCCGCGCGCAGCTCCCCGGTCGTGTCCGCCTCGCCCGAGGCCTGGGTGGGCAGCGGGTATCGCCCTTTGGCCGCACCCGAGCGCAACTCTCCAGCGATGCGGGTACGTTCCTTCGTGCGTCGCAGGGCCGAACCGCCAGGAATCGACATGTGTCCGACGACGGCGATACCGCCGCGCACGTCCTCCGGAGCTAGCGCCCGCCAGGCGGCGTCCTCGGCGATGACGGAGACCTCGGCGCGGCCCGAGGCGGACGTCGCCTTCGCGCCGACGACGCACAGGCGTGTCTTACGCCCGCGGATCAGGGCGAGCACATCTCCCGGGCGTACGCCCGCAAGCACCCGACGAGACTCATCGCGCGTCTCGCGCTTACGGGCGCGCGCACCCGACTTTTCAGCCTGGCTGATGCGATCACGCAGCATGAGGTACTCGCCGACATCGCCCGCGGAACAGGTCAGGTCGTCAGCAATCGCGTGCTGCCGTGCCTCGAGTTCGGTCAGACGCATGGCCAGCTGCACAACGGCCGAGTCAGCCTGGAACTGTGCGAACGAGGACTCCAAGACCTTTCGGGTCTGCGTGCGCGTTGAGCGGGCCAGCAGGTTGACGACCATGTTGTAGGTCGGTGTGAATGCAGAGATCAGCGGATAGGTACGTTTGGACGCGAGCGCCGCGACCTCCTCGGGTGCCACTCCCCCGCGGTGGGAGACGACTGCGTGCCCCTCGGTGTCGATGCCTCGGCGTCCCGCGCGTCCTGACAGCTGCGTAAACTCGCCAGCGGAGAGCGACACGTGCGCCGATCCGTTCCACTTCGTCAGCGATTCGATGACGACGGTGCGCGCAGGCATGTTAATGCCCAGGGCCAATGTCTCGGTCGCGTAGACCATCTTGACCAGCCCCTGGGAGAACAGGTGCTCGACGGCCTCCTTCATGAGAGGCAACATGCCGGCGTGGTGGGCGGCGATGCCGCGCATAAGGCCACGCTTCCAAGCGTCAACACCGAGCACGACGGCATCCTCGGGAGCTATCAGGGCGATGACCTCGTCGACGTAGCGTTCGATCTCGGCCGCCTCCGAGCGCGTCGTCAGCGTGATACGTGTGAGCAGCACTTGGCGCACGGCGTCCTCGCAACCCGCGCGCGAGAAAATGAAGGTGATCGCGGGCAGCAGGTGGGCGCGATCCAGCGAGATGAGCGTGGAAGGACGCGACTCCCGGCGCACGCGCACGGGTCGATTCCACGAGCGAGATCCGCGCCCGCCGCGCATCCTCGAGTCGTTCGTAGCGGCCACCAGCTCGGGGTTGAGCTTGCGCTTGCCGGTCGGCGCGTACAGGTCGAAAATGTCCTCCCCGACGATCATGTGCTGGTAGAGGGGCACCGGGCGTTGCTCCGAGACAATGATCTCGCAGGATGAGCGCACCTCGCGGATCCACGCCCCGAACTCCTCCGCGTTCGACACGGTCGCCGACAAGGCGATGATCGACACGTGCGCGGGCAAGTGAATGATCACCTCTTCCCACACAGGTCCGCGCATCTTGTCGGCCAGGTAGTGCACCTCGTCGAGGACAACGACACCCAGGTCATCCAGGGGTGCCCCCGCGTAGATCATGTTGCGGCACACCTCGGTCGTCATGACGACGACCGGAGCTTTGGAGTTAATCGACGTGTCGCCGGTCGCCAGGCCGACGTTGTCCGCCCCGTAGAGATCGCACAACTCGAGGTATTTCTGGTTGGACAGGGCCTTGATGGGCGTCGTGTAGAAGGCGCGCATGCCGCGCTGCAGGGCCACGTAGGCACCGAACTGGCCGACGATAGTCTTGCCCGCGCCCGTGGGTGCCGCCACCAGGACGGAGTTGCCCGCCTCGACGGCGTCGAGCGCGTCAAGCTGGAAGGGATCGGGAGTAAAGCTCAGTCCCGCCACCCAGCGTCCGCGCAGGGACGAGGCCGCGCGGGCGTGCTCCTGGAAGGCGGCATAGCGCTGGGCCGCAGTGCCCTCGCCGACGCTCATGCGTTCCTCGGTGCGTTCGCTTCGTTTGTCGGTGGCGCGGTGTCGGCGTCGTTTCGGGCTCACGATTGGTCCTCCTGGGTCCACACGTCGATGATGGAGCGGGCACGTGCCCCGGCCTCGGCCCGGCGGTCGGGAGAAACCGCGCGCACGTGGGCTGCGATGTCAGTGAGGAGGCTCAAGCCCCACTCGGCGTTCCATACGGGTACGTCGATGCGCGCTCCGCCCTCGCTCAGCTCAGCGACAATGGTGCCACCGTACTCGTCAGCGATCCAGCGGGCCGGGCGATCCACGTCGAGCCTCCACGCGGGTGCGTCGTCGCGCACCCGGCGCGGTGCCTGCAGGCGCGGGCCATTCACCCTCACATCCGAGATTGACGTCACCGCGAAGGTGCGCGGAGCGCGGGCCGTATCACACCAGCCGCGCAGCAGCCAGCCCGTCGCCGAGGCCTCCAACGACCACGGGTCGACGACGCGATGCGAGACCTGGCCGCGGGTCGACACATAGTCGAAGGACACGCGCTCACGCCGCTCCAGGGCATCACGCAGCGCCTCCACGATCCTTGACGAGGCCGACGCGGGCGACGCGTCAATCGTGCCCGAGCCGCCCGCCTCCCCCAGCCCACCCAGCGCGGAGACGACGAGGGCAGCGTGAGGCAAGTGCGCGGCCACGTCCGGCGCCAGAAGCGGCGCGATCGCCGAGAGTCCAATCAGGAGAGCCTGAGCCTCAACCTCGGACAGACGCAAGGGCGTACTCGCGCCCAATGTTGAGCGCAGCGACACGCGCTGCTCCTCCTCGAAAAGCCCCCAGTCCACCTCGAAAGACTCACCGGGCAGAGAATCACCGACCGATGCCAAGTACTCAATGTCGCGGCGTACCTGGCGGCGCGTGCGGCCAAAATGTGCGCCTATATCATCCACGTGCACGCCGGGATGCTCGGCAATCCACGCAACCATTGAGGACAGACGCACGAAAGCAAGGGACACGTTCTCAGGCATCGCCACCTCCCCAGGCGGCCGCCGCGCGCAAACGCTCCAACATCGCCTCTCGAAGCACCTCGGGGCCCACCACGACAACGTCGGCAGCCACCGGCAGCAGGCGGGCAATCCACGTGCCCAGCTCGCCATCCTCCAACGCCATGGACTCCCAGCCCTCCCATGGAGAACGCTCATCGACAGCCTCAGCCACGGCCTCGTACCCGAGGAGCAGCGAACGCGCCGCGCTGCCCGAGCGCACCCACACGAGCGGAGACACCAGCGACGAGACACGCGGGGCCGAACCTGAGGGCGCGACCGACGCATCGCCGCTCTCCCCCAGGAACTCCACACCCGAGCGCACCCTCGAAACACGGAACGTGCGCTGCGCGCACCGATCCAAGTCCCACCCCCACAGGTACAGCGCCCACCCCTGCACGGTCAGCGCCCACGGCTCCACCGCACGCTGCGTCAAACCCCCCGACCCCGGATATTCAAAGCTGACGACGCGGCGCTCGCGGATCCCGCGCGCGAAAGCAGTCGCGGCTTCTAGCCCCGTCAAGCCGAGCCGGATCACGGGTGCGGACACCTCCTCCTCCGAGGATGCTGCCGCCTTGGCATCAATGGAAGCGGCCAGAACGTCCCCGCGGTCCCACGCGCGCGCCGCAAGCGAGAGTAGCGCGCGATCCGTGGCCCCCACCTCGATGTCGGGGGCAAGAGAATCCCGGTCGATGCTGTAGTGCTCCCCTCGCCCGATCCTCAGCAGCACACCAGCGTCGCGCAGCGCATCCTTATCACGCTGAAACTGAGTCTCGAAGGCATCATCGGCGAGGCCTCGATAGCCAGGAAGTGCGCGCAGCTGGGCCTTCGTGCGTCCCGGTTGGGCACCGAGGAGCTCGACAAAAAGCTCAAGGACGCGCACGTTCGCGGTAGGGGCGGTACTCACCCGCCTACCCTACGTCCAAACGTGCGCGTCCTTCGGGACGGCTCACCGCCAGGAGTCAAGACTGCGGTTCCTCGGCGGGGCTCACGTAGTCATTCGTTGCCACCGACGCGGGATCCACTGGGCCTTCCAGCTCACCGAGCGAGTCCAGGAAGGTCACCATCTGCGCCCACGTGGCCAGGTCCTGCATGCCGGTCGCGTGACCGGACGTGCCCAGCCACAGGGGCACAGTCGCCGCGAGCACCGCGTTCGCGCTCGCCAGGGAATCCTCGCTCGCAAGCGAGTCATCCCAGGGCTTCGTGGCGTCGATAGCGATCTGCGGGTCAGCCGCAATCGCGTTCATCGCGTCGGTCGTCGCCTTCACGACGGCGCGCGCCTGCTCGGGGTGTGCCTGCGCCCACTTGTGCGTCGTGATGATCGAGGCACTCACGAGCGGAGTGTGGGAAGGATCGAGCGGGATCTCGCGAATCTCCAGACCAGCCAGGCGCATCTGAACGGCATCGTTGTTGGTGAAGCCGACGACCGCGTCAACCTGACCCGATGCGATAGCGGCCTGCTGCGTGTAGCCGATCGGCGAAATCGTCACGTCCGACTCGGCCAGGCCAGCCTCCTGCATGGCCGAGCGCGTCGCGTAGTAATTCGCACCGTGCTCGCCGGGGATGCCGACCGTCTTGCCCTTCAGGTCAGCCAGCGTCGTAATCTCAGAGCTCGCCGGAACGATGACCGTCCCCGGGTAGGAGGCGTAGTACTGACCGATCGAGACGATGTCCAGGCCCTGTGCGGCGGCCGCGACGGCCTCGTCACCAGAGGCAATCACCACGTCCTCCTCGCCAGCCAGGAGCGCCGTGAAGAATCCCTCGTGCGAACCGTGGTGGCGGATCGTCGCGTCGATACCCGCCTCGTTATACATGCCCTGCGCGTCGGCCACGTACACGGGCGAGAACTGAATATTGGGAATGTAGGTCAGGCCGATCGTGACGTTCGAGGCGTCCTTGGAACCCGACTGAGTGGCCGACCCACCGGGGGCGCACGCCGCCAAGGCAAGCGAGGCGCACGCGCCGAGGGCAACGAGGCGAAGAGCGTGAGACGTGTTCAAGGGGTTCTCCTTCACTGCGTGATGTCGTAACGCTTGGACCGCTCGATCCGGTACACGATCGTGTAAAGGAGGGTCGCCATCGTGCACAAAATGATGATGACGACGAACATCCCGGCGGTGTCGACGTTGTTTCTCATTTGAGTGAGTACCTGCCCGAGGCCGGTTCCGCCCATGACCATCTCCCCCACGACCGCACCCGTGACCGACAGCGCGAAGCCGTTGCGCAGGCCACCCAAAATGGCTGGCGCGGCGAGGGGTAGCTCCATGTGCCAGGCCATCGACCACCCCGTGGCCCCATCGAGCGCGGCGGCTTCAAGTAACTCACGGTCAATATGACGCAGGCCAACCACCGTGGAAACGAGGATCGGGAAAAACACCATGAGGGCGCACAGAACGACGATGGCGACAAAGCCATAGCCGACCCACAGGACCAGGATGGGCGCGATAGCGATGGCGGGCAACGCCTGCGTCGCGCCGAGGAAGGGTTCGACCGCAGCGGCCAGCAGCCGCGAGCGGTAGATCGCGTAGGCCGACGGCAATGCGACAGCTGAGCCGAGAAGACACCCCGCAATGGCCTCAGCACCCGTAATCCGAACCCTCTCCCACGTCATCGGGAGGGCGAGCACGAGACGCCCCTTGGCGACGACGGACTGAGGGGTAGGCAGACGCCAGGCTTCGATGCCGGTCAGCGTCGTCGAGAGCCACCACCCCGCCAGCATGAGGGCGAGGAAGATGATCGGTGCTGCCACGGCGAGAGCACCGTGAGGCTTGTTCCGAGATGCCACGACTAACTTTCCGACACCGGGGGCACGCGTAGCACAGCAGGCGCACGGATGCACCTCATGCACTCCTCCCATCCGGACTGTAACCGTCGGTGCCGGAATTTCACCGGCTCAACCGCCCTAATCTGTGAGGGCGGGTCGCGGACTATCACCGCCGGTTCGGACTTTCACCGACCCCGGAGTACTCGCCAGCCATTGTGCCACGTGCACCCGTCACGTGCGACACGTGCTCGCAGGACAAGAGCGGGACGAAGCCCAGGCCTCGTCCCGCTCATCCGTACAGGTGTGCGCTCAGTGCGTATGAGCGTTAGCGAGTTCGCGCAACGCCTCAACCTCGCGGTGGGCGTCCTCCGCACGGAAGACGGCCGAACCCGCGACAAAATTGTCGGCACCCGCCATCGCTGCGCGCTCGATGGTCGCGCGCGAAATACCGCCGTCCACCTGGATCGAGACCTCGAGTCCGGCAGCGTTAATCGCGGCGCGGGTGCGCTCAATCTTGGGGATCATCTGCTCGATAAAAGACTGTCCGCCAAATCCCGGTTCGACCGTCATGATGAGGATCATGTCGAACTCATTGAGGATATCGACGAAGGGAGCGATGTCCGTCGCCGGCTTGAGGGCCAGGCCGGCCCGCGCTCCCAGACGGTGCAGCTCCCGGGCCAAGCGCAGGGGAGCGGCCACGGCCTCGGCGTGGAACGTCACCGAATGGCAGCCGACCTCCGCGTACTGCGGTGCCCAGCGGTCCGGATCCTCAATCATGAGGTGGGCGTCCACGGGCAGAATGCCCGACTTGACGACGGCCTCGGCGACCGGCAAACCCCAGGACAGATTGGGCACGAAATGGTTATCCATGACGTCGACGTGGGCGACGTCGGCACCGGCGATCTTCGTGAGTTCGCCGCGCAAATCGGCGATATCGCAGTTCAGGATCGACGGGCTAATCGTGGCGCTCATAACGCATATGCTAACGCTTGCGTAGGCACGCCACAAACATAAGATCGGTGCCAAACCGGTGGTCCCACAGCTGCAGAGTACGTCCCTGCGTCCCCGAGATGCGGCCTGCCGCGGGTGGTCCTTCGAGGGGGTAGGGCGCGCACTCGTCAGCCAGGGCAACGGTGTCAAGGAGTTCAACCTCGCCACGCTCCAGGAGACGGATCACCTGGTCGCGGGTTTCGGCCGCGTGCGGGGAACACGTGATGTAGGTCAGGACGCCGCCGGGACGCGTGAGGGCGACCGCGCGGTCCAACAGCTCGGCCTGGAGCACCGTCAGCTCCTCGACGTCACCGGGCGTGCGATTCCATCGGGATTCAGGGCGTCGGCGCATCGATCCCATGCCCGAGCAGGGGGCGTCAACGACGACTCGGTCGAAGGAAGCTAGCGGCCAGGCACTCTGGCTACCGCCGAAGGTCCGCCCATCGCCGCTGACGACCTCGATCGACTCATACAGGCGCGTCGTGCGTTCAATGAGGCGTGCACGGTGCTGGTGAACCTCGTTGGCGGTCACGCGTGCTCCACGCTCAGCGGCCAGCCCAGCGAGCA
>ENA-OWLX01000659-OWLX01000659.1-metagenome-genome-assembly--contig:-NODE-659-length-12827-cov-20.160977_pt1 | contig 12827 bp, 9 predicted proteins | sample MGYA00245351_ERZ651106 | MGnify/ENA primary metagenome ERZ651106 (study PRJEB26857, sample SAMEA4031768) | metagenome | biome: human; feature: oral; material: saliva | place: Philippines | collected 2014... | reverse complement strand
ACGGCTTGGTATTTGAAGTGTAATGTATATTTGCTCATAAAAAAACTGCACCTTGGTGGTTGGAGGGTATGTGTCCAACTTTTGGGGTGCAGTTCAGTTTTCAGACGACCTTTTCTTATGAATCAAACTGAGAAGGCACCTTTCAATCCTACATTTAAAATGTCAACAATTTTATGAACGAAGATACAAGATCCAAGAAACCCAAATCATATTTATCCTATAAAAATCAAAAAGCAATCTTCACAATATTCAAACAACGTTAAAAGATGAAAGATTTTGTCTTGATTGAATAGACGGTTTGCGTTATCGTTTGCATTCTTTCATTCATAAACTCTGTGTTTCATCCCAATTGATTGGACAGTTTGACTGTCGCCGTGTTTCTTCAATGCGCGTACCCTAAACCGCTGCTTGGAGGGCTTGCATTACAGGTGCTGTGGCGAGGCGGGTTGCCCCTATTGGTTTGAAACCATATAAAAGAGGTCATTATGCAATTATCAGGCGCACAAATCATAGTGCAAAGTCTCAAAGCCGAAGGTGTAGAGTATGTTTTCGGCTATCCGGGCGGCGCAGTCATCGAAATCTACGACGCTATTTTCCAACTCAATAAATTCAAACACATCCTGGCACGCCACGAGCAGGCGGCGGTACACGCGGCAGATGCGTATTCGCGCGTCAGCGGCAAAGTCGGCGTCGCGCTGGTTACTTCCGGACCGGGCGTGACCAATGCGCTGACCGGCATTGCCACCGCATACAGCGATTCGATTCCGATGGTGGTCATCAGCGGACAGGTCGGCAATTCGCTCATCGGTACGGATGCGTTTCAAGAGGTTGATACGGTCGGCATTACCCGTCCGTGCGTCAAACACAATTTCTTGGTAACCAATGTCAACGAGCTTGCCGAGACCATTAAAAAGGCATTCCAAATCGCCGCCAGCGGCCGTCCCGGTCCTGTCGTGGTTGATATCCCTAAAGATGTAACGCAGGCGATGGCAAAATTCAGCTATCCGCAGGAAGACATCTTTATCCGTTCTTACCAACCCGTCGTGCAAGGCCATATCGGGCAGATTAAAAAAGCCGTCCAAATGTTGGCTTCTGCCAAGCGTCCGATCGTCTATTTCGGCGGCGGTGCAATCTTGGGCAACGCTTCGGAAGAGTTGACGAAGTTCGTCCGCATGATGGGCGCACCGTGTACCGGCACGCTGATGGGTTTGGGCGCATATCCTTCAAGCGATCGACAGTTCTTGGGTATGCTGGGGATGCACGGCACTTACGAAGCCAATCTTGCCATGCAAAACGCAGATGTCGTGTTGGCAGTGGGAGCGCGTTTTGATGACCGAGTCGTCTCCGTCCCGTCCAAATTCTTTGAAAAAGCCAAAAAAGTCATTCATATTGATGTTGACCCGTCCAGCATCGCCAAACGCGTCAAAGTCGATATTCCGATTGTCGGCGATGTGAAAAACGTGTTAACCGAAATGATCGGCTTGTGGGGCAAACAAGATACGACTCCCGCGTCCGATTCTTTAGAAAAATGGTGGAAAAGCATCGAAGAATGGCGTTCGCGAGACTGTCTGTGGTTTGACAACGACAGCGAAATCATCAAACCGCAATACGTCGTGCAAAAACTTGCCGAAATCACCAACAACTCCGCCATCATCACTTCGGACGTAGGGCAACACCAAATGTTCGCGGCGCAATATTATCCGTTCGAACGCCCGCGCCAATGGTTGAACTCCGGCGGCTTGGGCACGATGGGTGTAGGTTTGCCGTATGCGATGGGCGCGAAACTCGCCGCTCCCGATCAAGACGTGTTCTGCATTACCGGCGAAGGTTCGATTCAGATGAACATCCAAGAATTGTCCACCTGCTTCCAATACCGCATTCCGGTAAACGTCGTTACCCTCAACAACGGCTATCTCGGCATGGTTCGCCAATGGCAGGAGCTGTATTACGGCAACCGCGAATCGGAAACCTACTTCGATTCCCTGCCCGATTTCGTCAAACTGGCAGAAGCATACGGACATATAGGCATCCGCGTGGACAAAAAATCCGATGTTGAAGGCGCGCTTTTGGAAGCAGTCCGGCAAAAAGACCGTCTGGTATTTATGGACTTCTTGACCGACAAAAAACAAAACGTGCTGCCTATGGTCGGCAACGGCAAAGGTTTGGATGAAATGGTCCTGCCGCCGCATATGCGCGAAAACCCGAAAGCGTAAGGAGAACGACAATGCGACATATCTTATCTGTTCTGATGGAAAACGAATCAGGCGCGATGAGCCGCGTGGTCGGTCTTTTCTCCGCTCGCGACTACAACATCGACTCCTTGGCTGTAGCCCCGACCGAAGACAAAACCCTCTCGCGCATGACCATCGTTACCCACGGCGACGAGCAAGTCATCGAACAAATCACCAAGCAACTCAATAAATTGATTGAGGTAATCAAAGTGGTCGATTTGAACGAAAGCCGTTTTGTCGAACGCGAATTGATGCTGGTAAAAGTCCGCGCCGTCGGCAAAGACCGCGACGAGTTTTTACGGTTGACCGAAATCTACCGTGGCAGCATCATCGACGTAACCGACCGCAGCTACACCATTGAAATCACAGGCTCGACCGACAAACTCGACTCCTTCCTCGAAACTGTCGGACGCGCCCAGATTTTGGAAACCGTACGCACAGGCGCAGCCGGTATCGGCCGCGGCGAGCGTATTTTGAAAATTTAACACCGTCAGTTTTCAGACGACTTATCTAGGGTCGTCTGAAAACAAAAACGGCAGGAGAGATTGATGTCAAACATTAAAATCGTCGCACTGGTTACCGTCAAACCCGAATACACGGAAACGCTGGAACCCTTGTTCCAAAGCCTGGTCAAAGCCAGCCGTGCGGAAGAAGGCAACATCAGCTATGATTTGCATCAGGAAATCGGCAAACCCGAACGTTTCGTCTTCGTCGAAAACTGGAAATCTCAGGCGGCCATCGATGCGCACAACGCCAGCGAACATTTCCAAGGCTTCGTTAAAGCCATCGACGGCAAAACCGACGCGCTCGAAATCGTTTTGATGGAAGAACTCTCCGTTTAACCCCTTACCCCCAATCCAACTGTCCGGCATCCTCAACGCAAAGCCGGAACCCATTTTATCCAAAGGAAATCAAATGCAAGTTTATTACGATAAAGACGCCGACCTGTCCCTGATCAAAGGCAAAACCGTCGCCATCATCGGCTACGGCTCACAAGGTCACGCCCACGCAGCCAACCTGAAAGATTCAGGCGTAAACGTAGTAGTCGGTCTACGCCAAGGCGGTTCTTGGAAAAAAGCAGAAGCAGCCGGTTTTGAAGTATTGTCCGTAGCCGATGCTACTAAAAAAGCAGACGTCGTGATGATTCTGTTGCCTGACGAAAACCAACCCGTCGTGTACAAAAACGAAGTCGAGCCTAACCTGAAACAAGGTGCGGCACTGGCGTTCGCACACGGCTTCAACGTCCACTACAACCAAATCGTACCGCGCGACGACTTGGACGTGATTATGGTCGCCCCTAAAGGTCCTGGCCACACTGTACGCAGCGAATTCCTGAAAGGCGGCGGCGTCCCTTCACTGATCGCCGTTTACCAAGATAAAAGCGGCAAAGCCCGCGACATCGCCCTGTCTTACGCAGCAGCCAACGGCGGCACCAAAGGCGGCGTTATTGAAACTAACTTCCGCGAAGAAACCGAAACCGACCTCTTCGGCGAACAAGCCGTATTGTGCGGCGGCGCAGTCGAGCTGGTGAAATGCGGCTTTGAAACCTTGGTTGAAGCCGGCTACGCACCTGAAATGGCTTACTTCGAATGCCTACACGAGCTGAAATTGATCGTGGACTTGATGTACGAAGGCGGCATTGCCAACATGAACTACTCCATTTCCAACAACGCGGAATACGGCGAATACGTTACCGGCCCTGAAGTCATCACGTCTGCTACCAAAGAAGCGATGAAAAAAGCCCTGTACCGTATTCAAAGTGGCGAATACGCCAAAATGTTCATTCAAGAAGGCGCAACCAACTACGCCAGCATGACCGCACGCCGTCGTCTGAATGCCGACCACCAAATCGAAAAAGTCGGCGCACAACTGCGCTCCATGATGCCTTGGATTGCCAAAAACAAACTGGTCGACTTGGATAAAAACTAATTCGATTCAGCTAACAAAAAACCTGCCCGATGATTCGGGCAGGTTTTTTGTTATACACAGCGTAAAAAGGTCGTCTGAAAACCCAAATGTATTTCAGACGACCTTTTTATACCTAAGCTCTAAAAACTGCTTACTTCACAATCTCAACCGGACCATGATCGTCGCAGTGGTCGCCGTGTTGATGGTGCAGGCGACCGTTGACGATGTAGTCGGTGTGATCGCCGTGCGGTACGGCTTCATGGCCGCAGCCTTCGCCGTGAACGTGGCCTTGGCAGGTGTCGACGGGATGGCAGCCGTCGGGATTGGTTTCATTGACGCTTAAGCTGTGCTCGTCGTAATGACCGTTATGTTCGTGGTGCAGATGACCGTCGTGCAGATAGTCGGTATGGTCGTCGTGTTTGATGGCGGTATGGCCGCAACCGGCGCCGTGGGTATGATCGTGATGATCGTGGATTTTGCAAGTCATTTTGATTCCTCGTTATCGGTGGTTAATTCAAACCCTTTAGGTTACGCCCCTATAGTATCCTTTTTTGGCAGCTCAGTAAACAATTTCTTCTTTATTAACATAGTGTTACGGTATATCATTATAGCTTTTAAAGGTCGTCTGAACGCGCAATTTTGATGATATGCCTCTTGCGAATGTTTCAGACGACCTCCCCATTCGTTATCATTTATAATGTCATTTCCTAGACGGCTTGGCAGCTTGTGCCGATGGTTTGCGGGTCGTCTGAAAACAATATCAAGATAAATATAGGATTTTTCACTATGTGGGACACAGTACGGCAATGGCTGCATACCCTGCCGGTGCGCGAGGAAGTCGTGGAATCGGTGCTGATGGTGGTGGCGCTGCTGGTTTTTCGGGGTATTTTGCTGAACCTTTATCTGCGCCGCCATCCGCATTACAGCATTGAGGAAAAACGCCGCTCCTTGGTACTCAGCCGCAATCTGACGTTGATTTTGACGATTTTCGGGTTGGCAATAATTTGGGCGACACAAATTCAGACGCTGGCGCTATCGATGTTTGCCGTAGCGGCGGCGATTGTGGTGGCGACGAAGGAACTGATTATGTGTTTGTCGGGCAGCATCCTGCGCTCGGTAACGAAACAATATTCGGTTGGCGACTATATCGAAGTTGACGGTCTGCGCGGGCGCGTGGTCGATATTAATCTTTTGAACACGCTGATGATGCAGATCGGTCCGAACCCGCTGGTCGGTCAGCTTTCGGGTAAAACGCTGTCGTTCCCCAACAGCCTGCTTTTGAACCATTCCGTCCGCCGCGACAATATCTTGGGCGATTATGTGATTCATACGGTAGAGATTCCCGTACCGATTCATTTGGATTCAGATGAGATTGTAGGTCGTCTGAAAGCCGTACTCGAGCCTTTGTGCCGACCTTATGTGCCTGCCATCCAACAGCATTTGGATAATGTTCAGGCAGAGAAATTATTTATCACACCCGCCGCCCAGCCGCGCGTAACCCGCGTGCCGCATGACGACAAGGTGTACCTTATCATCGTGCGCTATGCCTCGCCCGTGGCGAAGCGTTTAGAAATCCAGCAGGCGGTCATAGACGAATTTTTACGCGTACAATACCGCCTGCTAAACCCTCAAGCTTAACCCCATAATCTATTAATAATCAGGAAAATCATTATGTTGCCCGAATCCACACTTACACAAATGTACCCCGTCATCATGACCCCCAGCCACGACGGGAAATATTTTCACAATTACGTTCTTTCGCTGCTCAATATCGTCAACACCAGCGCACAAAACGGCTGGCCGCTGCAAGTGATGATGCAGCGCGGCGAGAGCCTGATTACCCGCGCGCGCAATAATTGCGTGGCGACCTTTTTGGAAAACAAAGAATGGACGCACCTCTTCTGGATCGACTCCGACATCGGTTTTTCCGCCGAAGCGTTCTACCGCCTGCTTTTGGCAGATAAAGACGTTGTTGCCGGCATTTATCCGCTGAAACGCGAAAACTGGCCTGACGAGGGCGTTCCCGCCGGTACGACCCAAGCGGATTTCGAGCGGATGTACACCGCCTACACCGTCAACACCGGCGATAAAAACGAAAACGGCGAAATCGTCCTGCGCGTCGATGAAGAAGGCTTTATGAAGGTCGATGACGCACCGACCGGATTCATGGTCATCAAACGCAGCGTGTTTGAAAAAATGATGGCAGCCTACCCCGAGCTGAACTACATCTCCGACAGCGACTACAAACGCGAAGACAAAGGGCTGCACTACCGCTTCTTCGACTGCATGGTCGATCCCGAAAGCAAACGCTACCTTTCAGAAGACTACACGTTCTGCCGCCTGTGGCAGCAAATCGGCGGCGAAGTCTATGTCGACGTCCACTCCAACCTGACCCACCAAGGCGCGAAAATCTACCGGGGCTCATTTGCCGATTCACTGCAAACCAATATCGCACAAGCCGTGTTCGCCCCCGCCGGCACACCGATGAGCCTCGACCTCGCCGCCCCGCTCAAATCCAACCCGCGCGGCGCAGAATAGCGTAAAAACAAGGAAAGACGCTTTAAGCCCGACAAGATGGCACTATATCTCCCCTATCGTTTGCCCCATCGTTTTCAGACGACCCCGAATCCAAACAGGTCGTCTGAAAACACAATCGGTTCGCCCGAACGGCAAACCTAAAACCAAGACACCCGCCGTCATTCCCGCGCAGGCGAGAATCCAGACATTAAAATGACAGGCTGTTGGAAGTTTTCAGTAACTTCAGCCTTCTGGATTCCTGCCTGCGCGGGAATGACGGTACAGGATTTTTATTTAAATCCGCCATGTTTCTCTCCGCAAACCCTTTTCAGACGACCTCCCGTCCGAACCCATTATCCGCAAGGAAGGAATCCCATCTATGACCGACAACGTACTGCTCCATTTGGGCGAAGAACCCCGTTTCGACGCCATCCAAACCGCCGACATCAAACCCGCCCTGCAAACCGCCATCGCCGAAGCGCGCGCGCAGATTGCCGAAGTCAAAGCCCAAACGCACACCGACTGGGCAAACACCGTCGAGCGTCTGACCGGCATCACCGAGCGCGTCGGCAGGATTTGGGGCGTCGTGTCCCATCTCAACTCCGTCGTCGATACGCCCGAACTGCGCGCCGTCTATAACGAACTGATGCCCGAAATCACCATCTTCTTCACCGAAATCGGACAAGACATCGAGCTGTACAACCGCTTCAAAACCATCAAAAACTCCCCCGAATTCGACACCCTGTCCCCCGCACAAAAAACCAAGCTCAACCACGACCTGCGCGATTTCGTCCTCAGCGGCGCAGAATTGCCGCCCGAACAGCAGGCAAAACTGGCGCAACTGCAAACCGAAGGCGCGCAACTCTCCGCCAAATTCTCGCAAAACGTCTTAGACGCGACCGACGCCTTCGCCCTCTATTTCGACGACGCCGCACCGCTTGCCGGCATCCCCGAAGACTCGCTCGCCATGTTTGCCGCCGCCGCGCAAAGCGAAGGCAAAACAGGCTACAAAATCGGCCTGCAGATTCCGCACTACCTCGCCGTTATCCAATACGCCGACAACCGCGAACTGCGCGAACAAATCTACCGCGCCTACGTTACCCGCGCCAGCGAACTTTCAGACGACGGCAAATTCGACAACACCGCCAACATCGACCGCACCCTCGAAAACGCCCTGCAAACCGCCAAACTGCTCGGCTTCAAAAACTACGCCGAACTGTCGCTGGCAACCAAAATGGCGGACACCCCCGAACAAGTCCTCACCTTCCTGCACGACCTCGCCCGCCGCGCCAAACCCTACGCCGAAAAAGACCTCGCCGAAGTCAAAGCCTTCGCCCGCGAAAGCCTAAACCTCGCCGACCCACAGCCGTGGGATTTGAGCTACGCCAGCGAAAAACTGCGCGAAGCCAAATACGCATTCAGCGAAACCGAAGTCAAAAAATACTTCCCCGTCAGCAAAGTTCTGGCAGGCTTGTTCGCCCAAATCAAAAAACTCTACGGCATCGGATTCGCCGAAAAAACCGTTCCCGTCTGGCACAAAGACGTGCGCTACTTCGAGCTGGAACAAAACGGCAAAACCATAGGCGGCGTCTATATGGACCTCTACGCCCGCGAAGGCAAACGCGGCGGCGCGTGGATGAACGACTACAAAGGCCGCCGCCGCTTTGCCGACGGCACGCTGCAACTGCCCACCGCCTACCTCGTCTGCAACTTCACCCCGCCCGTCGGCGGCAAAGAAGCCCGCTTGAGCCATGACGAAATCCTCACCCTCTTCCACGAAACCGGCCACGGCCTGCACCACCTGCTCACCCAAGTCGACGAACTGGGCGTATCCGGTATCAACGGCGTCGAGTGGGACGCAGTCGAGCTGCCCAGCCAGTTTATGGAAAACTTCGTCTGGGAATACGACGTCTTGGCACAAATGTCCGCCCACGAAGAAACCGGCGAGCCCCTGCCGAAAGAACTCTTCGACAAAATGCTCGCCGCCAAAAACTTCCAACGCGGCATGTTCCTCGTCCGCCAAATGGAATTCGCCCTCTTTGACATGACCATTTACAGCGAAGACAACGAAGGTCGTCTGAAAAACTGGCAACAGGTTTTAGACAACGTGCGCAAAGAAGTCGCCGTCATCCAACCGCCCGAATACAACCGCTTCGCCAACAGCTTCGGCCACATCTTCGCCGGCGGCTATTCCGCAGGCTATTACAGCTACGCATGGGCCGAAGTCCTCAGCGCCGACGCCTACGCCGCCTTTGAAGAAAGCGACGACGTCGCCGCCACAGGCAAACGCTTCTGGCAGGAAATCCTCGCCGTCGGCGGCTCCCGCAGCGCGGCGGAATCCTTCAAAGCCTTCCGAGGACGCGAACCGAGCATAGACGCACTGCTGCGCCACAGCGGCTTCGACAACGCGGATTGACGGTAAAGTTGATGTAAAAAATATAGCGGATTCAATATAGAAATGCCTGAATCGTCATTCCCGCGCAGGCGGGAATCCGGAGCGTAAAGTTGAAGAAACCGTTTTACCCGATAAGTTCCTGTACGGACAGGTCTGGATTCCCGCCTGCGCGGGAATGACGGCATGTTTTTTGAATTTAATATAAAAGGTCGTCTGAAAATTTTTCAGACGACCTTTATCGAAACCAATAAATATTGTTTTGTTAACATTGATAGGGAGATGTCAGAAATGACAACATACACAGCACCTAGATTTATGAATTCAGCTTTTAATTGCCCGCATTGCGGGGCATATGCACATATGGAATGGATTGGTATATATCAAGATCACGGATACAACGATATAACAGATCTTCCATATGAGTGTGCACTATGTCTGCATTGCACGCAAATCAGTCTTTGGAAATCTCCTGAAGGCTCAATGCTTTACCCCGATGTCGGTCCTGCTCCACTTCCAACCGAAGATATGCCCGAAGATGTCAAAAAAGATTATGAAGAAGCCGCCCGAATTTTCATCAAATCCCCCCGAGGCGCAGCGGCATTATTTGCAAAAATTATGTATTCACTTGGGAGAAAAAGGGAAAAACATTAATGACGACATCAGGTCGCTGGTCGAGAAAAAAAAGCTATCCGGAATAGCCATCAAAATTGCTGATACTGTGAGGATTACTGGTAATAATGCGGTACACCCCGGTAAAATTTCAGATGAAGATATTGATAACCTCGCTGGAAATATGTTTGGCTTAATCAACGCCATTGTGGAAGAAACCATTACTAAACCCAAAATTTGGAATAATCTTTATCAGCTGATGCCCGAAAACGCAAGAAACTCGGCAGAAGCGCAAGATAAAATAAACTTGCAAAATCAGGAACAAAATCCTTCTGCCCCACCTACTCAAACGTAACGGCAGGTAGTTTTTTCATTTCAATTTTCAAAAATATTAGAGGTCGTCTGAAAGTTTCAGACGACCTTTTTTATGAGGATTCCAAACGTCTCAAACTGTCTGATTCGAGAATCAGACCTACACAGGCTGCTGCGCCACAGCGGCTTCGACAACGCGGCTTGATATAGTGGATTAAATTTAAATCAGGACAAGGCGACGAAGCCGCAGACAGTACGAATAGTACGGCAAGGCGAGGCAACGCCGTACTGGTTCAAAGTTAATCCACTATAGTAAGGTTGAGATAAAAACATAGCGGATTCAATATAGAAATACCTGAATCGTCATTCTCGCGCAGGCGGGAATCCAGAACGTAAAGTTAAAGAAACCGTTTTTGCCCGATAAGTTTCTGTGCGGGCGGGTCTAGATTCCCGCCTGCGCGGGCATGACGGTATATTTTTTGAAGTTAATATAAAAGGTCGTCTGAAAACCGATTTTCAGGCTTTCAGACGACCTTTGCCTTCTTTTTACGCCTTATTTCTTAAACATATTTTTAATAATGCCCATCACGCTGCGGGAGATGGCATTGGTCACTTGGCGGTTGATTTGGCTGCCGATGGCGTCGGCGACGTTGTAGCCCAAGCCCTGCCCTGACTTTTTACGACCGCCGCTCAAGCCGCCGAGCAGTCCGCCGAGTATGCCGGGGTCGGCATTGGCGGCTTCTTTTTCGGCAGCTTTTTGCGCTTTTTCCTGCTCTTTTGCCGCCGCTGCCGCCTCTTTCTCCGCCGCGACCTGACTGTCGGCCTCGGCTAAGGCTTCAAAGGCGGAATAGTTGTCCACCATGTCTTTATAGGTCGGATACAAGTCATCGTTTTGGAACAAGCGGTTGCGTTCCTCTGCGGCAAGCGGGGTTAAGGAAGATTGCGGCGGCAGGACGAGCGCGCGCTCTACCGGCTCGGGCATACCTTTTTCGTCGAGGAAGGAAACGAGCGCTTCGCCGACACCCAGTTCGGCAATCGCTTCGGCAACTTTGATATTCGGGTTGCTGCGGAAGGTTTCGGCAGCGGCCTTAACCGCTTTCTGGTCGCGCGGCGTGAAAGCGCGCAGGGCGTGTTGCACACGGTTGCCGAGCTGTCCGAGGATGGTATCGGGCAAATCGAGCGGGTTTTGGGTCACAAAATACACGCCCACGCCTTTGGAACGGATCAGGCGCACGACTTGTTCAACCTGCTCCACCAGCGCATTGGCGGCGTTGTCAAACATCAAATGCGCTTCGTCGAAGAACATCACGAATTTCGGTTTGTCCAAATCACCGACTTCGGGCAGGGTTTCAAACAACTCCGCCAACATCCACAGCAAAAACGCGCTGTACATACGCGGCGAGCGCATCAGTTTTTCCGAATTGAGGACGTTGATGACGCCTTTGCCGTTGTCGGTCTGCATCCAATCTTGCAGGTTGAGCGACGGCTCGCCGAAGAATTTTTCCGCACCTTCGTTCTCCAGCGTCAAAAGCTGCCGCTGAATCGCGCCAATACTGGCGGCGGAGACGTTGCCGTATTGCGTGCGGTATTCCGAAGCGTGGTCGGAAACGTGTTTCAGCATACTGCGCAAATCTTTCAAATCCAGAATGTGCCAGCCTTTGTCGTCGGCGACTTTGAACACGAGGTTCAGCAGACCTTCCTGCGTGTCGTTCAGGTTCATCAAACGCGCCAGCAGCAGCGGACCCATTTCCGAAACGGTTACGCGTACCGGAATGCCGGTTTCGCCGTAAACATCCCAAAAACGCACGGGGAAACTTTGCAGCCATTGCTCGCCCAAGCCAAACTCGGCAATGCGTTCGCCCACCTTGCCGCTGGCGGCACCCGCTTGCGCGATGCCCGACAAATCGCCTTTGACGTCAACCAAAAATACGGGAACGCCCTCGCTGCTGAAGGCTTCCGCCATACGGCGCAGGGTTACGGTTTTACCCGTACCGGTCGCACCGGCGATCAAGCCGTGGCGGTTCGCCATTTTGCCTTGGATTTCAAGTGTCTTATCGCCCGCGCGCGCGATGGGGAATGTCGTCATGAAGGTTTCCTTTGATTGGATGGTTTGAAAAATGAGTCTATTTTCTTATGTTTCCACACACAGGGCAACAGATAGGCAGAAGGTCGTCTGAAAAGTTTTCAGACGACCTTTTACTATAAATAATTCAAACAAAAAGCGCGAACCTTGCGATTCGCGCTTTTTTCAGACGACCTCAATTATTTCTTGTCGTCTTTTACTTCTTCAAAGTCGGCATCTACCACGTCATCGTCTTTCTTGGCGGAAGACGGTTCGGCTTGTGCGCTTTCGCCTGCTTGGGCTTCGGCTTGTGCTTGCGCGTAAACCATTTCGCCCAGTTTTTGGCTGGCTGCGCCCAGTGCTTCGGCTTTGGCATCGATGGCGGCTTTGTCGTCGCCTTTCACAGCTTCTTCGGCTTCTTTCAGCGCGGCTTCGATTTTTTCTTTCTCGGCTGCGTCGAGTTTGTCGCCGTAGTCTGCCAAAGATTTTTTCACGGAGTGAATCAGGGCTTCGGCTTGGTTGCGGGAAGCGACCAATTCAGTCAGTTTTTTATCTTCCTCAGCATTGGCTTCGGCATCTTTCACCATGCGTTCGATTTCTTCTTCGCTCAAACCTGAAGAACCTTGGATGGTGATGTTGGCGGCTTTGCCTGTGCCTTTGTCTTTGGCGGAAACGTGCAGGATACCGTTGGCGTCAATGTCGAAGGTTACTTCGATTTGCGGCATGCCGCGCGGTGCAGGTGCGATGTCGCCCAAGTTGAACTGACCCAAAGATTTGTTGGCGGAAGCGCGTT